>JADHEE010000307.1_pt1 | contig 21852 bp, 24 predicted proteins | sample 8952401 | NCBI WGS metagenome assembly JADHEE01 (sample SAMN16124438, study PRJNA663242) | bioreactor sludge metagenome | isolation source: sludge (ammonium) | place: India:Bengaluru | collected 2019-02-28 | reverse complement strand
TTTTAGTCGTTTCTTTAACGAGTGTATGGGTAATTAAGCGGTTTGACTATAGAGTGTAAAACAGCAAAAACTATGGCACATGAGAATGCCAAAGATGTGCTCTATAAACTTTCAGCACTACATGATGTAGGTGGAATTAACCAAAAGCGTGCGATTGTCTCTTTGTATAGCCTAAAAGACTATAATCTAGCTCGAGCAGAAAATTCTGATATTCACATCTTCCAAGAAAGAGAATTGTTAAATCTGCAAGAACTAATTACACATTGGATTCAACCAGAGCCTATACAATTTAGCCATAACATAAGCTTATGATTTAGACCATCACCTCTGCTTTGAAGCACTATAAGCAGCAATCAATTATTGAGTTTGAATTATGGCTGTATTTTTTATTAGTCGTCACTTAGGTGCTGTAGATTGGGCAAAGAAAAATCATATACATTTTGATTTACACCTTACACATTTAACCGACATTGAAATGTTACAGCCAAATGATGTGGTCATAGGAACTTTACCCATTAACATTGTTGCCATGTTAACGCATAAAAGTGTTCGCTATATTCATTTGTCATTGAAAATTCCAGTAGAGCTACGTGGCGTTGAACTTACTGCGCAACAATTAGATACTTGTCAGGCTTCATTGGAAGAATTTGAAGTTCTACAAAACCATTTTATCCAACTGGCGTAGGGAAATAGTATGTGGCTGAGTAACAATTTACGACTTGATATACAAAAACAATATTTCTCACCACAACCAATTGAAAAATATGCTTATAAATTTAATTGCGAAACATTTTGCCATACAGCAACTTTACTGATACATATTCAGAAATATTTAAGCCTTGTAAGTGGCTGCTTTACAAAAGAAAAAAATAAGGGTACAGTCTGAAAGGAATTCCCTGCTGATAAGGGATTAAGACCTTACCGTTTAGGTTAAAGTGAAAATCCCCTTCAGTCTGAAAGGACTTCCCTGCTGATAAGGGATTAAGACCGTGGTTGGTAACGCCTCTCTCAAGCGAGACTGTGTCTGAAAGGACTTCCCTGCTGATAAGGGATTAAGACCTTTTGTGAAGTTGGACTTCATGAACTCTACTTGTCTGAAAGGACTTCCCTGCTGATAAGGGATTAAGACTAAGCGGACGGCATCATCAATAGCCGATTCAACTGTCTGAAAGGACTTCCCTGCTGATAAGGGATTAAGACGTAGCGTTGCTCGCAGTAATCATTCATTTCCAAGTCTGAAAGGACTTCCCTGCTGATAAGGGATTAAGACTAATAGCACTTAATGGGATTTCAGATTCAAGTTGTCTGAAAGGACTTCCCTGCTGATAAGGGATTAAGACGTAGCTATTGCCACCATTACTACCCGCACCGTCAGTCTGAAAGGACTTCCCTGCTGATAAGGGATTAAGACTTAACATTTTAAGAATTGCATTTAAACGATAAGGTCTGAAAGGACTTCCCTGCTGATAAGGGATTAAGACTACCTAATTGTTTAGCTTGTGCATTGTACTGAGCGTCTGAAAGGACTTCCCTGCTGATAATGGGTGAGCTTGGAAAAAATCGAGCACTGCTCGATCCAAGCGCAAGACTGTTTGATGCTAGGCAGTATTTTCAAACTTCTCTGCTGATAAGGGATTAAGACCATCCGTGATCATCCACTGACTCAAACGCCCCAGTCTGAAAGGACTTCCCTGCTGATAAGGGATTAAGACCGGATTTTCAAGGTTAGCGAAGAACAGGTAACCCGTCTGAAAGGACTTCCCTGCTGATAAGGGATTAAGACGCGAATGCACCTTTGATGATAGCGAAAGCAACGTCTGAAAGGACCTCTCTGCTGATAATGGGTGAGCTTGGAAAAAATCGAGCACTGCTCGATCCAAGCGCAAGACTGTTTGATGCTAGGCAGTATTTTCAAACTTCTCTGCTGATAAGGGATTAAGACTTACAATGCTCCACTAGGTTGATGGCTTTTCCCTTCTGAAAGGACTTCCCTGCTGATAAGGGATTAAGACTCAAACGCCCCAGCGATTTGTTTTAGGTCTGAGTCTGAAAGGACTTCTCTGCTAATAAGGGATGAGTGAGGATAAGAAAAGCGCATGCTTTTCCCGAATGCAAGGCGAGAGCTGTGCTCGAGTTAGACGCCACGTCTGAAACTTGCGACCTCAACATGCTGATAAGGGATTAAGACATAACAGTATTTAACTTTTAAATGTAATAGTTCAAATTTAACCTGACAATCTTAAGCAAATATCGGTAATTGTCGGATCAGGTTTGAACTAGTACAGCTTCTTCATTTGAAAATTATATTGCTGAAGAAGCCTTCAAGAATAGGTTTGTGCAACAAAGCCATATATTAGCTAAACGGATCTTTAAAATCCGCTTAGCTAATTTTCTTTCAGAACTCTAGAAATTTAATAGTTGGTTACTCCACTTTTACTCAGTATTTGTTTAATGATTGGCTCAGCTTTTTCTACAAACTCTTCAGATGAAATTGACTCGCTTTCTTCGAGTAATAACACATCATAATGCTCATCTTGTTCAATAAAAGGAATTTTTTCATTTTTAAAAAAAACCTGCAATTCAAGAGAATCTTGTTTTTTCATACACTTAGCTCTAAAGCGACGACACCACAAAGTTGTGTATGCTGTACTTTTATAAATTTCAAATTCTAGTTGGTAATCATCTTGTGTGGTATGCAAAGTATTACTACTTAAAGAGCCACCTATAGAAGATAAATCATCTTCGTAATTTACAAACTCCGCGTCATCTGAAATAAAACCTATTGCCTGATCTTTTAGTAACTCAACAATTTCACGAACCTTTTGTTCATAGTACTGATATACAGATGCTTTATTATTCTCATCTTGAATACTTTCTAAAATTTCACGGTTATTGCGATAAAAATTAACGATGTCCATTTGCATTTTTGAATACTCCGAATGTGGGTTAAATTTTTCGATTGCTGAAATGTAGTCAATGAGGTAGGCAAGATAATATTGATCTGCCTGTAAGCTCCTTTGTCCAAACTCTTTCAATATATATTTAGACAACTCAAAGTGAGTCATGACAATATAATTTTCAGGTGTTAGCTCTGGTTCCTTAATAACCAATAGAATAAATATTATTTTTTTATTTTTAGGATTGTTGGCATGTGCATGTGAAACATAATCTGGAAAAGGATTATTATTTGCATGGTGATGAATTTTATTCTCAATCACGAGGATGTGTTCGTCAGTTTCAACCCAAAGATCAATACGTCCTAGTTCTGTCTTTTTTTCTAGAACAATATTCTCCGTATGGATTTGATAGGGAAAGCTTTCACCCATAACACTAAACAACGCGTTGATTACAAGGTCTTTAAAGTTATGTTCTTCTTTGGTGTCCATAAAAAATGCAAGTGTCTTTGAGCTTACATTTTCTAAATGGCTAAGCCCCATTATTTCAATAAAGGATTTGCGATGTGTTTTAGTGAAAGGCAGCTTCTTAAAAGCTTGAATTGCATTTTCAGCCCGATAGATACTTAAAGGTATAAATGATTCATCTTCTTGATCTAAGGGCAATAACCTAATCAGTTGTTTAAATTGCTCTAAACTATTTTGAGCGGTCTGCAAATCCAGTGGTATCACATGAACATCTTCCATGCATCTCTCCTTATTTTTTAATTAAAACCGAGTATTTGCCTACACTTTCACTAATTTTTATAAAATCCAGCTGTAGCAACTGATCTATGATTTTTGCAGCCGAGCTGTAAGAAATTAGTAATTTTCTTTGGAGTTCAGCAGTGCTAATCATCTCTTTCTCACTAACAAATTCAAAAGCTTGTGGAAAAAGATCATGTAGGGTTAGTATATTATCATCTTCGGGCTCAGCAACAATACTTTCAAGCGTTTGTATTGCACCTTCTTCATTGAAATTTTCGACAAAATCTTCTTGCCATTCAATCTCATCTTCTATTATTTCAATTGCATAATTTTGTGCCATTTCAATAATTCTATTTTTTATTTCTTCTCTTAATGCCTCTGGATATTCCACCTCAATCCATTGAGCCTTTTGTACCAACCATCCAAGGAAAGACTGGGTAATTGGCATTTCAGCTGTTAAGGTAAAATAAGCATCGCCATCGTCACTCCATATCTGCTGTGATTGATGAATTTCTGAAAATTTCAGCTCAGATAATAATGCGTTTGAGCAATTCAACTGAATTTCTTTCGGTTGATCGTCATCATTGTAGAAACCTTCAAATTCATATTGCTCAATTGCTTTTTGCATATCAATATCTTGTATATCGATGCTTAAACTTTCTGGCGTTGATTCAGCATGTAAAATTCGATGCATCGTAAAAGTACGAATTTGGATTTTACGATTATTATTGATTTTAGAAGCAATGAGATACTGCTTTCTACCTCTCACAATGACACCATGCGGCTTGATCGTATAACGTGTAGCTTCTCTTCCAAAAGCTTCAGGGTGATATAGAATTTCTAACCATGAGTCATCTTGGTGAATGCATTTAAAAATCAGTTCTTTTATTTCATTTTTTGGATTGAGATGAGTCTGGAAAGCCCCATCCAACACAAAGCCAAATTTTGTTAGCCATACATTTTTGTTCTTTAGATCTAAAGCGTTTTGAGCTTGTTCAAACTGTTGAGAGAGTGTCTTTTGCCATGATTCTGGAAAATAAGGTTTTAAAAAATTGTAACTATGAATGGTTGCAAGTGATTGAAACTCATCTTGAATAATATTTTGTTTATTTAAATTAAGTTGAGCATCTGAAGATAAGCGGTAAGAAGCCGAACGACGACCGCTTGCTACAACTTTATCTATGTGGCCTCTATGTAAAATTTCATTTAATGTTTTTAAATCCCGTTGCAGTGTTTTACGTGGAGCATTAAATGGCTCATAGGTTGTTTTTAGATATTCAAGTAAATCCTCAATAGAGATATAGTGATTTGGTGGCCTCGGCAAAGCCTGAAAGACACTTAATATCCGAAAAAATTGGGATACGAAAGACTCTTTTGCATTCATACTTTTATGCTTATTTGTTGAGCTTGGTTTAGCATAATCTATTTAATAGACAAGATTTGTCCTGCTATTAATTTTTACATTGATTTAAGCTTTGTTGCATAAAGCCTTTAAAGATAGAGTTCTCCTAAGCAACTCAAATTTAAGTGGCAACTTGAGTATGTGGCCGATTTAATTCCGTAAATCTGTTGAGGACTGCTACACATGCATGAATTTCATCCACCTGACTAGGAAAGCTTCTTGCCATTAATTTATCGCATCATAATTTGATGCAGTGCATTTTAGTTTCGACCAAACTTCGGCGATGATAGCCTGACCATTTTTCCATAATGTCCTGCCTAAAAGTTTAACTGTTCGTACTAATTCATTTCGCTCTCGAGAATGAACTTTTTTGTCTTTCCAAGGCTTGGCATTTTTTCTTGGTGGAATCACTGCATGTGCTTGCCGATCTGTAATAACCTGACGGCATTGCTTGGTGTCATAAGCCCCATCTGTATAGACTGAATCAATCTGCTCATTTAACGGGATTTGATTAAGTAAATATCCAAGGACTTGGAATCACTGACATTATTCGTCGTGAGCTGAATAGCGCGTATTTGCAGAGTTTTGGCATCTATACCAATATGAAGTTTACGCCATTGGCTTACCTAAAGGTTTATTAGAGTGTCCAACTAAGGCAAGAATGGGTGTTCCAAGTAGTTGTTGATTTTGCAGATAACGAATAAATTAAACCATTCATAAGCTTACAATTTAAGCCGATCATCAAAATATTCATTATGCTGTCTATACATGAACATAGACTGTGGCACTACACAAAAGATGCCGTTTAATTTAAAACTGGCTTAAATGAGACGTGTAAACCTTAAAAGTATTTTCAAAGTTCTACTACTTATAGTTCAGTAATCAGAACCTATTACGGTTCTCATTTTAAAATCTAAATTAGGATCTTAATATGAATCCAATCATTCGACATCCGTCAACATTAGTTTTAGGTGAAGTGCTCACTGCAGCATGTAATATTGGCAAAGAAATTCTTCAATACAAACGCGCTATTTCTGAACTTGAGCTGCAGCGTGAACAAATGCATCAACAAGCTAACATGATGCATCATCAAATTCAGGCACAATTAGCACAAGAAATTAAACGTATTAATTCACTTTCAACTACGTTTAAACATATGTTAAAGCAAAATAAATTATTTATTCAGCAACATGCGCAACGTGAAGTTCATATTCAACAACAATGTACGCAATTAATGCAGATGCTTGCACAATGTACAGACCCGCAAATGCAAAACCATTTAATGAGCATGTGGCAGAGTTTAAATGAACAAATGACTGCAAATCGCGAAGAGTCAAAGCGTTTACACGAGCAATTGATGGCAGCTCATCACCAATTTGGGATAGACCTGTCGCAACCGAGTTCAGAACTTAAAGACGTCCTCTAATACAAATACAAAAAGAGAAAAAATATGTTAAATATAATTGTAGGTGCTGTAGTCATTGGTGGTTTAGCCTTGGCTTTGCTTGATAGTGAAACCCGAAATCAACACGATCTTTGGCAACGGAAGCAAGGACAGTTACGCCGTGAAACAGCACATCAACGTGAGCGTTTGCAGCACGCTATGCAACATATCCAAGATTATCAAGCCTATAAACAATATATTGAAATGCACTACGCGTCAGTACAAACCGCAAATCAGGCATTTTCGCTTTATCAATCTGCCAAGCACGTTTTAAATAGTCTATATGAACAGCTAAAAATTTCTGGCGAGAAGATTCAACATTTAAAAGCTCAGCGACAGCATCAAACTGCTCGGGAGCTGCACGCCACCAAACACCTTTTACAACAACAATATGAAATACATAAGCAAATTAAAATAGCGATCGAACAATATAGAAATCAAAAAAATGAGTATTTCAACGAAGTGCAAAAATTAAATGAAGCAACAGCGCAGCTCAAACAATACATTCGTTTTAATACAGGGAAAGCGGGGCGTGAATGGTATCAGCGTTTGGAATTACGCCGCGCCTAACTTTTTTAATCACCAGCGATAGCACTTTTTAAAGTATATTGTCCCAAGCCAAAGACACAGCCTTTTCCGACATGTATCCATTGTCCAAGATATAAATAGTAAAATAGCCTTTCACTTACATTTTCTAAAGTAATGGATCCCATTAGCCCATCCAAATTCATTTTCTGTTTCTGCCGACTTGAATAGCGTGACCAATTGATCCATTCGAGTTGGTGATTTCCTTTAAGATTTAAAATTTCATCATTTAATTGACTGAGCTCATCCTTATGAAGCTCAATATCACTGTAAGTCTCAACAAGTGATAAGTATCGTCTTACCAATGCTTGAGCAAAATGAGTCAAAGTAAAACGTTCTGGGTCTAAAAACTGTCCACGATGTTGTAATCGTGCATGGGTAAATAAATCTAAGCGCACTTTACTTAAATGATTAATACATTGTTTTGGTTGATCACATAAATTGAAAGAAATTAACTTAGACTGTTCTCCTCCTTTGGAAAGGTTTTGACCAATTCCTTCTGCTAAAGCCCGTTGCCATGCCAGTTGAATCATCATTTGTTGCTGATGGGCAAAATGACCAATAATGACGGTATAGAATGTTGCACTATCACCTTTCCTAATTTGTTCAGGCAAAGAGTAAGCTTCAATCACAAAGGGAGGTGCGATATCTTGTACACGGTCTTGGAATTTCAAAGACTTTTTAGGTGGGTCAAAAAGCTGTCGATATAAACAACGTTCTACAGGTTCACAACGACAGACGCCTTTATTACGTGAAGCAGTTAAACAAGCCATGCTTTTTAAGGCATGTCCAAAGGCTCCACGTAAAGTTGAACCCGCATATTTGGGCAACTGAATATTTTCAAGTGCTTGAAATTTTATAGAAAAACGTGATACTGGGAAAGCTAACATTTACAAACATTAATCCAATAGTTTTTTAAAATGATCTTTTAAACTTTGTTGCATTTTTTTCTCATCACTTACAGCATCTAAGGCATCTTTATCATTACTACGATTCCCGTGTGCCAAAGTGTTTCTTAAATTTTTTAATTTTCTAAACGAAATATTTCCGGCCAAGTTATTGGCTTTTTCATCGCGATTATCTCGACTATTTTCATCTAGCTTATCTTTAAATAATGCAGATGAAATCATACCTTCCATTGCAAAAATAACAGCACGTAAATAATCTTTACGCTCTAAATATTCTTTTGCTAATTGTTGTTCCTGTAAACCACGATTGGCACGATTAACCCAATGAAGTCGTTTAAGTAGTTGTTGTTTAAATAAGCTGTATATAGGCGTGTCAAATGTTTCAAGATGATCTCTTACAGTATTTAGTTTTTGACGAGCATTACTACTATTCGTTGTACGCTCAAAAAAAGCAGCTTGATTTAAAAGGTTTGCATCATTTTCAGATAAGCCTTCCTGTGTCAGCAAACTTGAAAACTGTCCATAATCTCCATCTTTATCAAAAATAGCTAAAGCATCTACCCAGTCTAGCATGCTTAATAAACTATCCAGCTTCAAAACAGGAGTTTTATCTTTCTCGGTCATTTCTAATGCTCCATAATAAATATGTTGCACATCTATTTGTTTAATGGTTTTTAAAAACCTTGCTGCAACCAATGCCAACATCGGTAAATGCCGAAAACCATGTGTTACATCCAGTACAACTTTTTCTTTATCCTTTAATATCTCAGCAAGCACAGATAATATTTGTATTTGCTCCTGTGCATCTTTTGCAAATGGAATCAGAATACAATGGACTTCTGTATTTAATGCTTTTGATAAGAACTGCTCAAATGGTTGTAATTGCTTCTGAGTTACTCGTTGAGATTTTACAGCATCATTAAGCTCAAGCCATTGTTCAACAAACCCCTCACTTTCACTTTCTAGAAAAACATCCCACATACTACCTGACGTGCCTAGCAATATAATTTTAGACGGCTTAATTTTTTCAGCTAATGCTAAACCTATATACTTTTGCTTTTCGAAATATTGGTTATCATCAAATTGATAATTGGCATCGCGATAACCGTGTCCATCCTGACCTTTGCCTAAAAAACTAATGAGTGTGGTCATTGCTACTCCCCATATTTGCTTGGTCGTGACTAAATTAATCCAGCTTTTCGTTTTAATGGATTGATCCTATCTTTCCATTTATCATTTTTACTTAATTTTTTACCTGACCAAATTTCCAAGTTTTTCTCGAAAAACTCTATGGCAAATTTTAAATCCAGAATATCATCCCATTCTTTAACCACATCAAAAATATCAATAAATTGATATTTCTTTCCATCAACATCAACGGTAACATTTTGGCTTGGTTTATTTTTCCATTGTGATGCGGGTGGTAAGTTGGCTTCAAACTTTTTAATCAGCTTTTGGTTATCTGTTAGCGTTGCCAACTGCGCCTCTAACTGTTTTTTTTCACGTTGCGCTGCAGCGGCTACCTGTGCTTCCCCTTTCTGCTTTTGTAACTTTGAGTGAAACTCCTTATCAAGCTCAAAGTAACCATAACCTGATGCACCTTTTGCCCCTAGGCCAAATTGCGTAATCGCATTTTCGAGTAATTGTATTGCAAATTTTATCCATTGCTCATCACCTTCAACTGCAAAATAAAAACTACCTTGGATGCCAATTTGCTGATTCGGTACTGGACTATCAAAATCAGTTGCTTCGGATTGCTTACCTGAGTAATAATCTTGGTGATGTACTGTCACAATTTCTTTAACAAATGGCTTATCAACTGATTTTGGTATCCACCAAGCATCGTGCCATATCAAATAACCAGCGGTATTTTCCAGTTTCTCGCCACCTGATGATGCTTTATTATCTTCATCCCCATGACCAAATAGAATACTGATATATTTTTGATCTAAACCAATGCTTTCAGCATAAGAACGAACAGCTCCTTTAACACTAGAAGCAGCGATATATGGTACGCCATAACTATGATGAACACTAGCTCCAGTTTCTAAAGCGCCACCTGTACCCAAATCTGTCAATAAACGCCCATTTACTTTGGCAGTTAACGTAGCAAAACGTTGCTCTTGCGTACCAGTCAATGTTAGCCAACGATTAAATGCCAACTCATACAAATCATTACTTTCAACACATGTAATTTTCTCAATCAATTTACCTTTTTGTGTTTTTTCACCTTCTTCCCATATAGGTAGGCTACGCTGAATCAATAATCCAGCATGAGCAGTACGAGAAGCATCAGCAATTGATTTTAATCCATCTCTAATCAGTTCAACTGGCATTATTCAGCTCCTTTCAGTAAAGATTGTGTATAACGCTTCAGCCATGCTGATGCTTCCAAAGCTTTTCGGGTCAACAGTTGATATTCAGCAATATCCGCATAAATGACATTATGATGCAAACGTTGACGACGAATATTTTGATCATTGGTGGGAATATTCAATACTTCTGCCAAGTCTTCCAAATAGGCTTGATGCTCTGGATTATTTTTCGCCAATAAAAATCCAACTGCTTGAGCTAATCCACCTTGTAACACCAAAGTTGGAAAGTCTAACGCTATGGTACGGTACTTGGCTTCAATATCTTTACCTTTCCTAAAATCAATTTTTGGATACGCTTTGAGTGCATATCTTTGAGTCCTAACTCCAGTTTCGTGTGGTAGAACATCAATTGCTTTAATATTGTGTTGTTGAGCAGTATTAATAACTTGCACTTTACTAACAACTTGAGCCGTGACATTACTTTTTTGAGCAAGGTCTTTTGGCTTATTATTGTGATATTGATTCTTAGCCATGATCTAACTCCTTATGCCTGGTTTAAAATAAAACGAGTTAAACCACGTCCAACGGTATGCTTACCACCAATTTGCAAATGCGACTCGCCAGCAGGCAATAGCTTAGATAAATCCTCTGCACTGCGCCCTGATTTATCTCTGGCTTTATTCACGCCAACCACGCCCCAAAGTACACTCTCAGCAGGTAAATTTTCCTCTGACCACAATGCACCATCTTTGACAATACGTGTTTCACGTTCTATTTTGATGCGGATGCGTACTTCTGTGGCCGTATCTGCCAAAAATGAAAAATGATCATCAGGCAAAATCACAAATCGCTTGATAAACTCCTCACGCCATATTTGATAATCCGCAACACTTTCAGGATATAACTGACTCGCAATCGTTTCTGCCCATTGTTGTACTTCTTCATTAGTTGTAGAGTTTAAATCCAAGTCTTCTAGTGCAATTTGGTCAGCAGTCACTTTTAAAACTGTTGTTTCGGTAAGCAAAGCATTACCGTCATAACTCGGAATAGTAAATGGTAAGCTCAAATCACGCTTATACTGTCTTAAAATAAAGGGACTTGTCGCATAAGCCACAGTACCAGCAAAAGAACGTATTGGTAGAATCAATAAATGTGCATCACCAAAAGCCACAGCACCTGCATGTGCATTTTCATTATCAGAACTCTCTGGCCCAAATAAAGTTCTAGTATCTTCTTTGCTTAAACCAACCTCGTCACGAAGTATCCCTTTGATTGCCGAACCTGGTACGATCGGTAAATTGGTTGCTTTAGCTCGTGCAATGGGTAAATCTACAACTCCAACACCCTGACCAGTTCCTACATGAAGTGCTGATAATGCTTGTAAGTGAAAAATACGTTGTACCATTTCGACTATTTCCTGTTTAAAGTCTTAAAAATTGATTTTATCCATTAAAATTAAAAATGAACTATTGCCAAGCTGCTGGCAAAACCACGCCAAAACCGTCCAATTTATCTTGTGCTTGATCTGAAAAAGGTTTAAGCCACAATTGTTCAATATCTGCTTGGGTTAATACACCCTCAACAATCCCAAACCAATACACCGAACCTGCTGCAACAGCTTTTCGAGTTGCTTTTGGCTTCCATGATTGCAAATCCCAGCCAGATACAGGTAACCAACGATCAATTGCCACAGCCTTAAGCTGAACTTTGACTTTACTTTGTGTTGGTAATACACCCTGCAAAGTTTGCTTATCTAGCCAAGCTGGTAAATAACCCTGTTCAAACAAAGCAGGTGTTAAGATGGTAAGTTTTAAGCCTTTATTTTGTTTAATAGTACCGACCAATGACTCATTTACTGTAGGTAAAACATGCTTGTTATCGACCTTTTTAAAATGAGACAAACGACGCTCACCACCAAAAGTTGCTAAACTATTGTTTAAGTCAGCGTCTGTTTCAATTAAAAAAGATAATCGCTCATCATTCCAGCCTTGATGGTTGATCCCTGTTTCTGCAACTTTAGCTTGATACCCCAAATCTAGACCAGCTGTTTGAAATAAAGCCCCTTCCTTCGCTGCTTTTGAATGACTTTCAACAGCTGTGTGCGTACGAATTTCAATCGGGATATTTTTTAAACCGTTTTTCTTGACATTTTGCAACGTCAAATCTTCTGATTGCCATGTGATCAGATCATCTAATGCCCAAAATTGCACTTCGGATTTTGGTTTACCCTTAATACCTTCTTTTAAAGTAACTAATGTTAATTGGTCATGTAAATCGCTACCATATTCAATATTATCCAATTTTTCTTGGGGTGCGAGACGAAATAATGCGTTGCCATCCTGACCTTCTGGATTTAAATAAATTGCATCAGCAGGTTTTGGGACTAAAACTGTAACCTGCCGATTATCTTTTAACTTGGTGAGATATAAACCATTGACCGTAACCTGTTTAATATCCTGATATTGTTGTTCAGACAATGTTGCTCTTTTATCTAGCTTTCCCTCAAACGGAATATTTTTTTGATCCAAGTACAAAGCACGGATTAAACCAGCCGCACTGGAAGGCAGTGGAAAATTAGCATCTGTTTGATACGCCTGTGCACCAAACGGTTTACCAGCACGAAATACCAAAGGACTTAAGGATTCAACTAAATAAAAATGTGTCATATTAATTACTTCCCTCTGTGCCCAAGTCTTTTTGTGTTTTAGCAGCAAACCAGCGGGCAACGATCAACTCATCGGCAAGTTGGTCTAATTTCTTAATTTGTATAAAACGCTGATTTAATTGTTCGATCAATGCTGGAGATAGCTTTTCACCTTTTGCAGTTCTTGCTCGCTCATACATGCGTTTAAGCTCTGCTAATTGAATGTTTAAAGCATGTTCATTTTCTTGTTGTACTGCAAACGCTGTTCTTAAATGAACGTCTCGTGTGTCATAGGCAATCCGACTTGGAATGGATTTTTGCTGATAGGAATCAATCCAATCATGAAATGCTTTCTGAGCATCGTCATCATTCCAAGATAGTCTTAAATTAGTAGTATTGCCTGAACGAATTGCTAAAGTAATTCCCAAAGCATTACGTTGTTGATCTTTAGGCAATGTATCGCCTTTTGCAACTTTCTCTGCTTGGCTGGCAAGCTGGCGCACAATACCTAACGGTGTCATAATATGTGCAATCGCCAAGCCAACAGATAGTGTCGGTATTTTAGCATCTAATGTTTCAGCAACATTTCTTAGACTTGCAGTAAATAATTCACTTAACGCTTTGGCACACTCATAAGCAGTATGTAATGGCAATAATGCCAACACATCATCACCTCCCGCATAGATGGTATGCCCTGCAAACTCACGAGTTTTTTCAGCCACAGCGTCTGCAAAAGCAGACAAGGCTTTGGTAATCGCTTGATGTTGTTCTTTGGTTTTTGCTGCATCCAGCAATTCACCCATTTTGTCACCATCAGCCAGCAATAACACAGCATAAGATACTGGTTGCCCTTTGTCCTTCCAAATGGGTTTAATCACCTCTTGCAAATGATTTAATGCTAGATCAATATCCTGCTCATCACTGTTTTTTTGACTATTTTTAATTTCCACCTCTAACCGTGATGGATATAGCAACTGTGCGTCGTAAGGAAAATCTTTATAGATTCCTTGATTTCCATCTGCTCGAGTCGCTACTTTTAAATCAACCAATGCTTCATACGTATCTCGCAGTTGTTTACGCTGCTCTTCTGTTAAAGTATCAATCCACGCATGCGCTGCAATCCGAGTAAACGAAGTAAATTTGTTAGAATTGCCTCCCAAACGTTTAGCAATCCCCGCGGTATCCAGTTGTTCTGAATCTGTTAAATCTAACTGACGGCGTGCAAAATTTGATAATTCAGCCTGTTCTTCTGGTAATACCGTTTCTCGAATACCATCCAAAGACGATTTAGGAATGGTTAACAATCTATCAAATGGATTCGTCGTACTTTGTGTAAAATCTCGTGTGGCTTTACGTGCAGCCAATACTTTAGCTGCCAATTGACTTGCTTTGATGTAATCAGCATCGTCTATAAATTTTGCCCACGCTGCCTGTGCTTCGACATAGTCATCTATTTGTAAATTCCAGACATTTTTACGTAAGCGACCATGTTTTAAACTTGCAAATGCTTGTTCTGCAATTTCCTGAAAGGCTTTTCTGGCTTCCTGTTTGACTTGCTCGGCAATTTTAGCCATGGCTTTACTATTTTCAGCCTCAACCACCACCTGAATTTTATTCCCAACCGAAAACTCACTGCCTGCTTTTAAGTCTTGCTCAGGGTTCTCTGTATAGGGAAAAATCAGATTTTCTTTTTTACCTGACTGTTGATATAAATAATTCGCCATCGCTTTTGCTAACTCAGATAGCAGCCACGAACCACTCCACAAATCCCGACTCTTTCTAGCGGCAGAAATAAAACCCTGTACAGGTCCAACCGAAATCAATAACACATATTTTGCCATTTTTTATTTATCCTTAATTTTCAAAATAATTTAAGAATGCACTTAGGGCATCTGTGCCATTATTGTCACGAATTGGATCAATGTTTTGTGCTTGATTTTCATCCCAACATTCAACATCAAAACTACGATTACCTTGAATGAGTTTAAGCTGTAAAGCATCAACATGTTTATGAGGCAATAACAATGCTGCCGCCTGCCAACCATGCCCATTAAAATACGGACGCAAAATTAATGGGCTTGCCATACGCTCTCTAGGTTTGTTTTCACCAATTAATATTGGCTGTAGTGTTGTTGAGTCTGGCTCTTGGCTATATATCCTCCCGATTTCGTCTCTTGCCGAATACTCTTTAAACTTAACAATAATGGGTAAACCAAAAGCAGTTCGTGGAAAGACATTACCTGCTTTATGTACAGGTGCATGAGTTTTTAAATCACTTTTTAGCCAGACTTGGTTATTATCCGTACTTAAGGTACGACGAATCGCATCAGGCTCTGACCATCTACTACGTCCAGGTCGGTTTGGCTGTTGCCCAGCATTACGACCAAAATTTACACCTTGTCTAAAACTCTGTAACTTATTAACAGCTTCTGTCCATGCCGTATAAACACTATTACTTTGTGGTTTCAATACCAGTTGGCAACCTATATTTTGTGCTTCATCTGCCGTAATAGGTGTGATCTTTTGATTCATTACACGAATTGCACCTAACCCGCGTCGGGTTCTAGCGCCCAAGCCACCAAAGTTTGCCCACCAACGTAAAGTTTCCCAAACCTGAGCCGTTTGAGCTTTACTTGTATTCATTGCAAAAGCTATTTGTAAATTCCAAGTTAAACTGGCTTTAATCAATGTGCTTGGCTCTTTTGAATCAGCTGACCCAGGTTTTTTTCCTTGTGCTGGAAAAAGTATATACGGTACATTTACCCAACTTTCTGGTCTGGGTAAGGTTTTATACCCCCCTTTAGGGTGCGGTTCATATTTCGCCCAGGGTTTCGCATCTAGCCCATTAATATCTGTCACTTTTAGAAATACTAAACTTGCATTCACTTCCTCTCCAGCACTACCCCAAAGTCGAGATTCAGCCTTACGAATTTCAGCTAGATTTCCATTAAATCCCCAGTCGGCTTTATGCTTTGCCAGCAATCTCCACCAAAACCGCAACTGACCACGAATACTACTAGCTCGTATTGGCAATTTTTCATCTATCACACCAACCTGCACACCACCGCCATATAAAGGTGTGACTAATTCGCACTGTAGCTCATGCCAATGCAACACTTGACCTAATGTAATATCAGGAACTGATTCTTTTGGTTGTCTAATTGCCATAATTTTACTCAACTTCTTCCTTAAAACAAAAAACTAACCTTTTAATACGATGGTAATATCTTTAGGAAATTCAAATAAATTTGAATCTGTGTTTTTTATAGGCATAATTCGATTAGTTAAAGCCAAACCTATTTTATCAACTAACGTTTTATTTAATTTAGATTTAATAATTTCAAAATATTCTTTATCTACAATTACGTCATCTTTGGCTTTTTGCTTTCCATAAAAATGATTATATTCATCTGACCATTCTCTAAAAAAATCAACTTGATCTTTTTCATCAAGATCAGCTTTATCACTTTTTGGTGCCTCAATGCCAATTTTTTGATTTATTTTTTTATCAGCAAACCAATGTAACATTGCAAAATACTGAGGTGATAATTTGATAGGCTGCTCATCATTAATTTGAAATTCACGCTTACCATTTTTAGTAAATATAGTAAGCTGAATAGGTTCAAATGACTTATTAATTTCATTGACAACTTCACTGAAATTTTTCCCATGCTCAGGATTTAATTGATGCTTAGGTAATATTGCGTCGCGCATCCGTACAAATGGAATATTGGCTAACCAGATTTTCGCATCAAAGCTATCTAGCTCAACTTCCTCAAATACCTCTGTATCATTTTGGATTTTTTTAAACAACTTTTTGATAATTGTCTGCTTTGGTTGTTTTGCAGGATAATAAAAACCACGCAAAGTTTCATACTCTGAACTAACCAAAACATGAGACATTCTATCTTGCGCACGACCATATAGTGATAATGCATAACCTGCATAAAAGCCCATAGTTTTGCGACCACCTGCAATAGACACATGTAAAGTATCATTACAATTTTGGGTTAACATACGAATCATATTACAAATTTTATCAGCAGCTTGCTCATTATCACTTGGTGTTTTTAGATCGACCAAAGGCTGATTATCTTTATCTGTAATTGCAATTAATGACTCTTTATCAAATCGGATATGTGATAATCCATATTCATGTATCATTTTCTGAAAAATACCCTCTCTTCCTAGTAAGGTCTTTTCTATTTCTTTTATACCATCTAGTGTTGTTACTACTTTAATTTCATCTGGTACCCATGGGTTTTGATTATTTGGATCACATGCCAGTGCCCATACCGTTTCGGTAATAATTTGCGGCGTCATCCCCGTTACAAGTAATAAAATATTTTTTGACATTATTATAAAGCCCTTTAAACTTAAGCAATACTATTGAAAATTCATACTTTTTTCGAGCTCATTTTTCACTAAATTATAAACTTGTGAAAATAACTCAGTTTCATTTTGATTCGCATCGACATATTGATACTTCAATGCTGTAAAACCCAGCTCGTTTTTAAACTTAAAAAACTCTTCATATGCCATTTTTGCCTGAATCAAACGCTCAATCTGCTCATCACGAAGACCATAGTTTCGCTCTCGATTCGCAAGACGCTGTAACGTTACCTCTATGGGTAAATCTAAATAAATCACCATATCTGGAACAGGAACTGCATATTCCTGAGCCCGTGTATGCTGAATATATTCATGTAGTTTCTGACTTTCTTGTGGCCAACGTGTGACAAAACTGGTCAAAATGCTTCGATCACCTAATACCAAAGGTTCATCAAAACTTATTTTTTTAGCATGATGGTTCGCTCTTGCGTGATATAACTCTTCAATAAATTGATCCACTTCAGAATACTGAGCATAGGCTTTTTCCCACCACAAATCAGTCGGCATCGGTTTGGTTGGGCTAAATGTTGCAAATTGAATTCCATCATACTGAAGTGCAATTTCCAACTGACTAAAAATAGTCGATTTACCTGTTCCTTTTGTGCCTTCTAATGCAATATACATCTCTTCTTATTCCTTCCTTATAGCCCAGCAAGTTGGCGTGTTTTAAAAAGTTTCACAACTTCAATATCGAAGTACCTAGAGCCAATTTGGACTTCTTCGGCAACATCACCCACTTGCAAATGCATAATCTTTTCAGCTAACGGTGCGTTATAGGCCAAGTGTTTTTGGCTTAAATCCGTTTCATCAAAACCACGAATTTCCCAAACTTCTGCTTGTTCTGAGTCATCCGCTAAATCGTAGCGACGTAAATAGACAATACTGCCAATTTCAACTTGTTGCGTATTTCGCATCGCATCTGAAATTTCAATAAATTTCATGCTATCTAAACGATCCGTTAAAGTTTTTAGCGTATGGTTTAAGTTGGCCTCTAACTGCTGCATGCGGTTAAACTCTGGGTTATCGTGCCAACCATCACCCGACAGCTCGAATGCCACTTGGCGATGGTCACGCACCTGTTCATATTCCTTTTCTTTCTCAGCAATTTTTGCCAATAAATTTTGATATCCGACTTGTGTCATCCACACATTTTTTTCTACATTCATATTCATAGTTATGCCTTTCATTACGTTCTTAAAGCTATTGTGTCTTAGATTATTAAAGCGATACGCAAACGTAAGCTTGCAAATAGTGTTGGAAATACTGCAAACAGTGTTGCAATTCCATATAGGTGTCCTGACTGACCATCGGTGAGAGCTTCTTTTTCAATTGATGACGTTGGCGAATGATTTTGTCCATTTCCCAATCAGGGCAGTGCAATACACAAACTGTTTTTAAAACCTGATGGGGCTGATAATTTGTTAAGTCATAGCCTCGTACCAGTAACCAAAGGCTGATATATCTAAATAACTGGTCATAGCTATTTAAGAAGCATTCTTTACGTGCTTTTAATTGGCGAAGACTTTGTATTTCTTCACCTATACGCAACTGCAACTGAGACACATTAAGAGCCTGTACTCGCTGCTGCTGAATTAAATCAGTCAACATTTTTTCTTCATTAAGCTGCATATGTCGTACTCTCATGCTGTAAATATTGAATAAATTGTTGTAGCGAAGCCGTAAGCTGTTCAACAGTCGTTTTAGGTGGTTGAATATTTGGGTCAATGCCGTTATGCATAGGAATTAAACGAGTCGTTCCCTGTTCTGTTGGTGCACTGCACATCATGGTGGCAACAAGCTGATGACCATGATTAATAATGCGATGGAGTTTGCCTTTAGGCATGACATAGCTTTCGCCAGCAGTATTTACCTGTACATGGTCTAATTTGAGCGACTGTTTACCGATATTGACTTTAAAAGGGGAATGTTGCTGAGTGGCAGCATGATATTGATACTCTTGGAAGCTCTGGCCTGTTTGATCCTCTGACCAGATTTCACTAGTTAAAGCGCCCGTAAGCACTAAAGATGAAAAGCTCCAACGATGATCATGAATATTTTCTTCACATGACTGGCCTGCAAACCAAATGTGCAGACGCAATTTATAACCACGATCAAGCAATACAACTTTTAAAAAACCATTGCCGTGCTGATATGAACGCGCACTTATTTCTGCCAAGATCTCTTTGTCATTTAGAATTGCAGTTAATAACACTAAAAGCTGTGCTTTAGAAAAGTGTGCAGAAAGCCACTGTGAAAGTGCTGCATCAGCGTCTTGATGAATAGCAAAAGACTGGTCAAGCTGAGTTTTATATTGTTCTAATAAAGTATAGGCTGTGCTATTCATCATCTTCTTCACCTGATTCTTATCGCTGGTGAAGCTATTTAATAACGAATAGAAAATTTACTCAGATTCTGTAAGCTTGCGACGTTTTAGGTTTTGAAAGCTACAGTAAAACTCCTTGTGCATTAATTAAATGGATACCGCTCGGGTTTAAAACTCCAACAACACTAGCTGACTGTAGTGGTGCGCAACGATACAAACGTATATCGTCGTCAGGGTGCATGATCTTTTTTAACTGCCGAATCAACTGTTGAAATTGTTGTTGCGTTAAATACAAATAAAATACGGAATAATTGATTGCAATCCCAAGCATGCATAAGAGTTGATGTATTTTGACCAAGCGTTTGGGATGGCAAATATCATAGCTACAAATCCAGTGAAACTGAGCAACAGCCATTCACTCCTCTCCTTTACAGTTAAGCTCGATCAACCGTCTTCGCCCATTGTTGTGCATTTAAGCGAATATACTTTTTCCACACCTTAAATTTACGCTCCCATAAAGAGTAGAAAATGGCACGCCCATCTTTATTGAGTACACATGGATAGTGTTCTGATGAGCTAAAGTGGCCTGATTTTAGCTCTTCCGTCATCACTAACTGCAAGACCCATTTTTCAACTTCTGTACGTATACGTTCTGTCAAGTCACAAGCCAATGAATAACGGCCATGTACTGGCTCATGATAAAAGCCTAGCATCGGATCAAGTGCATGTGCCGTCAATGCTCTACTACATTCTGCATAAATTAGACTATAACTCAGTGACAGCAATACATTGATTGGATCTAATGGCGGTCTTCGATTTCTTCCACGGAAACGGCACCACTCAGGAGCAATCAGAGTGATACTATGGAAAATAATTTTTGCTGTTGCCACTTCCAGACCACGCAATTGCTGCATACTTTGACAGGCATTAATCATCTGAATAATTGTTTTCATTCTACTCTGCAGTTGCTCGGTATCTTGCTCCGTTAAAAACTGTTTTTTGGCCCAATAATGAATCAGTTTATATTGCTGGACAGAATGCGCATAAACCAGTTGTTTTGCATAACCCAAACGCCTCTGATCTTGGTCCAAAATTTCAAACTGCTTAATTTTTCTGTGAACAATGCCACTTGATGGTGGAATATACTGTGCGTGATGTTCACATGACCGAGGGTCTAAAATAATCACAGGAATACCTCGACTAGCACAGGCCAGTAACACATGACTGTTTAACTGTGTTTTGGCACTAATTACTATTGATGACAAATACGCAAAAGCAATCGACAACGGCTTAGGTAAATTTTGGCTATGTACTAATATGCGCTCACTATCCACATCTATTCGTGTATCTCGACGGTCTATATATAGAGTCTGCATGGGTATACCTATTTTATGTTAGTATTATTATGATTAGCCTATATACAAACACCCACTAGACGGCATTCGCTTTGCTGCACCAAGCAAAACGCTATCCACATGATTTGGATATATTTTTATAAGTACAATACGTTTATCTTCATGCTGACTGAGTAGTGTAATTTGCTGCAAGATTTGTTGTTTTAAGTCGGAATTTAGATGGCACTCAAACACTGATTTTTGATGGTGTATCCCATAAGCGGACAGCAGTTTAAATATAGCCGAACGTAGCCTTGGATTACTGACGTCATACATCCCTAGATAGCTTTTCATAATGTATATACTCATTTTTTGAGAATAAACTTAAGCTAAAATAAACTTTATACACAGGGCATAAAATGCAAGCTTACGAAAAACCAATAGACAAACAATTATGTACTTTACATACGCAAGATGTTGTTTTTTATAATTATAAGAATAAATGCGAAATATTTAGTCACACAGCAACTTTACTGATACATATTCAGAAATATTTGCCCGTTGTAAGTAACTGCTTTACAAAAGAAAAAAATAGGGGTACTGTCTGAAAGGACTTCCCTGCTGATAAGGGATTAAGACGCTTTAGCTTGGCGATCTTCGCGTAGTTTCAGTCTGAAAGGACTTCCCTGCTGATAAGGGATTAAGACGGTTTGGTTTTCTTTACCAGGCCCCGTTTAAACGTCTGAAAGGACTTCCCTGCTGATAAGGGATTAAGACAGTTCAATCCCGCTTTACCACCACCAGCAACTAGTCTGAAAGGACTTCCCTGCTGATAAGGGATTAAGACGTTATAAGTATCGTTAC
>JADHEE010000304.1_pt1 | contig 22049 bp, 18 predicted proteins | sample 8952401 | NCBI WGS metagenome assembly JADHEE01 (sample SAMN16124438, study PRJNA663242) | bioreactor sludge metagenome | isolation source: sludge (ammonium) | place: India:Bengaluru | collected 2019-02-28 | reverse complement strand
CCTGCCCAACTTCTGGTCCAGCACCCACATCGGCGCCTCGACCCACGAAGCGATCGCCGACATGGCCCGCGCCGTGATCGACAACCTCGACTTCTCCAAAGCCCGAATCCCCCACCCCTCCTGGATCCCCGACTGGGAACCGAAGACGGCTGCGGTCAAATAACCAAGGGAGAACATTGGAGCGGGTGAGGGGAATCGAACCCCCGTCGTAAGCTTGGGAAGCCGTTTTTAACGCTTTTCCCGTCAACAGCTTACGGATTTATTCCTTTTTTATCAGCGATTTGAACTGCACGCGAATGCATAACGCTGCACGGATTTTCAGGCTCAGTGTCACGATTTGTCACATGTGACACGCTGGGTCGTCGTAAGCTTGGGCCGAATATCGAAAATTATTTCGTGTAGGCACGCATATTTCCAGCGCCGATCGCTATACAAGGATCGGGTGCTCTCCCCGACCGGAATATCATGGCGCGGCATGCCGGTCCATCCTGCCTCGGCGGCAAGGACAAAGGGGTTCCTCGCTCGCGGACAATGCGACCCAGGGAAGTCGGCCGAGGGGCCGATCCAATCGATGCCCAGAGCAGGGCTCGCGATCGTGAATCACGAGGCCGAAGTATGTCCGAAATTCCGCCCTTTCTCAGCCGCCGCGACGTCTGCAAACACTACCCCATCTGCCAGCGCACCGTAGATACCTGGATCGCAGGCCGGGTGCTCCCGATCATCCGTATCGGCACGAAACCGATTCTCCGCCGCGACGACATCGAGAACCACCTCAACTCGCTTGTTGCGACCAAGCCGAAGACGCGCCGCGGCCGCCCGACCAAGGCGGAACAGATCGCCAAACGCGAACGCATTGCTGCTTGAGAATCCTGAACGGCGCGAGCGCTCCTTGCGCCGTTCGTCACTCACACTGCCTTAACCACAGCTCCCGAGTTGTCTGAACATCGCGAATTTGCCTCGCACCGGATTTGCCTCGTTGCACCGTCTCTAGGATTCCATAGCCCCACAGGGTGCCAATGAGGCATCGCCGCCCGGCCTGAGAGCTCTGAACATCGCGAATTTAGCTCGAAGGATCACGTCATGCGCCTCCAGGGTTGCAAGAATTGCAATAACGACTAATATATTATCCGTATTAATCACATTTTGCCGATTAGGAATAATATGCTATCTCTTAGATCTGCATCTGCAAGCGAGATCAGCCAGGCCCTTGCCCTCCGCGCGCAAGAACGCCGCCTGGACGCCAACCTCACACAGGAGGGACTGTCCAAACGCGCTGGCGTTACCCTCGCGAGCCTTAAGCGCTTCGAACAAACCGGCCAAATCTCTCTCGAGGGACTGATCCGCCTCGCCATCGCCTTAGACTGTGCGGATTCGATCGAGGAGATGTTCAAGCCTCGAGAGTTTGAGACGCTCCAGGACGTTCTCGCACAGGATCTAGGCACCAAGCGCCGCCGAGGTCGGATCAAATGAGCACAGGCATCAAGAACCCAAACCTTCTGAGCGTTGAAATCGAAATTGACGACATCGTGCGTAAGGTTGGGGACCTAGCGTGGCGGGAGCGGCGCGCGTTTTTCCAGTATGACCCAGCTTTCCTGGATACCGGCATCGAACTCTCACCATTCAAACTCCCTCTTGGAGCACGCTTGTTTGAAGCCAACCCCGGGCTTTTCGATGGGCTGCACGGCCTGTTCAACGACTCCCTTCCTGACGGATGGGGGCGCTTGCTCCTGGACCGGGCTCTGAGGCGTCTCGGGGTGCAGGCAGGGCAACTGACGCCACTGGCTCGCCTAGCTCATGTCGGCACGCGCGGGATGGGAGCGCTACGCTATCGACCAGAAATTCCGCCCGAAGACGATGAAGCGCATATCGATCTCGATGCCCTTGCTGATGGCGCTCGCGAGGTTCTCGATGGCGATCCGGGAGACGTTCTGAAAGAGCTGCTGGCCCTGAATGGATCTTCAGCCGGCGCGCGCCCCAAGGTAATGGTTGGGGTGAGTGTAGACGGCACCCACCTGATCCACGGCACATCTGAGCTTCCGCCGGACTACGAACCCTGGCTGATCAAGTTCCCATCTTCCTCGGACGCGCCGGATATCGGCGCAATCGAACTGGCCTACGCCGGCATGGCCTCCGCCGCGGGCGTTGAGATGACCGATACACGCCTGTTCCCCGCACGAAAGGGCCCCGGTTACTTCGGCACACGCCGCTTCGACCGCCAGGGGAATCGCCGCCTCCACGTCCATACACTCGCGGGATTGATTGACGCGGATACCACCCGCACCGCAGTGGGTTACGAGGCATTGCTTAAGGTCGCCCGCGCCCTCACCCGCGACCAGCGAGAGGTCGAGAAGGTCTTTGATCGCATGGTCTTCAACATTGCTAGCCACAACCGCGACGACCATGCGAAGAACCATGCCTTTTTGATCGAAAGCAAGGAGTGGAAGGCCACTCCCGCATACGATCTCACCTTCTCGTGGGGACCGGGCGGCGAACATACCCTCGATATCCTTGGGAATGGGCGAAACCCGGGGCGCCGTGAAATCCTGGCGCTCGCAAGTCGCGTGGACATTGCCCCGGCGCGCGCTCTTGAAAGCCTGGACCGCGCCCAAGCTGCCGTATCCCGGTGGCACTCCATTGCAGCCGAGTGCGGCGTCTCCAAAGCTTCCGCTGACAACGTTGGAAGCGCTCTGACGGCTCAGGTGAAGGCACTCGGCGGCTAACTGCCTCGCGAGGTGTTGAGCCGTAGCTTGTGTTGCTTCTCGATCCACCATTGACGCCCACAGCGTTTCAACATACGTTGAAACTTGGTTGTAACGTCGGTTGGAACATCATGATCAAAAGCATCTCCAGGCTAACTCCACGCGGCAACTCTCTCGCCGTGACGATCCCCAAGGAGGTCATAGAGGCCGCACACCTGAAAAAGGGAGACGAGCTTTCCTTGCTCGCCCGGGAAGATGGCGTGATTGAGATCCGCCAGCTCGAACCAGGCGAGGCCGAGTTGGACGCCGCATTCGAATGGTCCCTTGGCCGCTACGAAGAAACCTACAAGGAACTCGCCAAATGACGATCCAATGGATTCCGTTGCACTTGGCAATCCGGTGGCACTCACGGCTGGTTGATCTTTGCGGCGGTGCCCCAGGCCTACGTGATGAGGGGCTTCTTGAAAGTGCCCTGGCTCGCCCGAAAAACCTCTTCCTCTACGAGGATGGAAAGACCTCGCTGGAACGCCTCGCCACGATTTACGCCATTGGCGTCACCAAAGCGCATGCCTGCGTCGATGGGAACAAGCGCCTGGGCTTTGCCGTAATGGCTGCTTTCCTGAAGGCGCACGGGCTCAATCTCGACGCGACGGAACGAGAAGCCGCGCGGATTATCGTTGGGGTCGCCGCAAGCGAGATTGACGAGGCGTTCCTGGAAGAGTGGATACGCAACACCACGATCCCGAGCGCCTAGCGGCGGCTTTGCCCCCCCCTTAGCATTGCTAGGAGACAAACAACACTACCTTCCGCCGCCAACCCCAACCTATTGCGTCGAACGTGCACGCCAAGGCATACATATTGACACCCCAAAATGGGCGATCTACATTTAGACGTTCATTTTGACTCGTGGCGCAACATATAGCGCGAGGAGGCAGGGGTGAGCGGTGAGCATGTTCCACGCCAAATCAAGGCCCAAGCTCGGGCACTTTTGGCCTTGGCACGACGAAGGCACATTCGCCTAGACTGGCTGTCCGACGAAAGCCAGCTCGACGATCTCGCCGTCGCCAACCGACTTATCCAAGACTTCAGACCGCCATCCGATGAACACTTTCATCGGGCGACGGCTCTTGCGTCGTTGCACAAGGTGGAGCTTCCGGAGAAGGCAGCAAGTAGCAAGTTCGTCTGCTACAAGTTCATTCGCGAACATCCGCTTGAGGATAGCGACAGAGAACCGTCGAAGAAGCAAAAATCTACCCTCATGTCGCTCGAAGAGTATTTAGAAGCTAAAGCTCCTCCCGAGTGCTGGATCAGCGAGAACGCTTGGGAAAAATTTGTAAAGCAGAGCATTAACCGTGATGAGTTCGACAAGGCTTATGAAATCGTCGCGGAACTCCAGATCGCCCAGGGAAGTTACAACCCAGGCAGCCTAGGGTGGCAGGTTTACATATTAAAACGCGCCAAAGATGCTCTAGCCGACCCGAAAGGGGCGCAACGCCAGCGAGTCGAGGAGATGCTGGTCGCAGGGGAAGACCCGTTTGTCGTCGCCGACTTACTGCGCATGGCTGATACCGATGTGCTCAGAATCTCCGACCAACTGGAAGCGACAGGGCATGAGTTGGCTTGGGCTTGACCCCAGCCGTAACTTGATCGCCGGCCCACTGTTGCTCGGCGATTACCCCCACCAACCGACAGCGGCGACACGAACTCCTCCGCTCAATCTCCAACGCCAGGGCTCGAAACGCCGGACGACGGAAGGCAGGAAAGGTCTTCTGAATCGACAAGGGCTCCTGCTTTGAACAAGGAGCCCTCGATTAAATGAGTAAGCGCATGCCAGGACGCCCACACCTGGATCTCTTCGCCTTTCGGCTACTTTCCCACGTATAGCCGGCTACACATGGGGCGTGAGGAGGCCGTTCTCACCTCAATTTGCTTACGTGCCTTATGCTGCCCCAAGCAGGCGGAAGGTGTCAACAAAACTGGCGAGAGGTGCCCACGACGCCGAACAGCCATTCCCCAGTGACGCCCCTGACCTCGTTGATGATGCGATTGGAGACGCGGGCGAGGAAGGCCATAACAGGAATTTCAATGGGTTATGGAGATACGGGAACTCCGAAATTGCTCCAAAATGCGAGGGGGGGGCCCCACAAAATCCCCCACAGTCGGATCATACTAACAGCCTTCAGTGCCACAAGGAATCACCAGAGAAGATGCATGGGAGTTATCCACCAGTATGTGGATATCGGGGATATTGTGGGTAGAATACCTCCATACCCCAAAATCTTGTTGCGCGACGCCCCGCACACTCCTAGCTTGGACTCGCCAAACGAACAAAGGGAGACCGAAGCCTCCACAGCTTGGTCTCCCTGTTCGAACGGCGGTTGCTAATATGCCCCCATGCTCGACTAACGATCTGCATTGGAGGCTACACAGCAGCGCATGTCAATCACTCTGTGTAAGGACCAATCACGATGGCTAAAACGATCCCTCCCGGGGGCAATACCGGAAAAAATGGCGGTATCTATCAAGAAGTTGGCCCAAAGGGCGGTGCCAAGCCGAACTTTGCCACCATCCCCGACAACCGCACCGCTCCACCCACCTCCGCTCCCGGACACACCTGGAAGCAAGTCGACGCCCCCGTCAACACGTGTAACAACGCCCCCCGCCCCCCCACCCCCACGGGTTATAATCAGGAGCTGAGCCGCTTTCTGCGGCTCAGCACAACCGCAGATGCCCATAGGACCAACCGATGATCAAACGCCCAACGAACGACGGCTTTAAGCCCACTAGCACACTAAGAAGTCTCCAGCCGACCACGCTCCCAGTCACCAAAGGCCTAGTCCCCAGTGGAACAACCGGTATAAAGGGCGGAGTTACGCCTTCTTCCGCCCCAGGCGGTTACCCCACCACCGTGCCCGAGAAGAGTCAGGGAAAACCAAAGTAACAGCCACAGCCCGGGCTTCAACCCGGGCTATCTCCCTCGCGGGAACCCACTGCATTTTAATCCCCCAAGGGGCCTCAACATTGATTTGAGGAATTTGAGACCAAGCCTTTGAGTTTGCTTTCATAAAGTGGGTCGCGATAATGCAGATATCGCCGTTTGCCGACGCATAGTGTGAATACACACCAATCTCCCTGAGGCATTTCTGGTCATAAAATTTCGTCTCATCGCAACGCAACGCAGAACCATCCTTCAGATGAATTGTTATTTGGCTTAGATGTATCTTTGGATTGTTGAATATATTCATCCATGGATTTGATTTATTGTCTTCATTAGTAATTTTTAGAGCGTTTAACGCAGCGTGTAGCCACGGATGCCCACAGCAGCGCCACGCCAACCCCAGGGAAACAGCCACCGGAATAGCCGTTGCGGCGAAAGCAAATGGCCCACCATTAAGCACCCCCTGATACTCAACCCCAATCAAACTATACACGACGCCAACAAAAACATAGCTGAACATCGAAAATATCAAGCTACCATAAAATACATTCGCGAACGAAAGGTCGTTCCACGACTTATCTATAAAATAGATCCTCATAGACAAAAAACCAGGGCACAAGAACAGTAGTATATAGAACGTCTGGTTATTTACATTAAGGATATCCATCTCCCCCTCCTGATCAATATCTGTCAAAGTGGAGCGCACTATTTTTTTGTATCACCCCCTCCTCGTCACGGGGACGATTTTTTAGAGGAGGAGCCTACCTACGTTGCCCTCTCGCCAGAACACCTGGGGCCTGCTGGCGGTCTCCGCAGCGCGTTTGCGGAGCATCGTCACGCGGCTTGCTTCAGCACCCTTTGAACCACACTCACGCCGCAGCCGACTTCCTTGGCAATCTTGAGAATACCTTTGCCTTCGGCTTTCAGGGCACGGATGCGGGCTTCCACGTCGGCACCGGCCTTCGGACGCCCCAAGATCTTGCCCTGTGCCTTCACCCGCTCAAGGCCAGACTTCACGCGCTCACGGATCATGCCGCGCTCGAACTCAGCGAAGACACCGCACATCTGGAACATGGCGCGACCGGAAGGCGTGGACGTGTCCAACGCCTGTTGATGAAGGTAGAGGTCGCAGCCTGACGCCTGTAGATCATTCATGAAGGCCACGAGGTCTTGGAGGCTGCGCCCGAGGCGATCCACGGACCACGCCATGATCATATCAAACTGGCGTCGAGTAGCAGCCTTGCACAGCGCATCGAACTGAGGGCGCTTGTCCCCGCCCTTCGCGCCGCTCACACCGGCGTCCTCAAACACCCCGGCGATTTCCCACCCCATGCGCCCGACAACGGCTTCAAGCTCCCGGCGCTGGTTGTCGGTGGTCTGGCTATCGGTGGAGACACGGAGATAGAGGGCGACGCGCTTGGTCATGGTGGGCACTCCCGATTTGATGCCCAACCATAGCATCGGCACCCTTCATCGTCTATACGGAAAACACATGTTTTCCGTATGTCAATTTCACCCACGTCCTGTCCGCAGATTTCTGCGGTTGCCGAATCGCTGTTTCCGCGGGGGATTTCCGTATAGGGACGATGGAAACGTCGAGATTGAACCAGCGAAGCATGTCAGCGCTGGCGATTTCCGCCGAGAGGATAACTCCCCACGCTCTGCGTTCGCCTCATACGTAATTTCCATCGAACGCTATAACTAACTCCAGGAGAACAATCTTCGCAATCGGGCAAGACAGATAAGGAGATCTCGAAATGAAAATCGGAAGCATGAAGAGCGGCTCGAGGGCGAATGCACAGGCCATTCTTGCCAATACACTGGCGAGGGACGACGACCTGCCTTCCGTCGTGGAGCTCATTTCCAAACGCCTCGCCGAGATCGATACCCCGCAGACTCACGTCGCGCGGCAGGCAGGCTTTCAGAGCTTGCAGATGGTCAACATGATCAAAAGCGGAAAGCACCGTTTGCCGGCTGACAGGATCGTCCCGCTTGCGGAAGCGCTGGATATTGCCCCTGAGCATTTGCTGCGGGTTTGGTTCAACGACTACCATCCCGCCTTCTTCGAGACGATTCGGAAGCATCTTGGACCCACGTTCAACCAGGGTGAGTAACCATGCCGGAACTGCCATCGTCCAACCAGCGGGATCAGACCTCCGCCGCCTCTGGTGCCGGCAGGGCGACGGCCTCTTCCTCAAACCCGAGTTCGGGCGGCACCGACTTGGCAGTTTTCGCGCCCATCACCTTCAATTTCTCCGCCTGCCCGACGAGATTGCCCCGCCCCTTGGACAGCTTACCCATCGCTTCATCGTATGTGATCTTCGCCTGATCTATCCGCCGCCCCAGGCCCACCATGTCGTCTGCAAAGCCGACGAACTTATCGTAGAGCTTACCTGCGCGATCCGCGATCGCCTCGGCATTGAGGTTCCGCCGCTCGATCTGCCACAGGCTTGCAACGGTTTTTAATGCCACCATCAAGGTCGTGGGCGTGGCAATCGCCACGTGGGCTTCCGCGGCCGCCATCGTCAACGTCGGGTCTTCCTGAAGAGCCGCAGCGAGCGCTCCCTCGATCGGCACAAACATGATCACGAAGTTGAGCTGGCTGCCGCCGAGGTTCTGGTATTCCTTGGCGGCGAGTTCTTTGATGTGCGCCCGCATCGAGGTGATGTGACGTGCCAGGCACACCGACCGCTCACCCTCGTCGACGGCATTGACGTAACCCTCGAACGCGGTGAGAGAAACCTTGGCATCAACGACGATCCTCTCCGCGTTAGGAAGGTTGACCACCACATCTGGACGGAGACGCCCGCCGTCCTGGAGCGAGTGGCTTTCCTGTTGGATGTATTCCTCACCCTTGCGCAGGCCGGAGCGCTCCAGAATCGTCGCCAGCAGCATCTCGCCCCAGGCGCCTTGGGTCTGCGCCTTCCCCTTGAGGGCTGTCGTCAAGTTGTGCGCCTCCTGGCTCATCCGAGCGCTGCTCTCGCTCAAGTGCCGGATCTGCTCCGCCAGGGACGCACGCTCCTTAGCGCTTTCAGTCTGGGCGGCCTGCATCCCGCCCTGGAACTCAACAATCCGCTCCTTGAGCGGGTTCAGCAGCCCTTCAATCTGTTCCTTGTTCTGCTTCGAGAAGCTTTCGCCCTGAGACTTCAGAGCGTTGTTCGCGAGAACGTCAAATTGTTGCACCATCTGTTCACGCGCGGCCTGCAGAAGTGCGACTTTCTCGGCGCCTTGCTTGACTTCCTGATCCAGGGTTTCCTGCAAACGCGCCTGGTCTGCACGGAGTGTCGAAAGAGCATTCACTGCCTGTTTGAGCTCAGTCGTCAAAGCCTCTATTTGCTGCCGCTGAACGGCAACTAGCTCGGTCTTTTCAGCTAAACGCGTAACGATTTCAGCGTTTTCGGAATCCGCCTTCCCCTTTTCTTCACGAATGCGGCGTGCCGTTTCCTCAATCTCCGCCAGGCGCTGCCGGGTGGTTTCCTTTACCTCGGTGAGATGAGTGATCGCTTCGGACGCTGCGGCGAGCTTCTGTTCCGCCACCGTTCGACCCTTGCGCTCTTCATCTATCAAACGCTGCTTCTCGATCACCGCAGCGAGGAGTTCCGGAACCCGGAGGGCCTTTTGCTCTTCAACCGCCAAACGGCGCTCCACGTCAGCTTTCGCATCCCGAAGCGATGCAAGCTCTGCGTCAAGGCCGTTAGCATCCGCAGCCACACCCCCACCACCCTGCCGTCGAGTGAGCACAACCAAGACACCAGCAACCACCGCCGCCGCCAACGCCGCAACAGCAACCACCTGAAAAATTTCCATTTTTTCCTCAAGCTACGGGGTGTTGGGTCAGCCGGCGCGCGAGAAGGTGTCGGTGCCGGCGTTAACTTTGGAGGCAGGAATCACCGGCTGAGCCGGATCATGGGGGCCAGGCACCAAACCGGACGCAACAAAGGGGCTCGCGCCAAGCACGTGCTTCTCCTGATCATCGAAAAAGATGTGTGCTCCGAAAGCCTTCAGGATCGGCGCCTTGTTATGCACCCCGACGAAATGCGCCTCGTCGGCGGGCGTCCCCCAGGCCCTCAGAGTATGGATGACACGCTCATGAGCGGGGGCATCTCGTGCGGTCACGATGGCAATGCGAACCTTGCTTCGCCCGTTTTCGTCCGTAACGGCATCCCGGAGACGCGCCAATTTGTGCAGAAACTTCCCGAACGGCCCCCGCTTCATCGGGACCGTCGCGTTCGCCTTCTCGTGCTCGAGAAACGCGTCCAATCCATGAGCTTTATAGATTTCGTCGGACTCCTGGCTGAAAACCACGGCATCGCCGTCAAGCGCGATGCGCACCTCTCCTCCCGGAGCGTCCTCAACGACGGCCGGATGCCGACAGAGACGGGCCGCTGCGGTTCCCGCCCCTACGGCAGCGCGAACATCCGCGTCGTCGTTGGAAAGGAACAAGTCGATTCCCCACGCCTGCACGTAGGGCGCGACGCTCCGCCCGGTCGTAAAGCTCCCCCTGCGTATCCCTAGGCCGTGATCCTGGGCCGAACGAAACGCACGCAGCGACAAATCCGGGGAGTTCTTCGACAGGAATATCACCTCGACCAGTTCTCTAGACCCGACGTTGTTCAACGCCAGCAATCGTTTGATGACCTGAAACGCCGCACCGGGACGCAGAACGACATCTTCCCGTTCGAGCTGGCACTGAGCGTAAGCGTCGACGCCCTGGTCTTGGAATACCGAGTGCTCTTCCTCAAGATCGAACAGCGCTCGCGTCGAGACGCCGATTACGAGGGGACTGTTTTCATCGACGATTGTGTCCGCAGCTTCCCCGACATCCCGCAACTGATCCATCCTGCCCTCGCCTGTATAAGGTTCTGTCCCGGAAGCCTCGGCAGATCGTCACGATGGCGCTGCTCTTGACGGCTTTCCTCTAGGACTTTCCCATCTTCTCAACGCACCCATACGCACTCAGTCGACTAGCTCCACGTCGCGTCGGCAACGCGAAGCGAGCCCTTCCAAAGACGCGCTCCCGATGACCTCGTCGTCGGCGATTAGGAGGTAGGACCAAGGCTTGCCAGCGTTGTCGTGAGCGTGCTGGCTCGCAGCCCTACACCATTTCGCTGCCGCTTGCGCCTTGGCGAGCACGACGGGATCGGTCAGCTCGCCTCTTGCCTTGATCTCGCCGATGAGCATTTCCCCCTTGGTTTCGATCACGAAATCCGGCTCGTAGGCATCCCCGTGGCGATATTCGATCTGGAACTGCGCCCGACCGGGCTTGAGCCATTTCTCGACGGTCGGATCATCTTCCAGGAGAACAGCGAAACGCCGCTCCGGGTCTGAGTCGAACTTCTGCACCGGGTAGCAGCACTTGCGGAAGCCCCCGAAGAGTTCACGGCGTGTGCTGGAGAGAGGTGCGGCGGCTTGGCGGCAACTCTGCACCTTCTGCCCGGGAACAACATTGAGGGGCTGCGGCTCCAACACCATAAAGCCGCGGGTGACGCGGACCTCGTAGTCGTCTTCCCCGAGCGGTGTTTCCGCGTAGTGCTGCATCATCTGCAAGAAGATGAATTCGGAAAGCTGCCGCGCATTGCGCAGCAGAACGTTCTCGACCTCCGCCTCCGTTGCGAGATACGAGCGCACGCGAGCCACCACCTGACCTGCGAGCTTGTAGAGCAGATCCGCCTGATCGTCGTAGTCGATCTCATTGCGCTCGATCAGATGGCGGACAAGGTAGTCCTCCGGCCGAGCCTCCCGGGGATCGTCGGCGGTTTTGGCCAGATACGTGCGCGCCTCGGTTCGGAGATTCTGGATGACCAAACCATCATCGATCGGCCGGATGTTGATGGTGGAGAGGTCCTTGAGATCGAAATCTTCGAAGTGGAACGATACCTGGCGCTTGGGGATCACAACCACCTGCGGGATAGAGATCGTCCGCTCGATCACCACATCGGTCACGACAGCCACGATTTCATCCACCCGGGGCTGCGCCACCACGCCCTCGAACTCGCCCTGAACAGGACGAATGATCTCTCGAACCTGATCGGCAATCTGCCGACGCACCTCGGGCTTACGCAGTTCCTCGAGGCCGCCGAGCCTGCGCTCGAACTGCTTGATAACCTGCTTTGTCACCTCCGCCGCTTGGACCTCTGCAGGTGATGAGAGTTCGATCCTCGGCTTCGGCACCTCGCCCATACCCGGAAGCTCCGGCTTTGAGCCGAAAATCTCGCTATCCGCAACCGAAGGCGTATCCACCAGCTTTGCCCCCGCCGGCGACACCTCGCCTCCGTCGCCGATCTCGATCGCCCGCATGCGCACGACAGAACCCGGCTCGCGCGCCTTCTGGATCACATCATCGAAGCGATCGTGCGCAATCACGGTCAGCCGGTCGACGGCCGCAAAGTCGTCGTCACCTCCATGAGAAACTCGCTCGCCATAAGGAAGGCGCAAGCCTCGCCCAAGCGTCTGCTCGGTGAGAATGTCGGATGCAGACGCCCGAAGCGGGACGATGGTATAGAGGTTGGTGACGTCCCAACCTTCCTTCAGCTTGTTGACGTGGATGACGATCTCGGTGCGGTCTTCGTGCTCCAAAGCGACGAGGCGCTGCACCGCCTGCTCGCTTTCCTCGCCCTTGGTGTTGGAATGCACGAGGGCGACGCGATCCTTGAAGCGACCACGGAAGAAATCCTCGGACTCCACGCGCGCCTTGATCGAGTCCGCGTGCACGGTGTCCTGCGCCACCACAAGGATGAAGGGACGCACTTTCTGTCGACCAGAGACGCGGTGGTAGCGGTCGAGTTCCACCGCCACATGGTCGTGATAGTGCACAGCATCCTCGAGCTTGATCCGTTCCAGCTCTTCTTCGCCCACGCTCTTGGGATTGAAGTCCTTCCGGGTCGCCACCGCCGGCTCCTTGACGAAGCCATCGGCCATCGCCTGACCCAGGCTGTAGTCGTAGATCACGTTGCGGAAAGGCTCGGATTTTACGCCGACCGTCTTGGGCGTCGCGGTCAACTCGAGGCCGAGGATCGGCTTCAAGCCGTCGATCGCCTTGGCTCCGGCGCTGGCGCGGTAGCGGTGCGCTTCGTCCATGAGCAGCACCAGGTCATCAAGCTTGGAGAGATATTCGTAGTAGCTCTCGCCGATGGTTTCCTGGAGCTTCTTCATCCGGGGCCTGCCGCGCGGCCCCTCCTCCTTGTTGATCTTGTCGATGTTGAAGATGTTGATGTGGACATCCGAACCGAACAGGTCCGCGGAACGGCCACCCTCGAGGCGCACACCCACGCCGCTCGTGTAGTTCTCGCCGGTGATCAGCAGCGGCGGGTTCTGGGCGAATTCGGCGATCCCCTTGAAGACGTATTTCGGGTTCTCGGGCGAGAAGTCGCCGATCAGTTTGGTGTAGATCGTCGTGTTCGGCGCTAACACGAAGAAGTGGCGACTTTTCCCGGTGAGATAGAGATACGCGATGAATGCGCCCATCAACCGCGTCTTCCCGACACCGGTGGCGAGGGCGAAGCACAAGGAGGGGAAATCCCGCTCGAAGTCCTCAACTTGCGGCCAAACCTCCCGGATGACGGCAAGAGCCTGAGCGGGATCGCAGCCCTTTTCCAGGCGCACGAGATCGAGCACCTGGGCGAGGATATCCAGGGAGGCCGACTGCGGTGCGCGCAGGGAGAGGCGCTGGCAAATTGCGCGGAAGGTGCGGAGGTCCGGCATGGTTAATCCTCCTCACCAAGCAATGGCAACTGCGGCTCGCGATCCGGCGCAGGATCGGGCTCAGGCGCGGCGATCGGCAGATTGGCGACCTTGAGGCTGTAGTCGTCCTTCCCCCACTCGCACTTGCGCAGCACGCTGTGCGGGATCTTCTCGACCGTGAGGTTCTCGAAAACCTCGGGGCGCGCATTGAACGCCTTGCAGCAGACCAACAGGCTCCGATCGTCGCCGACCTCCTCGGAAATCGCACGCAGTTGATCGTGGGTGAGAGTCTGCGTGGTGACGTAGATGAAATCCCGCTCAGAGGACCGCCCGTGCATCCAGTAGTGGGTTTCATTAGGGGCGTAGGTGAAGCCCTTCAGCTTGCACACCGCCTCCGCGAGCATCGCCGCGTTGAATTCCTTGCTGATGACCCAATTGCCCCAGCGATCCTTCTCCAGCAGCGACGGAGCGAGGCGGTAATAGCGGAAACCACCGCCACCTTTCCAATCGACCGCCTGCGTAATGCCGCCGGAATCTTCGCCGTCGATGACCTTCTTCATTCGCGGAATGATGTGGGTGTGACAGTGCTCGCCCAGCTCGACCATGATCCAGCGTCGGCCCATCTTGTGCGCAACGGCACCTGTAGTTCCCGACCCTGCGAACGAATCCAGAACCAAATCTCCTGGAAGCGTGGCTAATTCTAGGACTCGCTTGAGCAATTTTTCCGGCTTCGGGGTAGCAAATGGATCCCGAGAATTAGCCGCTTTCGACTCCTCCCTGGCCTCGTGAGTATTCCCTGCGTCAGAATGCAACCAGAGCGTCGGGGCAGGAGGCCCGGAAATAACTAATTCTCGAAGAAACGTCTTCCGGGAGGGGTTAGCCTTCCCATCACTCCCGAACCAGATTTCATCGTTCTCATCCATCCGCCTGAGCGTATCTTCAGGAAATCGAGGAGATGTTCCGAGGGGAGGACTCCACGTGATGCCGTTCTTAAATTTAAATGTAAATGCCTTCTCTTTTTCAGATCCCTTTCGTTTGGCATACAGAGGCGTAGCTTTCCATGGTCCTTTGGGATGGTCGTCTGGATTCCTGTATCTGCCGTCCATTTCCTGACTTCGCGCCAAACGAAACGGCCTCCAAATCTCCTTATTTATTGCATACACCAGAACATGATCATGGTTTTCCGACAGCCATTTTGCATCATTTGCAATCGTATATTTCTTCTGCCACACTACATTAGCGATGAAATTAGACCGCCCAAATATTTCGTCACACAAAACCTTAAGATAATGGCATTCGTTGTCATCGATGGTAATCCACAAAGACCCATCGCACGAAAGCAATCGCCTAATAATCTCCAACCGGTCACGCATCAAGGAGAGCCAGAGCGAGTGTTCGACCCCGTCGTCATAATGCTCGAACGCGCTCCCGGTGTTGTAGGGCGGATCAATGAAAACACATTTGACTTTGCCAGCGTAATCCGCCTCCAACGCTTTCAGCGCAAGAAGATTATCCCCAAAAATCAATTTATTATCGAAGACATCACCATCGGAAATCCGCGCAGACGCGTGATGGGACAATGCACCATCCTCGATCAGGATGCGCGGCTCCAACATCGGGCACTTGTCCTTGCCGATCCAGGTCAGTTCAAGCTTTTGCTTCGTCGCCATTTTCAACTCCCCCCCACACCCGTTTTAATCTCTCGGATGCTTTCACTTTCAAATGCTCTGGCTACATAACCATCATCCGTATGGACATAGAGGCGAATAAAACGTCGGCTCCATAACGGCATGCCGTTTCTCAAGCAAAGCTCTACAAACACTTCAGAACGCAATTTGTCCGGTTCGTTCGTGAGAACAATGCTCGCGGTTCGCCCAGGCTCCACCGTCATTACGGTGCCACCAAACTCCGTAACCGGGTTTTGCATAGCTGCCGCCTTGCACTTCCCTAACCTGCGCAAAATTCTCGGAAAGCTCCACGAGAACGAATGGTATGGGATATGAATCGGGCGCATTCCGCTATTTCGAATGGTTACCGTTACTGCTTCCGGGCAGTGCTCCAGATCTATATTCCCATTTCTCCTCCACCTGGCCTCCGCCTGCACTTCCGAGGAAATGATCAAGGAATGGTCGACGAAGACGCGCAGCCTTGGGCGGGAGGACGCTCTAGCAAGCCACAAAGCGACCACTACCGCTCCCCACGTCCCGAGAGACGACACGAAGTCGATCGTATGCTGGTGCGCACTGAAAAATGCCTCGAGCATCGCGCCTCACACCACTTCCCAACGGATCGTGAACACCGGCACCAAAGCCGGTTCCAGCGCCAGCGTTTTCTGAATCTCGTCCAGCTTCGCTTCAATGTCCGCGCGGATCTCGTTCTTCTTTTCGAAGAACGCGGCCTTCATGCCGTCGCGCTTCCCCTCCAGCCCGCTGATGCGGCGCTTCTCCACCAGCTTTTCCGCCATCGGCAGGTTCGCCGCGCGCAAGGCCTTCTTGGCTTCCTTGATCTCGGTTTCTAGCGCCTTGATCTCGGCATCGAATCCCCGCTCCAGGTCTTCCCCGTAAGCATCGAGCTTGTCGGACTCCTCGTCCAGCCACGCCGCATTCTGCTGCTCGGCCTTTTCCAGCATCAAACGCCGAACCTCTTCCTGTTTTGCGGAAAGCTCTGCCTCAGGCACAGGGACCGAGGCATGCCCCAGAACATCCGCCGGCACGCCCATCATCCGCTCGAAGGTTTCCGCGTGAACGTCGCCCCCATCGTCGCGCAGCGCCGCCAGCAGGAGATATTCGCGATTCACTGCCGGGGTGGTCACCTGGAGCTTCGCCACTCGCAGCCAGCCGCTTTTTCCTCTGAGCTGCTCGACATCCGCCAAGCGCCCACGATGTGCGCGCACATTGAACTTCAAGTGCGACACGGCGGCGTATGCCCGCCCCTTGGCGCGGGAAACCAAATCTACGGCGAGATTGCCTTCGGCAAGGCGGAAGAACTTCCACCCGGACTGATCCGCCACCGGCCATTCGGTGGTGTAAGTGTCGCCGTTGTAGTCGAAGCGCCGGGCATCATCCGTGTGGAAACGGGCCTCGGGCAATTCGGCCTGCGCCACCGCCAGCAATCCCCGGTCGAACACCGTGAGATGTTGCTGGATCTCGCCCTGCCGCATCTTCAGGCGCTTGACCACCGTCTCGTCCATCGTTTCAAGCAGCCGCTTGCGGGCCTCGAGGACCTTCTCGTTGATCATCTCCTTGAGTTCCGCCTGCAAGGCGTCGAACGCGGCGTCAATCTCCGCCTCCGAGCGCCCGTTCTGCACGATCTCAAGGATGCGCCGCTCCACATCCACGCCGCTTTCGATCGCCCCGAGAACCTCGTCGCTAGCCCCGAACACGCCTTCGAACAGACTGAACTTCTCCGCCAGAAGCTCGAAGACCCGCCGCTCCGCCTTGTTCTTGAGATTCAGGAAATTGACCACCGTAACGTCGATCTTCTGACCATAGCGGTGGCAGCGACCGATGCGCTGCTCGACCCGCTGCGGGTTCCAAGGAAGGTCATAATTGACGAGGAGCGAACAGAATTGCAGGTTGATGCCCTCGGCGCCGGATTCCGTCGCGATCAGGATCGACTTCCGCTCGCGGAAGGCTTCCACGATCGCCGCCTTCATATCCGCGGTCTTGGATCCCGAAATCGCGTCCGTGCCCTTATGACGGGCGAGCCAGCCACGGTAGATCGTCTGGCTGTGGGAATCGCTATTCTGGCCGTTGAGCAGCACCAGGTCGTCGGCATAGCCGTTGGCCGCGAGCAGATCAGCCAAATAGCGCTGAGTGCGCACAGATTCCGTAAAGATCACGGCCTTGCGCTGACCACCCTTCCCGGCAATCTCGTCCAACGCCTGGGGCAGCACGGCAACCAGCTTATCGCCTTTGCTGTTTCCACCGATGGAAAGCGCGAGATCGCGGAGAGATTCCAGCTCCGCCACCTCAGCCGCAAGCTTCGCAGCCTCCAGGACACTGCCGAGGTCTTCCTCGCCCCCGAACTCCTCGATGTCCTGCTCCACCGCGTCGTAGTCGCCGAAATCTTCGGCTTGAGGGCGTTGCATAACCTGAAGACGGTCGATGATTTTCTGAAGCGTCGCGGCCACGGCGAATGTCGAAGACCCAAGAATCTTACGCACTACCAGGACCACGAGCGGGTTGGGCTTGTCCCCGAAGGCGATCGTGTCCCGGCGCTGAAGATACGCGGAAACCCGCTCATAGAGCGCGACCTCCTGATCGGCGGGCTCGAAGGTGATCGTGAGCGGCGACCGCTCGGTATATTTGATCAGCCCCGCCTTCTGGACCTGCCTCCGGAGCGTGCGACGGCAGACAGGCTCAATCCGCCGCTTCAGATGCAGAAGTGCGTTCTTCACCTTGCCGTTAGCGTATGCGGCACGGAACGAATCCCCGTCTCCGAAGACATTCTCGTCCACCACCGAGACCAAGCCGAAGAGTTCCATCAGGGAATTCTGCAGAGGAGTAGCCGTCAACAGAACCTTGAAGAACGAACGCGTCGCATCTCGCAGCGCCTTGGCTCGAACCGAAGCCCCCTTCTTGTAGACATTCCTGAGACGATGGGCTTCGTCGAAAACCACCAGATCCCACCGCCCGGCGACAATGTCCTGATCTTTGGCTGCACCGAATTCGTAGGAGGTAATGACCACCTTGTCCGACTGCTCGAAGGGACGCGCGAGCCCGCCCTTTTTCGCCGCGTTGTAGCTCTTGCTTTCGAGAATCACCGAGGGCAGGGAGAACTTCTCCTGAAGCTCCTGGCTCCATTGCTTTCGCAACGACGCCGGCACGATCAGAAGAATGCGGCGTTTGCGTTCCGCCCAGCGCTGCGCAATCACCAAACCGGCTTCGATGGTTTTCCCCAAGCCCACTTCGTCGGCGAGGATCACCCCCTTCGATAGCGGTGACGAAAGCGCGAACAATGCCGCATCGACCTGGTGGGGGTTCATATCCACCCGAGCAGTCGATAGCGACTGCGCCAGGGCTTCATCCCCCAAGCCTTCGAGAGTGATCTTGTGGGCAAAGAACGTGCTTTGTTGCGGTGTGATCGCGGGCAATTCCGACCTCTGGACGAATTAAGGCTGCCGGGTGCGCTAACAAACCGGCTGTGTGCCCTCGACCAGAAGGAAACTGCATGAAGCCGTCCCCCTCGGCTTCGATGACACGTCGGCGAATATAGCATCATCGCGGCAAGGCAGGATGTCTTTCGAGCATTCGGCGAATTTTCCCGCTCAGTATCATGCGATTGTCTTCAGCCGGGTTAACTTCCCTAAACGCAAATTTTCCCGTGCCACCGGCGTTGCGTTTTTTTGCGTTTCGTTGCGTTGGACACGATCACCGGCCCCGGGACCCTCACCCGCCTCTATAAGAAGAAATCCCCAAGGCGCCTGAGACATAGGCGCCCAAGAAATTCACCCCATCGCCTCTATAAGGCTCGCGCCCCCCCGAACCCGGCACACATACGGGACAGCCATCCAGAAACCCCGGCATTCCTAGGACTTCTACCCCACCTTCTCTTCTCTCGACTCCCCAGATGCAGGTGCGAATCCGCTCAAAGCGTTGACGCATCAACCCGGACACCCTCCGCGACGCACGCAAGCGGTGCGGATATCTCCGCCAATTTCGCTTTCTACCCGAGAGAGCCCCGACTACAACATCCTTCCTCGGCGATCTCGTCTTCGAGCCACACCGCCCAGGGCCGATTGCTTGATCACGGGTGCCGTTTCCGCTCCCATCGCCCGCCCCACCCAAACACCTTCCGGATTGACGCATCAACCTACCATGAGCAAAAAAACGCGGGACAATGCTTACTGGCTCGGACGTCTCGAAAGAGACTTCCCGGCGATCTATTCCCGATATCGTTCCGGTGCGATCCCCAGCGTCCGCGCCGCTCGGCTCGAAGCGGGGTTGATGCGTCAACCCGGGATCGTTGATGAGCTGTTGACCCGCTGGGAAAAGGCAACACCCGCGGAGCGAGACGCTTTTCTCCGGCACATCGGAGCGGCACCGGCCAGCACTCCCAAGCCGCGCTCAAAACGCAGTCCCGGGACTTTGAAGCACCCACTGCTGGATGCTTCGGGCTTCCTCACGAAAAAAGCTATCAGTCGCATTGAGACGGCAATCGCCCGCCGTGGCTGGGTTACTCCCTCCGGAGGACGAAAGCTCGGAAAGGTTCTCACAGAGATAGGGCGGAACAAGCTCGACCCGCGACTAGGAAACGCTCTGAAGCGCCGATGGCAGCCGGATGCAGATTTTCTTGAAGCGCTAACGAATTGGCTGGCGAGCACCGAAGGGAGTTGACGCGTCAACCCTTGTTGAAAGGGCGAAATCAGCGTTGACTGATTACAATAGCCAACGAAGTGTGCCGTCATCAGGATCGACGACAGCGTAGGAGCCTCGTCAGAAACGGGGCCGATCAGTCTTCGATAATTTCGCGACCGACGTCCGGCCCCCAATCCATTTCACCACCCATTTTCTCGGGCGTCACATCTTTGAGAAGCTCATCCAGACCAAGCTTCGATCCCGCTCGCCGGATGATGAGGCGACCTACCTCCGATGAGATTTCGATCTCCGTGCCGATCTCAAAGCCCGTCTTCTCGATCACCGCTTTCGGCAGCCGAATTGCGGCACTGTTTCCCCACTTCTCAATCTTCATCCGCATGGTAGAGCCTTCCTCGTATTGCTTCCCGTTCTGTAGAAGCCTTCCAGCGCCCCGCCCACATTCCCGAGGCACATCTTTCCCCCCTGACTATGGACTTGCTTAAATTAGAAGCGCGGCGTCCATAGTCAGGGGGGAAAGTTCCATTCCGTCGGAACATCAGATCGAAGAGCCTTACAGTGTCTCGCTGTAGCTGGGCGGCATCCATTTACCCAGCTTGCGGCTCCGTTTCCCTGCCTTTTTCAAGGCAATGCGGTTATCAATCGAAATTGAAGCGACAGTATGCGGCGTGATCTGGCTACCACATACGGCCTGGAGATTGCAGCAATGCAGTGTCTCCATCTTTTCGGCACCCTTTCGACGAGCTTCTCTGCAGAAGCTGTCGGGCGATAACCTTTCAGGTGCTGTAATGGGCTTTCACCATCCTTGGCCGACCACTGACCGATCTTCCCTTCGCTTGCGGCTAGCTCATACCCCCAGTCATCCCGGAGAGGCGTTTTTCGATCGAGGCCGCTATGGCAGCGAACTGGAGGACACTCCAATCGCCACACCCACCATTATAGGCGACCAAAAGGCGAGAGTCAACACATCTCCTTTAATATCAATCACTTAGACAAACTCACCAATTTCCAGCCCCGGAGCCTGAGCAACACCCCTATAGAACCGCGCCAGGCGCTCGCTGAAGCGCCCGCCCCACCCTTTGCGCCCCAGAGGGCTCCGCGATACAGATCGCGCCATACGAGCGTCTGACGCGGTTTTCGATTCCCCACATACTCGCAGCACTCACCGCCAAGAGCACTCAATGTCAGTTCGAAGGTCGGCCGACTGCTACGCACGGCGATTGTTTTTGCCGCCTCGAAGCCGCGAACCCAGACGGTCTGCACGCAGATGGGTGTAGCGCTTCAGCATCTCCGTGCTGAGATGCCCACTCATTTCCATGATTTCATGATCGCGAAAATCGGTATATTCGAACAACCGACTGATCGCCTCATGACGCAGGTCGTGCCACCGCAGATCCGGGAACGCCTCCTCCGATGCCGCGTCACGGAAAGCGTGAGCGACCCCTCGACCAGTTTCCACAGGCAGCACTTTGCCGTGCTTCTTCGGCCCCAACATCCGAAAAGCGACGATCGCACGACGCGAGAGTGGCACACGCCTCGGACGATCATTTTTAGTCTTTGGTAAATCGACATGAGGACACTCTCCGCGAAGATCAACACGATCCCAGGTCAGTCCGGCTAGCTCGCCCTGCCGCATACAGGTTTCAATCGCGATCGCCACCGCCGGACGCAACCAAGGGCGCGACGATACCCGACAGGCGTTCAGCAACCGCCATTCCTCTCCATCTCCAAGGCGGCGGTCCCGTCCCTCCGGTTTCTTCGGCCGCACACCCTCCACGACCGGATTGTTGATGATCTGGTCATGCGCCAGCGCCCACTTCTTGTAGACCTGAGAAAGCGTATTGAGGCGGTGGATGACGGTTTGCGCTGAACACTCGGCATCCTCCCCGCCCCCGTCCTCGTCGAGCACGTCGCGACGCCAGTTGATCAAGTCGGCCGGACGAAGACTGAGAAGCGACCAGGAGGCGAAATCAGAACCCTGCCAATAGCGTATGCGAGAGCGCTTGTTCTTCGCGTCCGGCGTTTCTTGTATCGCGCTCGCATACCATGCACAGGCTTGTGACAACGTCGTGTCACGTGCTGTCCGGCGATCCTGAAATTCATCGCCTGAGACCTTCCCCTCGATGATCCGCGCCCACTCCTCGGCGTCAGCGAGCTTCTCGAAGGTCTTGGTTTGCGAGACCCCCTTCCTTCGCACCCGAGCGCAGAATTGATGGGGTCCCCGCTGCCATATCGTCGCCAAGGCGACCTCCCTGTGACACACTTCACTGTCACAGATTGTCACGCAAACCCGGCGTTTTGTCGACGCGTAGGAGCTAATTCATTGGAAAATTTGGAGCGGGTGAAGGGAATCGAACCCTCGTCGTAAGCTTGGGAAGCTTCTGCTCTACCATTGAGCTACACCCGCGAAGCGCG
>JADHEE010000297.1_pt1 | contig 22181 bp, 24 predicted proteins | sample 8952401 | NCBI WGS metagenome assembly JADHEE01 (sample SAMN16124438, study PRJNA663242) | bioreactor sludge metagenome | isolation source: sludge (ammonium) | place: India:Bengaluru | collected 2019-02-28 | reverse complement strand
TTCTTTTAGTCCCTTCATCAAATAAACGCAAGCCTCGCGCTCCGCAACCCCATCCGCGACGCCGGCTAATCCCCGAGCCGGCGAATCGCCTGCCCCGGCGGCAAGGCGGCGATCAACGCGGCGACGTCGCGCTTCAGCAGCGGGTGCCGCCACTCCGGCGCGACGTCGCGGAGCGGCACCAGGACGAAGGCGCGTTCGTGCATCCGGGGGTGCGGCAGGATCGGCGCGGTCTCGCGAACTTCGCCGTGGTAGTCGATGAGGTCGAGGTCGAGCACCCGCGCCGCGTTGCGCTCCGCCCGCACCCGCCCGAAGTCGTCCTCCAGCGCGTGGAGCGCGGCGAGCGTTCCCGCCGCGTCGTGGATGCTGTCGGCCAGGGCGACGCCGTTGACGTAGTTCGGCTGGTCGGAGGCCGGAATCGGTGCGGTTTCGTACCACGGCGAACACGCGAGCGGGAAGATCCCGAGCCCGGGCAGGCCCTGCAAGGCGGCCTCCAGCATCGCCTGCGGGCTGCCGAAACGACCGGGCAGATTGGCTCCGAGGGCAATCAGAATCATCGCTTGTCTTTCCTCCCGAAATTCCCTGAAAAACCACCGAAAGGCGTTGACCGGCGGCAGGGGCGCACCTTACATACGGTACTCATGGGTACCCCGGATTATTCAACTCGTAATTCTTGAAGGTTGCCCGATTTCGCGGTCGAGCGCGTGGTCCGACTCATTTCGACGCATGATTTATCACTGAACGTTTTCGCCGCCATTGCCTCGTCCATTTCCGCCGCTTCCTGCAATTTCAGGATTGAAGACATGATTTTTTATTCACAGGAACGTATCGGGCTGTTCATCGACGGCTCGAATCTCTACGCCGCCGCGCGCGCCCTCAGCTTCGACATCGATTACAAGCGCCTGCTCGAGCTCTTCGCCGAGAAGGGCATCCTGGTGCGCGCGTTCTACTACACCGCGCTGATCGAGGACCAGGAGTATTCGCCGATCCGCCCGCTGGTCGACTGGCTCGACTACAACGGCTACACCATGGTCACCAAGCCGACCAAGGAATTCACCGATGCCTCCGGTCGCCGCAAGATCAAGGGCAACATGGACATCGAGCTCGCCATCGACGTGATGGAGATGGCCGAGCATCTCGAGCACATCGTGCTGTTCTCGGGCGACGGCGACTTCCGCCGCCTCGTCGAGGCGGTGCAGCGCAAGGGAGTCCGCGTCACCGTGGTGTCCACCGTGCGCTCCCAGCCGCCGATGGTCGCCGACGAACTTCGCCGCCAGGCCGACAACTTCATCGAGCTCGCCGATCTCCAGCCGATGATTTCGCGCATGCCCGGCAACACCGGCAACCGCGACGAGTTGCGCATGCCGATGAGCCGCGAAAATCCGGAACACGAACTCGCGGGCATCCTCGACGATGAGGACTGACGCCCCGATCGGGCGCGACCCCGCGCCCGACTGCTCGCTCTGTCCCCGCCTCGTCGGCTTCCGCGACCGCAACCGCCAGCTTTTTCCAAGCTACTTCAACGGCGCGGTGGCGGGATTCGGCGACGAAGCGCCCTGGCTGCTGATCGTCGGGCTCGCGCCGGGGCTGCATGGCGCGAACCGCACCGGACGCCCGTTCACCGGCGACTACGCGGGCGACCTGCTCTACGAAACCCTCAACATGTTCGGCCTGTCGCGCGGCACCTACGCCAAGGAGGCGGACGACGGATTGAGCCTCGTGGGCTGCCGGATCTCCAACGCGGTTCACTGCGTTCCGCCCGAAAACAAACCCACTCCGGCGGAGGCCAACACCTGCCGGATCTACCTCGACCACGAAATCCGCAGCAACCCGAACCTCAAGGCGATGATCGCGCTCGGCACCATCGCCCACAACGCGGTGCTCTCCATCCTTGGCATACGCAAGGCGAGCCACCCCTTCGGCCACGGACGGGTCCACCCCCTCCCCGGCCTGCCGACCCTGTCACTGCTCCCGCTACAACACCAACACCCGCCGTCTCACGCCGGAGATGTTCCACGACGTGTTCCGTACGGCGGTGACGTTCAAGCCGGAAAAGTAAGACAGGGGCTCTGCCCCTGGACCCCGCCGGAGGGATCCATCCCTCCGGGCCTCCCCTAAGTTTTTCGCGCGTCAGCGCAATCGACCATCACGCCGCGTGATGGCTTTATGGCGCTACGCGCAAAAACCAAGTAACGGGATCAAAGGGCCCTCGGCCCTTTGCGGGTGCGGGCAGAGCCCGCGTACCCTTCAGCCTTTTTCCCGCATGATCCGCGACTTTTCCCGATCCCAGTCGCGCTTCTTCTCGGTGTCGCGCTTGTCGTGGAGCTTCTTGCCGGTCGCGAGGCCGAGCAGGACCTTGGCGATGCCTTTGTCGTTGAAATAGAGCTTGAGCGGCACGATGGTGCGGCCTTCGCGCGCCACGGCGGCGAGCCAACGGCGCGCCTCCCGCTTGTGCATCAGGAGCTTGCGCGGGCGGCGGGCCTCGTGCTGGAAGATCGTCGCCTTGGCGTATTCCGGAATGTAGGCGTTGTAGAGCGCGAGGTCGGCTTCGCCGCCGCCCTTGATCGCCCCGGCGAAGGAATCGTTGAGGTTGGCCTGGCCGAGGCGGAGGCTCTTGACCTCGCTCCCGGACAGCACCAAGCCCGCCTCGAGCGTGGTCTCGACGGCGTAGTCGTAACGGGCACGGCGGTTTTCGCTGACCATGCCGGTCGAGATTATCGCCTTGCGGGGCTGTTTCATCGAATACCTTGCTTTTGAGCCGATCGGGTCAGATCAGCCCGACCTTTTGCATCGCCGCCTCGACCTTGGCGCGACCCTCGGGAGAGAGCGGCGCGAGGTGGAGATGATCGCCTTGCGCGGCTGTTTCATCGGATACCTTGTTTCGGAGCCGGTCGGATCAGATCAGATCAGGCCGACCTTCTGCATCGCCGCTTCCACCTTGGCGCGGCCCTCGGCGGACAGCGGCGCGATCGGCAGGCGGCAATCGGGAAGCGCCCGCCCGATGAGCGAGGCGGCGTATTTGACCGGCGCCGGGCTGGTCTCGCAGAACATCGCGTCGTGCAAAGGCATCAGGCGGTCGCGGAGTTCCCAGACCTTGGCGAAGTCACCTTCCTGCCACGCGGTGTGGAGTTGCGAGCACAGGCGCGGCGCGACGTTGGCCGACACCGAGATGCAGCCGACGCCGCCCTGAGCCAGGAACGCGGTGACGGTGGCGTCTTCGCCCGAGAGCTGGCAGAACTTCGGCCCGATTTCGGTGCGGACCTTGAGCGGTCGGGCGAGATCGGCGGTCGCGTCCTTGACGCCGACGATGTTCGGCAGCTTGGCCAAGCGCGCCATGGTGGCCACCGACATGTCGATGACGCTGCGGCCCGGGATGTTGTAGATGAAGATCGGCAGGTCGACCGCTTCCGCGATCGCCTTGAAGTGCAGGTACTGGCCTTCCGGATTCGGCTTGTTATAGTAGGGCGTGACGACGAGCAGCGCGTCGGCCCCGGCCTTCTGCGCGTGGCGGGACAAGCTCACCGCTTCCTCGGTGGAATTGGAGCCGGTCCCGGCGATCACCGGGGCGCGGCCCTTGGCGACTTCGATGCAGATCGCGGTGACGCGGTGGTGCTCCTCGTGCGACAGCGTCGGCGACTCACCCGTGGTGCCGCAGGGAATCACCGCATGGGTGCCTTCGGCGAGCTGCCAATCGACGAACGCCGCGAATGCTTTTTCGTCGACGGCGCCATCGCGGAAGGGCGTAATCAGCGCAGTCATCGAACCTTTAAACATCGGGAGCTCCATGGGCAAAAACGGTCTTGCGAACGCGTCGAATCCGGGGTTTATACCGGGTGTGAAGAACGGAAGCGACAGAATAACGATAAGCGCACCGTCGGGCAATTGCCCTGCTCATGATCTTGGCAATCAGATGAAAAACGCGGTCGGCACCCGAGGCTTCTCCGAGTATGCATGTGCGTTCACCGCCCTCCTGATGGGATGCGCGGTGAGTTTCGGCGCACCCGCCCTCGCCGCTACCGACGCCAAGCCGAAGGATGCCAAGGCAGCTCCGGCGAAGCCGCCGGTCAAGCCCGCCAACGCCAAGCCCTCCGGCGCCAAGTCCAGCTCCAAGCCCGCCCCGGCAAAGACCGAGGCCAAGCCCGCGTTCCCCGGGTTGGCCGCCGCCGACAAGGGCGACTGGCGCGAGGTGCGCCGACTGATCGCCGCCGCGCCCAAGGCGCCGCTCTCCAAGGTCTTGACCTGGATGATGCTGCGCGCCCCGGGCAGCGGCGCGACCTATGCCGAAATCCGCGCGTTCGTCGACGCCAACCCGACCTGGCCGGACAAGAACACCCTCTCCCGCCGCGCCGAGGAGACGATCTGGACGACAGCGGGCGGAGACGAGCGGCAGAAGTGGTTCGCGACCGGCAAGGCCTACACCCGGGAAGGCGCGATCTGGCTGGCGGAAGCCGCCGAACACAGCGGGCGCGACGCCGAGGCCGCGAAACGTTACCGCGACCTCTGGGGCGACGAGACCTTCAGCGCCGACCAGGAGCAAGCCTTTCTCGCCGCCAAGGGAGAGTGGATCCGCCCCGAGGACCATAAGGTCCGGCTCAACCGGTTGATCTGGGAACGCCGATTCGGCGAGGCGCACCGGCAGATCGAGCGCGTCGACGCCGACACCCGCGTGGTTGCCGAGGCACGGATCGCCTTGGCGACGATGAACACCGGCGCGGCGAATGCTCTCCTTCGCGTTCCCAATGCGTTGCGATCCGATCCGGGACTGGTTTATGAACATGCGCGGTGGTTGCGCCGCAGCAACAAAGACGACGAGGCGGTGATCGTCCTGCTCGGCTTCAAGGGCGAGCGCCCCAACCCGAGCCTATGGTGGGACGAGCAGGCGGTCCTGGCGCGGGACGCCCTCGCCGATGGCCGGATCAGCCAAGCCTACGGCCTCGCGGCGCAGAACGACTTGAAATCCCCGGGCGATCTGGCCGAGGCGGAGTGGCTCGCGGGCTGGATCGCGTTCCAGTTCCTCAAGGATCCGACCCTTGCGGAAGGCCACTTCAAACGCCTGTTCGACAACGTTTCGACACCGGTCAGCAAGTCGCGCGGCGCTTATTGGCTCGGGCGCACGTTCACCGAAAAGGGCGACGCGGCGAAAGCCGCCGAGTGGTACGCCAAGGCTGCCGAGGAACCGACGACGTTCTACGGCCAACTCGCCGCACGGCGCATCCATGCGCCCGCAGCCTCGCCCATCCCGCCCGCCCAGCCGGTCCCGCGCGAGGCCGCGGCGTGGGCGCAGAAACACGAGCTCGCGACGATCTTGAAGGCGCTCGAGCAGAGCGGCGGCGACCGCCTGGTGCCCAACTTCGCGCGAGCCCTGTACTATGCCGCCCGTACCGACGACCAGCGCCTCGCGGCGGTCGAGTTCGTGTCGGACATTTCGCTTTCGCAAGGCGTGCGGCTGTCCCGCCTGCTGCGCCAGAGCAACGTGCGCGACACCGCCCTCGCCTACCCGGTGCCGAAGTGGATCGACCTGCCCGATACTCCCGCCCCGGCGATGGTTCTTGGGATCATTCGCCAGGAGAGCAATTTCGACGTGGAGGCGACAAGCTCGGCAGGCGCGAAGGGCTTGATGCAGTTGATGCCCAAGACCGCCGAGCGCGAGGCGCGGATGATGAACCAGCCGTACACCCCCGCCTACCTGACCGGACGCCCGAACACCAACGTCCGACTCGGCAGCCATTACCTCGGGCGGCTGCTCGACCGCTACGACGGGCACCCTGCCCTGGCGTTCGCCGCGTACAACGCGGGGGAAAGCCGGGTCGACCAGTGGCTGCGGACGTTCGGCGACCCGCGCAACGGCGACGTCGACCTGATCACCTGGATCGAATCGATTCCGTACAAGGAAACCCGCAACTACGTTCAGCGGGTGTTGGAAAACGCCGAAATCTACCGCCATCGCGTCGGCGGCGCGCCGATCCGGGTCGCGGACAACCCATGAAAAAGGGCAGCCCGTCGGGCTGCCCGCTTTTTCTCGACGTCTCGCAGGTTTACGACGCGACACCCACCAATCCGCGCACCGGCTTGCCCGGAACCAGGCGGGGAGATTCGAGATCGGAGGCGACCGTGGCGCCATCGGGCGCGGCTTCGGGCGCCGCCGCCGATGCCGGGACCGCAGCGATCTGCGCCACGTCGTCGCTACGACGGCACATGCCCTGGAGGAACGCCCCGGGTTCGATGGCGAGGCTCTGGTGGTGCACGTCGCCCACCATGCGCGCGGTCGCCGCGAGGAACACGCTGTCGGCGCGGACCTGACCGGTGAGTTGGCCGTGCAGGCGCATCGAGGAGGCATAAACCTCGCCGATCACCTCGCCGCTCAGTCCGACCACCAGCGAAACGCAGTGGATGTCGCCCTCGACACGACCGTCGATCTGCAGTTCGCCGTCGCTGACGAGATTGCCAGTGATCGTCAGGCCGCGGCTGATGATCGACGGAACACCCTTTTTCTCGGCCATGATCCCCTCGCCGCTGACTTGCTTACTGGCTTTTTTGAACATATCGCTTAACCCTGATCAATTCCTTGGGGTTGTAGGCTTCCCCATTATAGCGCACTTCGTAATGCAAGTGGCGTCCGGTGCTGCGCCCGGTGCTGCCGATCAGCGCCACGGCGGTTCCCGCCTGGACCTCGTCGCCGACCTTCACCAACGCCTCTTCGAGGTGCCCGTAACGGGTACTCAAACCCATGCCGTGGTCGATGTCGACCATCGTCCCGTAATTCCCGCGGTCTCCAACGTATACGACGGTTCCCGGAGCCGTCGCGAGCGCGACGTCGCCCTTTTCCCCGCGGAAATCGATGCCCGAATGTTCCGCCAACGATCCGGTGAAGGGATCGCGCCGGTAGCCGAAACCGCTGGTGACGCGGGGCGTCTTCACCGGATAGCCGAGCGGCAGGTTGTCCATCAGGCGCGCGAGGCCGTCCCAGCGGTCGATCTGGATGCTGAGGGTCTGCATCGCGGAATTGAGGTCGTCGCGCCCGAGGTCCGGCAGGTCGGCGGGAACGAAGGGACCGCCGCGGTTGGCGTCCTGCTTGCCGAGGAGGTCGTCGACGTTGAGGCCGGTTTTCTTCAGGGTCTTCTCGATCTGCGCGATGCCGCCGTCCGCCAGCGAGGCCACCTGTTCGAACATCTGCTTCTGGGCGCTCTGGATACGGCTCAGGCGCTCGCCGAGGCGCTTGTTCTCGGTCAGCAGGCCGTCACGCTGGTTGATCGCGAGATCGCGCTGCAACACGGCCTGACGCAGGTCCACGATGTCCGTCTCCACCGCACCGTTCTCGGCGAGGCGAACCATACGCCCGTCAATCTCGGCGAGCTGGGTGCGCAAGCGCCCGCGCTCGGCCTCGATCTGGTGGCGGTCGGCTTCGGTCTGGGCGTATTTCGCCTCGAGCGCGTCGTACTGCGCCTGATCCTTCTGCCTCGCGGCGTCGGACCGGTTCGGCGCGCCGAGGCGGCGTTCGAGCGCCACCATTTCCTTCTGCAGTTCGACGCCCTGCATCGCGAGGTCGTTGGCGCGGGAATAGCTGTTCTGGAGATCGCCGGTAAGCGCCGCGATCTTCTCGCGATAGCTCACCACCTCGGCCAGGATTTCGTCGTGCGCCGCGCGGGCGGCCTCGACCTGGCCGGTCTTGAGCGAGAGAATCGCCTGGTGGGCGATCTGCATGGTGGAGGCGTAGGTGGTCCAGCCGAGAGAGCCGACGACGAGCGCGGTGATCAACACCTGGCGGCTGGTGGAGAGATTGAGCGTGCGACTGGTCCCGCCAGTCCGGATGTAGATCATCCGTTCGGGGAAGCGACGGCGCAGGAACGCCATCAAGCGCGAATCTTTCGGGTGCGATGGATCAAACGACACGGCTTCCCCCCCAAGACTGGCACTAACCGTACCCGGCGGCTTCCCCCATTTTCGGGAAACCCAATATCACAGTATGAGACGCGCACGCTTCATGTGCGTCCCGTTGCTCCTCCGCGGGGCTTCGAGCCCTCCCACGACATGATTGACTGCGTTCTACCGTCAAATCGGCCGCGAAAAACCTATCTTGCCCCCGGCGCGAAGACAAGGCCGAAGTCTCCGCTTACCGCGCCGCCACCTGTTCAACCGTCGCTAACCCGTGCTAGGGTGTGCGCAATTTCCGCCGATGCGGCTTCCCGGGCACTCGTGCTGTTCGCCTTTTACGCGTTTCCGCGCCGAGGTCGGGTTTGCCCGAGTCTCCCTGGAGGGCGCATGGTAACCACGTTCGGGAAGTTCGCGTCTGTGACGCTGGCCACATGCCTTGGCATCGGTCGTTCGCCGATTGCACCGGGTACGGTGGGGTCCGCCGCCGCCGCGATCGTTGCCATTCCGATTGTATCGTTGGGGGGCTTGGGCGCGCTGGGCATCGCTGCCGCGCTCGCGACGGTTGTCGGCATTCCGGTGGCCTCCGCCGCGGAGCGCGCGATGAACCGCAAGGACCCGGGAAGCATCGTCATCGACGAGGTCGCCGGGCAATGGTTGGCGCTTTTGCCCGCCGGAGTCGATCTTTCCGGATGGATTCTGGCCTTCCTCGCCTTCCGCCTGTTCGACGTGTGGAAGCCCGGTCCGGTGGGCTGGGCGGACCGGCGGCTGGGCGGCGGGCTCGGGATCATGATGGACGACGTGATCGCCGGAATTCTCGCCGCCGGACTGGTCGCGGTGGCGGAACCCTATCTGCCGTCGATCGTTCGGTTGATCTGACCAGGGAGGAGACGATGGACACGGAAGTCGTACCTGCGGTCGACGCCGCGCGGGAGGCGATGCGGCTGGCGACGGAAAAGAACCTGCTCGTCGCCACGGCGGAGTCCTGCACCGGGGGCATGATCTCGGCCACGATCACCGAAATCGCCGGATGCTCGTCGGCCTTCGAGCGGGGCTTCGTCACCTATTCCAACGAGTCGAAAACCGAGCTCCTGGGCGTTCCCGCCGAGGTGATCGAGTCCGCCGGCGCGGTCAGCGAGGCGACGGCACGGGCGATGGCCGAGGGCGCGCTGGCTCACAGCCGCGCCGATGTCGCGGTGGCGGTCACCGGCATCGCCGGTCCGGACGGCGGCACGCCGGAAAAGCCGGTGGGGCTGGTCCACCTTGCCGCCGCGCGCCACGGCCACCCGACTCTCCACAGGGTCGAGCGCTTCCCCGGAGGGCGGGCGGAAGTCCGTGCCGCAACGGCACGGACCGCCTTCGAGATGCTGATCGAAATCCTCGGGCGCGACTAGGCGCCGCAGCACTTCTTGTATTTCTTGCCCGAGCCGCAGGGACACGGCTCGTTGCGACCGATCTTCTCGACGCGGCGCGGCGGCAGCGTCGGGTTGACCTCGCCGTCGACGTAGAACCAGCGCCCATCTTCCTTGCGGAACGTCGAGATCTCGCGGTGCACCTGCTCCTGCCCCTGCGCGGCGAAGCGCGCGGCGAAGGTGACGGTGCCGGTTTCGTCATCGGGGCCGCCGTCGGTGGTCGCCTCGATGCTGAGGCCCTTCCACTTCACCTTGCGCGACATCTCCTCCGATCCCGCCTGGTCGAAGTCGGCCTGCGCCTCGGGCGCATGGGTGGCGGCGATGTAGGCGATCTCGCCCATCGCATAGGCGGTGTAGCGCGAGCGCATCAGGGCTTCGGCGGTCGGCGCGGCCTCGCCCTTGATATACGGGCCGCAGCACGAGTCGAAGGGGTGGCCCGAGCCGCAGAGACATGCCGTCATCGTCGTGTTCCTTGCTTATGAAGATCCGTAGAGAAATTTCGCGCGCTTCTCGAACGAGCGCACCATCATCCGCGCGGCCTCGTTGAACACCGCGCCGATCATGGTTTGCAGCAGGATGGAGCGGAATGCAAAGCGGATTTCGAATTCGACGTTGGTGCCGCCCTGGGGCGCGGCGACGAAGCGCCACCGGGTGAAGAGTTCGCGGAACAGCCCGTCGAGGCTCACCACTTCGAGTTCGTGCGGGCGGTCGAGGGTGATCCGCGAGGTGTAGCGCTCGCGGATCATCTTGAAGCCGATTTCCATCTCCGCCACCACCACCGTTTGCGAGGGGCGCTCGGTGACGCGGGTGGAAATGCACCAGGGCAGGAACTCCGGATATCGCGGCACGTCCGCGACCAGATCGAACATCTGCTCCGGGGTGTAGGGAAGCCAGCGGGATTCGCTGTGCGACTTCATCCCGCCGCCCGCGCCCGCCCATGCTTTTCGAGACGCGCGTCGCGCAGGGTCTCGAAGTCGCGATCCGCGTGGTACGACGACCGGGTCATGGGCGAGGACGCGACCACCAGGAAGCCCTTGGCGAGCGCGATGGTCTTGTAGTCCTCGAACTGCTCCGGCGTGACGAACTCCGCCACCGCCGCATGCTTCAACGTCGGCTGGAGATACTGCCCGATGGTGAGGAAGTCGACGTCGGCGATGCGCAGGTCGTCCATCACCTGGAGGATCTCCGATTTGGTCTCTCCCAGGCCAACCATCAGGCCGGACTTGGTGAAGATCGTCGGATCGATGCGCTTCGCCTCGCGGAGGATGGTGAGGGACTGGAAATACCGCGCCCCGGGCCGGATCGAGGGATAGAGGCGCGGCACGGTCTCGAGGTTGTGGTTGAACACGTCGGGCCTGGCCGCGACCACCAGTTCGAGCGCGCCCGGCTTGTCGCGGAAGTCGGGCGTGAGGATCTCGATGGTGGTTTGGGGCGAGGCCGCCCGCACCGCCTCGATGACGCGCACGAACTGCGTCGCGCCGCCGTCGTCGAGGTCGTCGCGGTCGACCGAGGTGACGACGATGTGCTTCGCCCCCATGTTGACCACGCTCTCGGCCACGTGCTCCGGCTCGGTCGGATCGACGAGGCCGGGACGCCCGGTCTTGACGTTGCAGAACGCACAGGCGCGGGTGCAGGTGTCGCCCAGGATCATGAACGCGGCGTGGCGGCGCTGCCAGCACTCCCCGATGTTCGGGCAGGAGGCTTCCTCGCACACCGTGTGCATCTTCTTGGACCGCATCATGCTCTGCACCTCGCCGAAGACGGCGGAGGTGGGAGCCTTGACGCGGATCCACTTCGGCTTGCGCGGGCTCGGATTGTCCGGGCGATTGCGCTTTTCCGGGTGCCGCAGGGCAGCGGCTGAGAGTTTTGTGTCTGTCATCGTCGCCTAGAAATGAATGGCCCGGCCATAAGCGTCAAGCACGGACTCGTGCATCATCTCGGACATCGTCGGGTGCGCGAACACCGTGTGCATCAAATCCGCCTCGGTGGTTTCGAGCGTCTTGCCAACCACGTAGCCCTGGATCAGCTCGGTGACTTCCGCGCCGATCATGTGCGCGCCGAGGAGTTCGCCGGTCTTGGCGTCGAACACGGTCTTGATCAGACCCTCGGTCTCGCCCATCGCGATGGCCTTGCCGTTGCCGACGTAGGGGAAGCGACCGACCTTGACCGTGTAGCCCTTCTCCTTGGCCTTTTCCTCGGAGAGGCCGACGCTCGCCACCTGCGGCGTGCAGTAGGTGCAGCCGGGGATGTTGAGGGTGTTGAGCGGGTGGACGTCCTTCACCCCGGCGATCTTCTCGACGCAGATCACGCCCTCGTGGCTCGCCTTGTGCGCCAGCCACGGCGGCGCGACGACGTCGCCGATGGCGTAGACGCCGGGCTCGTCGGTGCGGAGGTATTCGTCGGTCTTGATCCGGCCACGGTCGAGCTTGACCTTGGTGGTTTCGAGGCCGAGGTTCTCGAGGTTCGGCACCACGCCGACCGCCATGATCACCCGGTCGACCGTGATCTCCTCGGTCTTGCCGCCCTTCTCGAGGGTTACGGTAACCGAGTTTTCGTTCTTCTTCAGCGTCTTGACGTTGGTCGAGACGCGCACGTCCATGCCCTGGGCCTTGAACGACTTCAGCGCCATGGCGGAGATTTCGGCGTCTTCCACCGGGAGTACGCGGTCCATCACCTCCACCACCGTGGTCTTGACTCCGAAGGTGTTGTAGAAGCTTGCGAACTCGATGCCGATGGCACCTGAGCCGACGACCAGCAGCGACTTCGGCGTGATGTCGGGCGTCATCGCCTGACGGTAGGTCCAGATCAGCTTGCCGTCGGCTTCGAGCCCCGGCAGGTCCCGCGCCCGCGCCCCGGTGGCGATGATGACGTTCTTGGCGGTGAGGTCGGCGACCGGCGCGCCGTCCTTCTCCACCTTCACCTTGCCCGGACCGTCGAGACGCCCGTGGCCGTCCACCACCGTCACCTTGTTCTTCTTGAGGAGGTGCTTCACCCCCGCCGCAAGCTGCGCCGCGACGCCGCGCGAGCGCTTGACGATCGCGGCCATGTCGTAGCCGGGTTCGCCCGCCGAGAGACCGAAATCCTTGGCATGCTTGATTTCGCGGAAGATGTCCGCCGAGCGCAGCAGCGCCTTGGTGGGAATGCAGCCCCAGTTGAGGCAGATGCCGCCGAGGTGGGCCTTTTCCACCACCGCGACCTTGAGNNGCCTGCGGCGGGTTGATGATGCCGGTGAACTCGCGCACCCCGAACATGCCGAGGTTCGACACGCTGAAGGTGCCGCCCTGGTATTCTTCGGGCTTGAGCTTGTTGTCGCGGGCCTTGACCGCGAGCGCGCGCATCTCCTCGGAGACGATGCCGAGCGACTTGGTCTCCGCGCCGCGCACGATCGGAGTGATCAGGCCGGTGGGAGTCGCCACCGCGACCGAGATGTCGGAGCGGGAATAGAACCGCATCGCGTCGTCGGTCCAGGAGACGTTGCATTCCGGCATCCGCTTGAGCGCGATGGCGCAGGCGCGGATGACGAAGTCGTTGACCGAGACCTTCTGCCCGCCCGAGGTCTGGGCGCGGGAGTTGATCTGCTCGCGCAGCGCCAGCAGTTCGTCGAGGTTCACGTCCATGGTGACGTAGAACTGCGGCACGGTCTGGCTGGATTCGGTGAGGCGGCGCGCGATCACCTTGCGCATCGACGAGTGCGGCTGCTCGGTGTACGGCGTGCCCACGTCCACCGGAGCGGGCTTGGGGGCCGCCTGGGGCGCGGCCTGCGGCTTGTCCGCCGGAGGCTTGACGCCGCTGGCGAGGCGCATCGCGGCTTCGAGTTCGGCGTCCTCGGAGCCGTGGGCGGCGGTGCCGCCGGCCTTCGCGGCTTCGACGTCGGCCTTGACGATCCGGCCCTTCGGCCCGGTGCCCTTGACCCGGTTGAGATCGAGCTTGGCCTCCGCGGCGATGCGGCGCGCGAGCGGCGAGGCGAACACCCTGCCCTTCGGTCCGTCGAGGAAGTCGAAGCCGCCGAAGCCCATGGCAAACCCGGCGACCCCGGCGGAAACGTCGCGCTGGGTCGGCACGGTGCCGGTCTTCTCGGGCGGCAGCGGCGCGTCGGTCTGGGACTTGTATTCCGCAGGAGCTTCGGGCATCGCCCCGCCCTGCGGCTTCGCCTGCGCCGGAGCGGCGCTCATCGCGGTCGCGTCCTCGCCTTCCTCGAGAAGGATGGCGATCGGCGTGTTGACGGCGACGCCTGCGGTGCCCTCGGCGACCAGGATCTTGCCGATGGTGCCTTCCTCGACGGCTTCGAGTTCCATCGTCGCCTTGTCGGTCTCGATTTCGGCGATGATGTCGCCGGAGGCGACGCTGTCGCCTTCCTTGACGTTCCACTTGGCCAGCGCCCCCTCGGTCATGGTCGGGGACAGGGCCGGCATCAGGATCTGAATCGGCATGCTAGGTCTCCCCCTCAACGACCGACGACGGCCTGGACCGCCGCGACGATATCCGCGACTTCCGGCAACGAGGCTTTTTCGAGATTGACCGCGTACGGCAGCGGAATGTCCTTGCCGGTGACGCGCAACGGCGGCGCGTCGAGCCAGTCGAAGGCGTATTCGCTCACCAGCGCGATGATCTCGGAGCCGATCCCGGCGAAGGGCCAGCCTTCCTCGACCGAGACGATGCGGTTGGTCTTCTTGACCGAGTGGACGATCGTCGGGAGGTCGAGCGGACGGATCGACCGAAGGTCGATGACCTCGGCCTCGATGCCGAGCTTGGCGAGCTCTTCCGCCGCGTGGAGGGCGACGCCGACCATGCGCGAGAACGCGGTGAGGGTGACGTCCTTGCCGCGCCGCTTGATCGCCGCCTTGCCGATCGGAACCAGGTAGTCGTCGCCTTCCGGCACGTCGAAGGTCTGGCCGTAGATCAGCTCGTTCTCGAGGAAGATCACCGGGTTCGGGTCGCGGATCGCGGCCTTCAGCAGGCCCTTGGCGTCGGAAGCCGAATACGGCGCGACGACCTTGAGGCCCGGGCAGTGGGCGTACCACGAGGCGTAGCACTGCGAGTGCTGCGCGCCGACGCGCGAGGCCGCGCCGTTCGGACCGCGGAAGACGATCGGCGTGCCGAGCTGGCCGCCCGACATATAGAGGGTCTTGGCCGCCGAATTGATGATGTGGTCGATCGCCTGCATCGAGAAGTTGAAGGTCATGAACTCGACGATCGGCTTCAGGCCGGACATCGCCGCGCCCACGCCGAGGCCGGTGAAGCCCATCTCGGTGATCGGGGTGTCGATCACCCGCTGCGCGCCGAACTCGTCGAGGAGGCCCTGCGAGACCTTGTACGCGCCGTTGTACTGCGCGACTTCCTCACCCATCAGGAACACGTCCTTGTCGCGGCGCATTTCCTCGGCCATGGCGTCGCGCAGGGCTTCGCGCACGGTCTGCGGATGCGACTTGGCGAAGGCGGGCTCGGGCTCGGTCACCGGCTGACCGGTGGAGTACGCGGTCTGGGTGATGTGAAGCGGGTTGTTGCTTTCGAGCGCACCGACCGGAACGTTGGCGGCCACGGCTTCCGTGCGCGGCGCGGCCGGAGCGGGTTGCGGCGCGGCGGCGGGGGCTTCGGCCTTGGCCTCGGGCTGCGCCGGAGCGGCGGCCTTGGGCGCGGCGTCGAGGGCCGAGGCGTCCTCGCCTTCGCCCAGGATCAGCGCGATGGGCGTGTTGACCGGGACCGGTTCGCCGCCGGCCTCGACCAGGATCTTGCCCATCGTGCCGTCTTCGACGCTCTCGACTTCCCTCGTCGCCTTGTCGGTCTCGATTTCGGCGAGGACGGTGCCGGAGGTGACTTCGTCGCCTTCCTTGACCAGCCAGCGCGCGATCTTGCCCTCGGTCATCGTCGGCGAGAGGGCGGGCAGCAATACGGAAATCGGCATAGTCTCAGACCTCCAGCAGAACGTCGGTAAACAGTTCGGAAATATCGGGCTCCGCGCTGGCTTGCGCGTAGTCCGCGGCCTCGCCGACGATTGCCTTGATCTCCTTGTCGATTTCCTTGAGCGCGGCTTCGTCCACCGCACCCGACTTCAGCAGCAGCGCCTTGGCGTTGTCGATTGGGTCGTGCTCCTGGCGCATCCGGCTGACTTCTTCCTTGCTGCGGTACTTCGCCGGGTCCGACATCGAATGGCCGCGGTAGCGGTAGGTCTGGAGTTCGAGGACGCAGGGCCCCTTCCCTTCGCGCACGTCCGCCACAAGCTGCGCGGCCTGTTCCTGCACGTGAACCACGTCCATGCCGTCGATCTGCTTGCCCACGATGCCGTAGGCCTCGCCGCGGCGGAACAGCTCGACGTTGGCGGAGGAGCGTTCCACCGAGGTGCCCATGCCGTACTTGTTGTTCTCGATCACGTAGACCACCGGCAGCTTCCAGAGAGCCGCCATGTTGAAGCTCTCGTAGACCTGGCCCTGGTTGACCGCGCCGTCGCCGAGATAGCAGAAGGTGACGTTCTTCTCGCCGCGATACCGCTGCGCGAACGCGAGGCCGGTGCCGATCGGCACCTGCGCGCCCACGATGCCGTGGCCGCCGAAGAAGTTCTTCTCGCGGCTGAACATGTGCATCGAGCCGCCCTTGCCCTTGGAATAGCCCGCGGTGCGGCCCGTGAGTTCGGCCATCACGCCCTTGGGGTCCATTCCGGCGGCGAGCATGTGTCCATGATCGCGATAGCTCGTCACCACCGCGTCGCCTTCGACCGCGAGGCTCTGCAGGCCGGTGACCACCGCTTCCTGCCCGATGTAGAGGTGGCAGAACCCGCCGATCAGACCCATGCCGTAGAGTTGCCCCGCCTTTTCCTCGAAACGGCGGATCAGCAACATCATGCGGTATTGGGCAAGCAGGCTTTCGGTGGGAACTTCGGCCGGTTTCGCAGTGGACCGGCGCGTCGACTTCCGCGGCGAGACGCTCACATTCCTTCTCCCTGGTACTTTCCCTTGAGGATTTGCGGCGCGGGAACGGCTGCGCCGCCGGGGCGTTGACCGCCCTTTCGACACGCTAACAAGTAGCTCGCGGCTCAAGCGGATTCAAGTCTTCCCGAGATCACATTCTCGGATTTAGATCGTTGAAATTTAAGGGTAATAGTATTTTAAACCGATGTTCGGTTAAGGTTTTTTCGACAGATTTGCGAAAACCCGCTACGAAAATTGCGTTCCTACCCGTTGGAGCGGGTCGAAAGTATCGTCACAGAGTGTTGTTGAACAGGACGATGTCGCCCGGCGCGGCGAGGTCGAGAATGATTCGCGACCGTTCCTCGACGAGGTCGAGGTCGAGGCTCTCGGGGCGCAGCAGGCTGACGCGGCGTTCGAGCGCGGCGCGCTCGGCGTCGGTGTCGGCCTTGATCAGTTCCGCCTGGGCGATGGCAACGCGGAGGTCGCGATACGCGAGCAGGCCCCGGTTGCCGTTGACGAAGTGGTAGCTGAAATAGGAAATCAGCGCGACCGCCATCAACGGCGCGAACACCGCGCGCATCCGGGAGCTGAATTTCACGTGCTTCGCCATGGAAAAGCCTGACCGAAGTGGATGACGGTCTCGTCTACGGCCTTGAGTGAATCACAGCAGCGAGTCCCGGTCAATCGGGAATCGTTGAGGATTCAATGAGTCGGGAAGAGAATTGAAAATTCGGGAAAGACCGGAATCCGGCCTTTCCCGAACCGTGGCTCCGGCTTCAGCCGAAGATCTTGATGCCCGCGTACGCGGCGGTCGCGCCCAGTTCTTCCTCGATGCGGATGAGCTGGTTGTACTTCGCGATCCGGTCGGAACGCGACAGCGAGCCGGTCTTGATCTGGCCGCAGTTGGTGGCGACCGCGATGTCGGCGATGGTGCTGTCTTCGGTCTCGCCCGAGCGGTGCGACATCACGCAGGTGTAGCCCGCGCGGTGCGCCATCTGGCAGGTCTTCANNGCGAGGACGATGTCCTCGCCCGGACGGTAGCCCGCCTTCTCGATCGCCTTCATGATGTAGGAGAGCGCTTCGTCCGCCGACTTCAGGTTCGGCGCGAAGCCGCCTTCGTCGCCCACGCCGGTGGCGAGGCCCGCGTCCGACAGCAGCTTCTTGAGCGCGTGGAAGGTTTCCGCGCCATAGCGCACCGCATCCGCGATCGACGGCGCGGACACCGGCATGATCATGAATTCCTGGATGTCGATGGGGTTGTCGGCATGCGCGCCGCCGTTGATGATGTTCATCATCGGCACCGGCAGGGTGTGGGCGAAGACGCCGCCGATGTAGTTGTAGAGCGGCAGGCCGACCTCTTCCGCCGCCGCCTTCGCGGTGGCCAGCGACACGCCGAGGATGGCGTTGGCGCCGAGGCGCGACTTGTTCGGCGTGCCGTCGAGGTCGATCATCATCTGGTCGATGAGCATCTGCTCCTCGGCGTCCATCCCCACCAGCGCGTCGAAGATCTCGCTGTTGACCGCTTCGACGGCGCGCTGCACGCCCTTGCCGTTGTAGCGCTCGGCGTCGCCGTCACGCAGCTCCACGGCTTCGTGAGCGCCGGTCGAGGCACCCGAGGGAACCGCCGCGCGCGCCATCGTCCCGGTCTCCAGGAGCACGTCCACTTCCACGGTGGGATTGCCGCGGGAATCGAGAATTTCGCGAGCGGTAATGTCGATGATCGACGTCATGATGTCCTCGTTTCAGCCAATGCTTAGGGGGTGGGTCTTCGCCAAGTCGTCGAACGCCTTGAGCGTGGCGAGCAACGCCGGCATGTCGGCGAGAGCGATCATGTTCGCGCCGTCGGAGGGGGCACGGTCGGGATCGGGGTGCGCTTCGATGAACACCGCGGCGATGCCGAGCGAGATCGCGGCCCGCGCCAAAACCGGAGCGAACTCGCGCTGACCGCCCGAAGACGTGCCCTGCCCGCCCGGCTGCTGCACCGAATGGGTGGCGTCGAACACCACCGGGTATCCGGTCTTGGCCATGATCGGGAGGGCGCGGAAATCGGTGACCAGGGTGTTGTAGCCGAACGATGCGCCGCGCTCGGTGAGCAGCAGGCGGCGGTTGCCGGTGCTCTCGATCTTGGCGGCGACGTTGGCCATGTCCCAGGGAGCGAGGAACTGCCCCTTCTTGACGTTGACGACGCAGCCGGTGTTGGCGGCGGCGAGGAGGAGATCGGTCTGGCGGCAGAGGAACGCCGGAATCTGGAGGACGTCGATCACGTCCTTCAAGGGCTCGCACTGCCAGGGTTCGTGCACGTCGGTGAGCACCGGGCAGCCGAACTTCTGCCGCACCTCGGCGAACACCGGCAGCGCCGCCTCGAGGCCGACGCCGCGCTTGCCGCCCGCGCTGGTGCGATTGGCCTTGTCGAACGAGGTCTTGAAGATCAGCGGTAGGCCCGCCGTCTTGGCGATCCCCACCAAAGCTTCGGCGCATTCGAGCGCGTGCTCGCGGCTTTCCATCTGGCAGGGACCAGCGATCAGCACCAGAGGCCGGTCGTTGGCCATCCGGATGTCGCCGATTTCGACGGTGTGGCACACGGACATCTTGAACCTCTTAAACCAGGCGCGACTGGGCGATCGCCGCCTTGACGAAGGACGTGAACAGCGGGTGCGGATCGAACGGCTTGGACTTCAGCTCCGGATGGAACTGCACGCCGATGAACCACGGATGGTCCGCGATCTCGACGATCTCCGGCAGCACGCCGTCGGGCGAGCGGCCCGAAACCGTGAGGCCGACGCGTTCGAGCTGCGCGGCGTAGCGCTCGTTCATTTCATAGCGGTGACGGTGGCGTTCCCAGATCCGCTCGCTGCCATAGATTTCGGCGACGCGGCTGCCGGGTTTCAAGAGGCATTCGTATGCGCCCAAGCGCATCGTGCCGCCGAGGTCGGCATCTGCCGTGCGCTCCTGAATCTCGCCGTCCTTGACCCACTCGGTCATCAGGCCGATCACCGGGTCGGGCGTCGCGCCGAACTCGGTCGAGCCCGCGCCGGGAATCCCCGCAAGGTGACGCGCGCCCTCGACCACGGCCATCTGCATGCCGAAGCAGATGCCGAAGTACGGAATTTTGTGCTCGCGGGCGAACTGCGCCGCGCGAATCTTGCCTTCCGCGCCGCGCTCGCCGAAGCCGCCCGGCACCAGGATGCCGTGAACGTCGGCGAGGCGTTGGATCGCGTCGCCGCTCTCGAAGATTTCCGAATCCATCCACTCGAGCTTGACCCGAACGTTGTTGGCGATGCCGCCATGGGTCAACGCCTCGGAGAGCGACTTGTACGCGTCGAGGAGCTTCACGTACTTGCCGACCACTGCGATCTTCACCTCGCCCTCGGGCTGGAGAACGCGGCGGCAGATGTCGTGCCAGGTGGTGAGGTCGGGCTCGGCGTCGCACGGCAGGCCGAAGTGGCGGCAGACTTCCACGTCCATGCCCTGCTCGTGGTAGCTGATCGGCACGCGGTAGATCGTCTCGCTGTCGAGCGCCGGGATCACCGCACTCTGGCGCACGTTGCAGAACAGCGCGATCTTGCGACGTTCGCCTTCCGGAATCGGGCGGTCGGAGCGGCAGAGCAGCACGTCGGGCTGGATGCCGACGCTCAGGAGTTCCTTCACCGAGTGCTGGGTCGGCTTGGTCTTGAGCTCGCCCGCAGTCGGGATGTAGGGCAGCAGCGTCAGATGGATGAACATTGCGCGCTCTTCGCCCAGCTCGTTGTGAAGCTGGCGGATCGCCTCGAGGAACGGCAGCCCCTCGATGTCGCCGACGGTGCCGCCGATTTCGCAGAGGATGAAGTCCTCGTCGGTGACGTCGCCGAGGACGAATTCCTTGATCGCGTCGGTGACGTGCGGGATCACCTGTACCGTGCCGCCGAGGTAGTCGCCGCGGCGCTCCTTGGCGATCACGTTGGAATAGATCCGCCCGGTGGTGATGTTGTCGGAGCGGCGCGCCGCGACCCCGGTGAAGCGCTCGTAGTGGCCGAGGTCGAGGTCGGTCTCCGCGCCGTCGTCGGTGACGAACACCTCGCCGTGCTGGTACGGGCTCATCGTCCCGGGATCGACGTTCAAATACGGATCGAGCTTGCGAAGTCGGACCTTGTAGCCGCGCGCCTGAAGCAAGGCGCCGAGAGCGGCGGAGGCTAGCCCTTTCCCCAACGAGGAAACCACGCCGCCGGTGATGAAGATGAAGCGGGTCATTCGCCACCCTACCTTTTCTCTGAAATCCGTCCCCCCGGTCCCCCCGGACGGAACACACGAAAATAGGCTAACCTGCACCCGACGAAACGCAAACGGGCGCGATGATAGCACTGAAATCACAACACAAGAAACCGGCGCCTCCGTATCCAGCGGAGACGCCCGTTTCGATGGTTCGCGCGAGCCGGTGTTACGGCTTCGGCGGAGCCGACTCCTGGCTCGGGGCAACCGGCTGCGGCACCGGCGGCAGGGCGTCGGGCACATTGGTGGTAGGCGCGGATTCCGGAGCCACGGGCGCGGCGATCGGAGCCGGCTGCGGACGGGTGAGCGCCTTCAGCAGGTCGTCCTCGCCACGGCTGCGCATCGAGGCCATCAGCGCGAGCAGGATCGACGTCGCCATGAAGCAGACCGCAAGCACCACGGTCGCCTTGGTCAGAAGGTTGCCGGTCGCGCGCCCGGACAGGAAGCCCGCCCCGCCGCTGGCGCCGCCGCCGGTGGCCAAGCCGCCGCCTTCGGACTTCTGCAACAGGACCAGGCCGACCAGGGCGAGGGTCAGCAGCAAATGGATAACCAGAACGACGGTCAGCATGTGACGCGAAAATCCCATCAATGGAGTTCATGGCCGCCCCAGGCTCAGGGGCGCGACGAGCGCCTTTGTAATCGCCGGAGGCGGCTTTGGCTAGGAAGAATCGTCATTCCGCCGCGCGGACGATTCCCCAGAAGTCCTCAACCTTGAGTGAAGCCCCGCCCACCAGCGCGCCGTCGATGTCGGGCTGGCGCAGCAACTCCGCCGCGTTCGAGGGTTTGACCGAGCCGCCGTAGAGAATCCGCATCTTTCCCGCGGCTTCCGCGCCGATCAGGCCGACGAGTTCGGCGCGGATGCGCGCGTGCACCGCCTGCGCTTCTTCCGGCGAGGCGGTACGGCCGGTGCCGATGGCCCAGACCGGTTCGTAGGCGATCACCACGCTCTCGGGCGTGCCGCCGGCGGCGAACGAGCCCGTCACCTGGCGCGCCACCACCGCTTCGGTGTGCCCGGCGTCGCGCTCGGCCTCGGTCTCGCCGACGCAGATGATTGCGACCAGTCCGGCGCGCAATCCCGCCTCCGCCTTCGCCTTGACCACCGCGTCGGTCTCGCCGTGGTCGGCGCGGCGCTCGGAGTGGCCGACGATCACGTGCGAGCAGCCCAGGTCCTTCAGCATCTCGGCGGACACGTCGCCGGTGTGCGCGCCCGAGACCTTGGCATGGCAGTCCTGGCCGCCGACGGCGATCTTGGTGCCGCTCAGCGCCGTCGCGACCCGGTCGACGAGGGTGAACGGCGGGCAGACCAGGACCTCGCACGGCAGCGCCACGGCGATATCGGGCGGAATCTCGGCAGAGGCGTCGGGCGGCAGGTCCGCCGCCTGGCGCGCGCACGCGGCGAGGCCCTCGGCGAGGCTGAGGCCGTCGGCGGACAAACCGTTCATCTTCCAGTTGCCCGCGATCAGGGCGCGACGCTGCTCCATCCCGAATTCCTCCTGGTTTTGCGGTGGGGGGCGGTTCGCCCCATGATGCCGACCCAAACATACTGTGCCGGGCCGAGGCTGTGAAGCGCAACCCCCATGGTTTCGCGACTTTAAGCCTTGCCGCCCCGAGGAATCGCCCCCTATTATCGCGCCGTATTTCCTTTCTCTCCTGTCCGGGTTGCCTCGCGCCATGTCCAAGTCCGTCGGCCAAGTGTTCACTTCGTTTCTGGCGAAAATCCTGTTCGGCGTCCTGATCATCGCCTTCGGCGCCTGGG
>JADHEE010000290.1_pt1 | contig 22337 bp, 18 predicted proteins | sample 8952401 | NCBI WGS metagenome assembly JADHEE01 (sample SAMN16124438, study PRJNA663242) | bioreactor sludge metagenome | isolation source: sludge (ammonium) | place: India:Bengaluru | collected 2019-02-28 | reverse complement strand
GGCTGGGGCGTCGTCGCCGTCGAGGGGCCGCAGTCGGCCTTCCTCCCGGGCGAGGCGCTCGGCCCCTCCGGCGCGCGCGGCTTCCACTGGGGCGTCAGCCCGCGCCACGAGGACAACCAGGCCGTCCACCGCGCCGCCGTCGCCGAGGCGATCGCCTGGAGCGTCGCCCGCGGCGCCGATCCCGTCCGCGTCTCGCTCCTCGGCTTCAGCCAGCCCTGCTCGTTCGGCTACCGCCTCGCCCTCGCCCCGCCGCACGGACATCCGTTCCGCGCCGTCGTAGCGCTCTGCGGGGGCCTGCCGGGCGAGTGGACGGAGCGAGGCCCCGGCACCGCGGCCTCCTCCGCGACGCACGCCCTCCACGTTTCGACGGACGCCGACGAGTACTACCCTCTCGAGCGCGTCGCGCCGTTCGAGGCCCTTCTCGCCTCCCGCTTCGCGAGCGCCCGGCACGAGATCCACCACGGCGCCCACCGAATCCCGTCGACGGCGATCCCGGTCGTCCGGGCGTTCCTCGAAGCGCACGGCTGAACCCGTCCGCCCCGCGTCGTCGTAACCTCCGCGTCGATGGACGACCTCCGACAGTTCCTCGCCGCCCTGAGAGCCGAAGAGGACCTCCTCGAGATCGAGGCCGAGGCCGACCCGAGGCTCGAGATCCCCGAGATCCACCGTCGCGTCATCGCTCAGGGAGGGCCGGCGCTGCTGTTCCGGCGCCCGAAGGGCTCCTCCTTCCCCGTCGTCACGAATCTCTTCGGAACGGCGAAGCGGATCGACCTCGCGTTCGGGAGGCGGCCGCTCGACTTCGTGAAGACCGCCGTCCGCGCCTCGCACGAGCTCCTGCCGCCGACGCCCGGAAAGCTCTGGGGCTTCCGCTCCTTCTTCGCCGAGGCGCTGAAGGTCGGGACGAGGGAGGTCGCCTCGGCGCCCGTGACCGAGGTCGTCGAGACGGAGCCCGACCTGACGCGCCTGCCGGCGCTGACGCAGTGGCCCGAGGACGGCGGCCCGTTCCTGACGCTCCCGCTCGTCTACACCGAGCACCCCGAGAGGCGGGAGCACAACCTCGGGATGTACCGCATCCAGATCCACGAGGCGAGGCAGACCGGGATCCACTGGCAGATCGGAAAAGGGGGCGGCTTCCACCACCACGTCGCCGAGGCGAAGGGCGAGGCGCTCCCGGTGACGGTCTTCCTCGGCGGGCCGCCCGCGCTCATCGTCGCGGCGATCGCGCCTCTCCCGGAGGGACTCCCGGAGCTCCTCCTCGCCTCGCTTCTCCTCGGGAAGAGGCTCCCGCTCGCGCGCGTGCCGGGGCACCCGCACCGGCTCGTCGCCGGCGCCGAATTCGCGATCACCGGGAAGGTCCCGCCGGGGGTGCGCCGCCTCGAGGGGCCCTTCGGCGACCACTACGGCTACTACTCGCTCGCGCACGACTACCCGGTCCTCGACGTAGAGCGGGTCTACCGGCGGCGCGACGCGATCTTCCCCGCGACCGTCGTCGGGAAACCCGTGCAGGAGGACTTCCTGATCGGCGACTTCCTCCAGGAGCTCCTCTCTCCCCTCTTCCCCGTCGTCATGCCGAGCGTCGTCTCCCTGAAGACCTACGGCGACACCGGCTTCCACTCCCTCGCTGCGGCCGTCGTGAAGGACCGCTACGGCCGGGAGGCGATCTCGACGGCGTTCCGGATCCTCGGCGAGGGGCAGCTCGCGCTGACGAAGTTCCTCCTTCTCACCGACCAGCGCGTGGACCTCGACGACTTCCGCGCGCTCCTCGAGACGGTCCTCTCCCGCTGCCGCTTCGAGACCGACCTCTTCGTCGTCTCGAACGTCGCGATGGACACGCTCGACTACACCGGCCCGAAAGTGAACGAGGGGTCGAAGGGGGTCCTCGCGGGGCTCGGCGAGCCGATCCGCGACCTGCCGCGCGCGTTCGAGGGGACGCTTCCCGCGGGCGCTGGCGCCGCGGCCGTCTTCTGCGGCGGCGCGCTCTGCGTCTCGGGGCCTTCGTGGAGAGAGGATCGCGACTACGCCGCGCGCCTCGCGGCCGACCCGGCCGTCGCCGCCTGGCCGCTCGTTGCCCTCGTGGACGACGCGGAGACCGCGGCGAGAGACGCCCGCTCGTTCCTCTGGCACGTCTTCACCCGATTCGAGCCGGGGGCCGACGTCCACGCCGCGAGGACCGAGGTCGTGCGAAACCAGGTCGCCCGGACGGCGCCGATCGTCCTCGACGCACGGATGAAGAGCTGGATGCCCGCCGTCGTTACGCCCGACCCGGCGACGGTCGCCCTCGTCGACCGCCGCTGGCGGGAGTACTTCCCCGCGCGAGGCGCCGGAGCGCGGCTCTGAGGCCGCGCGACCGCGGGACGGGGCGGCGCCGCTTGCGCGGGGCCATCTCAACGGATATTCTCATCCTTTGAGAGGCGACGCGATGTTCTCCCGGACCTCCCTCCACGCGCTCCGGACGCTCGGCTACCTCGCGGCGCACCGCGAGCGCTGGGTCCTCGCCCGCGAGATCGCCGAGGAGACCGGGATCCCGCCGAACTACCTCTCGAAGGTCCTCGCCCAGCTCCGCAAGCGCGGCTTCGTCGTCAGCCAGAAGGGGTGGGGCGGCGGCTTCCGCATGAAGGGGACCGGGGCGGCCACGACGATCTCGGCCGTCCTCGAGACGTTCGACGGCAAACGCGATAAGGACGCCTGCGCGTTCGGCCTCGGCCGCTGCAACGCCGACGACCCCTGCCCGCTCCATCCCCACTGGGAGAAGGTCCGGGAGGAGTACGAGCGGATGCTCCGGACCGTGACCCTCCGCGACCTCGGCGGGACGGGGAACGCGGCGTGAGGCTCTCTTTTTTTCCCATATCAACGGATCTCCGGATCCACTGAGACCAGAGAAGGAGACGTGATGCCCCGACCCCTGACGATCCTCATGGACGAGCACCGCATCATCGAGCAGGCCCTCGGCTCCCTCGAGACCTGCGCGATCGAGGTGGAGGGAGGCCTCGCGCTCGAGCGCGCCGTCGTCCGCGACTACGCCGGCTTCCTGAAGGGCTTCGCCGACGCCTGGCACCACGGCAAGGAGGAGGACATCCTCTTCCGGCGGATGGTGGAGCGCGGCTTCTCGGCCGAGGCCGGACCCGTTGCGGTCATGCTGCACGAGCACCGGCAGGGGCGCGAGCTCGTCGGACGGATCGCCGCGGTCGGCGCCGGCGAGGGCCCGGTCGCGGCTGAGGAACGGGCGTCGTTCCTCGCCGCCTCGCGCGGTTTCGTGCCGCTGCTGCGCCAGCACATCCAGAAGGAGGACAACATCCTCTACCCGATGTCGGCGAGGGTCCTCACCCCGGAGGAGTTCGAGAGAATGCTCGCCGACTTCGAGGCCTTCGAGCGGGCCGCGGGCTCGGACGCGACCCGCGACCGCCTCTCCGCCGTCGCGGAGAAGCTCGTGGCGGCCTTCCGGCCCGACGAGGCCCGGATGGCGGCGGGAGCCGCGGGCGGCTGCTGGTCCCACGGCTGAGGTCGGGAGGCGCCTGAGAGGGGCCGGCCGCGCCGGCCCCTCTCCCGTGTACTCTTCCCACCAACGGAGGAGCGTTCGTGCCGCGGGGGCTGGGAGAGATCCTCGCCGAGTCCGGAGACCTCACCTTCCGCCGCCTGCGGCGCGCGTCGGAGTGGAGGCGTGTCCACGGCGGGACGATCGACCGGGCGCTCCTCGAGACGGGAGCGGTCCGCGAAGAGACGCTCCTCGACGCGCTCTCCCGGCTGACGGGCCTGCCGAGCGTCTCCCGCGAGCGGCTCGCCGCGGCGAGCCGCGAGGCCGTCGAGGCTCTCCCCGCGGACGCGCGACGGCGCCTCCGCGCGCTCCCGTTCGACCGCCGCGGCGAGGTCCTCCACGTGGCCGTCGTCGACCCCGGGAACCCCGTCCTGGAGACGGGCCTCGTGGCCTCGACGGGCTGCGACGTCCGCCTCTACGTCACCGCCGAGCCGATCCTCGAGGACCTCCTGGCGAGGTGGGAGGCGGCTTCTCCGGCCGGACCGGAGGAACCGCGGCGACCGGAGGGCGCGCGCGCACCCGTCGAGAAGCCGAGCGCCGCAGCGGCAGCTGCAGCGGCTCCCGCGCCGGCGCGCCCCGCCGAGACCGATCCGTTCGGGCGCCTCGCGCGGGCGCTCCTCGTCGACGCCCTCGACGAAGGGGCCGAAGCGGTCGAGATCGGCGCGGAGGGCCGGGGCGCCGTCGTGAGGAGCTACGCCGGCGGCGCCGTCCTCTCCTCCCGGCCGATCCCCGCCCCGGTCCTCGACCCGCTTTTCGCCTGGCTCGTCGAGCGGAGCCGGCCGGCCGGCCCGCTCGACGAGGGCGGGCTCCTCCTGGAGCGTGCGCATCGGCGGGTCCGCGTCCAGGTCTCCTCCACGGGGGACGGGACCGCGTGGCTCGTCCTGAAGGCCGAGGCGGCGCCTCAGCCCGCGCCGGCCGGGAACGAGATCTGCCTGCACGAGGCGGCGGACGGGGACGTCTTCTGCCCCGCCTGCGGCGCCCCGCTCTGAGGCGCGAAGCGGCTCGCCTCCGGCGCGCCCCGCGCGCGCCGGGCCGTCAGAAGCGGTAGAAGAGAGAAGCCGACAGGACGCGAGAGGAGCGGCCCAGGTCGAACGCGAGGTCGAACGAGACCTTCCGTGAGATCGTCGCGCCGAGGCCGCCCGAGAAGCGGTCGTCGGGGCGGCCGCCGTCGTAGACCGTCCGCACGCTTCCGGAGAAGGGCGGATCGTCGAGGTCGAACGGCGTCCCGGTCGTCTCCTCGATCGCGGCGAGGTCCGCGGTGACGCCGCGCGCCGGCTCGCGGTGGTACCCGAGCCGGAACGCGAGGAGGAGGTCGCCCGACGTCGCGACGTACTCGATCCCGAGGCGCGGGACGACGACGTCGTCCGGCGGGGTCATCTCTGCGAGGAGCGGACCGACCGGGAAGCCGGGGAAGGGGCCGGCGAAGCCCTCGTACGACACGGTCGGGAGCGAGCGGTCGATGAAGTCGCCGTAGGCGATCCACTGCGCCTCGGCGGCGACGGTCAGGCCGGGGAACGGCTGCGCGGCCAGCCCGATCGCCGCGTCGCGCGGGACGCGGGCCGAGAACGGGCGCGACTGCTGCCCCGCGAGCGGCGTCGGGACGTCCCCTCCGATCTCGACGGCGGGTCGCGTCGCCCATCCGGTTGTCGCGCAGCTCGATGTAGGAGTAGCCGTCCGGGCCGGGGTCCCCTTCGAAGCTCAGGTTCTCGACGAAGCTGACCGCGGCGACGATCCGGCGCGAGACGGGGATGACGATCCCCGCGAACTCGCCGACCGAGCTCCGCGAGGAGATGTCGGAGTTGACGGCCCGCGGCGCCGGGTAGGGATCGGTGAACAGCCCGCCCGTCGCCGTCGACCGGGCGGTGACGAGGCCGATGACGTCGTCGACCCGTTTCCCCGAGACGCCCGCCTCGAACGAGGAGAGGAGGCCGAGACCGGCCGGGTTCGCGATCCCGGCGGTCGCGTCGTCGGCGATCGCCGTGAAGGCGCCCCCCATCGCGAGCGACTTTCCGCCCGGGTTCGTCAGGTTGAACGTCACCTTCGACAGGAGCGCCGACTCGACCTGGGCCGGAGCCGGGATCCGGACGAGGAGCAGGGCGGCGAGGGCGAGGACGGGTTTCTTCATCGCAGGGTCTCCACGATCTCTTCGAGGGGCCTCAGTGTGAGCGCGACGAGGGTGGGGCTCCCGGTGACGGCGTCCGCGTCCGTCTCGGCGCGGCCGGTCCCGGGAGCCGGCTCGACGACCGTGACGCGGTACCGTCCGGGAGGAACGGCCAGCGGGAGCGGCGTGTCGGCGGAAGCGGGCAACGCGACCGCCTTTCCCGTCGCCACGTCGACGACCGAGACGACGACGCCCCACGGAATCGACGTGATCCGCAGCTCCGCCGTCGCCGGCGGCAGGTGGACCGGGTCGGCGGGGCGCGGGGGCGGTGCTTCGCCGGGCCCGCTCCGGAGCGCCCCCCAGAGGAGGAGCCCGAGGAGCGCGGCGCCCGCCGCCAGGACGCCGGCGACCCGCCGCGCGGGGACGGCCGGGCTCCGCGGCTTCTCCGAGACGAGCTGCGTCGGAGAGGTGGCGGCGCGCGCCGCAGCCGGCCCGCCGGGGGACGCGGCGCCGTCCCCCTCGGGGAGCAGTCCCGCGACTCCGGCACCGGAGGAACGGAGGATCGCCACGAGCCGCTCGGTGATCTCGCGGTAGCTCTGGGGGCGCGCCTCGCGGCGCTTCTCGAGCATCTGTCCGATCAGCCTCACGAGCTCCATCGGGAGGGCGGGGGCGTCGGGCGGAGCGGCGACGGGCGGCGGCGACAGGTTCAGGTGCGCGGCGATGTACTCGACCGGGGCGCGCCCCTCGAACGGGCGCCGCCCCGCGAGGACCTGGTAGAAGATGACCCCGAGGCTGTAGACATCGCTCCGCCAGTCGAGCGGAGCGCCCTGGCCGAGCGAGCCGAGCTGCTCGGGCGAGCCATAGGCGACCTTCCCGAGGAAGAAGCCGGTCGCGGTGAGCGACTCCGACGTGGCCGACTCGAAGAGCTTCGCGATCCCGAAGTCGAGGAGCTTCACGGTCTTCTCGCTGCCGCTCTCGACGACGAAGACGTTGTCGGGCGAGAGGTCGCGGTGGACGATGCCGCGGGAGGCGAGGTACTCCATGCCGTTCGCGGCCTGGACCAGGAGCGGGAGGGTCTCCGTCCACGGGCGGCCGGCGTAGCTGCCGATCGGGCGTCCCTCGAGGAACTCCATCGCGAGGTAGGGGGTCCCGTCCTCCTCGCCGATCTCGTAGAACGTGACGACGTTGGCGTGGAGGAGCCCCTGGAGGATCTCGGCCTCGCGCGTGAATCGGACCCGCGCCTCGGCGACGTGAGGGGCCGACTCGTCGCCGGCCACCTCCGTCTCCCGGATCACCTTCAGCGCGACGGTCCTCCCGTCCCGCTCGTCGACCGCGCGGTAGACGATCCCCATACCGCCGCGCCCGACGCGGCGGACGATCCGGTAGTGGGCGATCCTCTCGACGGCGGACGGGCTCAGTTCTCCTCCACGGGGCGCTTCTCCCCGCCGAGGTTACCTCGCACCCGCCCGCTCCCCGTCAGCGGCCCGTTCCCGCCGAGGCCGGGCGGAGGAAGACGTTCGCCGGGTCGCCGGTCACGAGGTTGATCTTCGAGACGAACGCCATGAAGACCCCGTCCCCGTCGAGCTGCCTCACGACGACCCGAGCATCGACGATCTCGTCGAGGTCGAGCTGCATCAGGTCGCGGAAGAGCTCCCGCGAGAGGTACTCCGAAGCCTCCAGGTCGATGATCCGGACCGCGAGCGGCACGAGCGCCCCGGGCCGGTAGACGCCGACCGCGACCTTGCACGAGGCCCCGCCGACCTCCTGCAGGATGAGGTTCGTTCGGTTCCGGGCCGAGATCTCGGCGCCGTCGATGAGGACCGTCCCGAGGTTCGACTGGAACGAGGAATAGCCGTGGCGGTACGAGTAGCCCTCCATCCCGGTCCGGTACTCGCCTGTCGACGGCGACTCGGTATCCGCCGTGTAGGTCTCGGTCTGGACGTCGACGTCGGCCCAGGTCACGTCCCACCCGGAGCCGTTCTCGCGCCAGATCGCGTCGACCGCCACGGTACCCCAGACGTTCGTGCCCGACGGGATGAGGAAACGGCTCTCCAGGACGTCGTTGAACGTGAACGACCGCCCGGCCGGGACGAAGACAGTCGCGGTGACCGGAGTCCCGACGGGGAGGTTCCCGCTCTCGTCGACGAAACGAAGAAGTAGGTCGCGATCCTCGGTTTCGCTGACATTCGAGAACGTCACGCGGGTCCTCCAGCGCGGAGTACGGCCCGAAGCGAGCGCCGCGCCCGTGACGTGCGCCGCGGGAAAGTAGAGCTTCTCGGGCCCGCCCTTGAACGGCAAGGCGCTCGCGGCCAGTGCCCGCGAGGCCGGGGCCCCGCCCGGGACGACCGGCGAGAGGGCCTTCTCGGAGACACCGACCCGAAGCGCAGCGTCCTGGGTTCCGGAATCGATGACCGTCGCGAGCGGGACGACTCCTCCGTGCGTCTGCCCGAACGGGTCGATTGCGCCGCGCAGGAACGTCACCTTCGCGCGGAGCGCTTCGGGGAACTCCTCGTCCGGGAAGAGGTCGTCGTCATTGAGCTGTCTGGAGCCGTGTGCCGGCACCGTGACCTCGAGATCGACCGGGACTCCTTCGCGGAGGACGGGCTGCCCGTCGCCGTCGAACAGCTCGACCCGGACGACCGTCTCGTTCCCCGTCGTCTCCCGGAGGATCAGGTTCGTCCGGCGCCGGGCATCGTGCCAGAGGCCCGACACGACGTGCTCAGGGTCCTTCTGGCTCGCCCCTTCGCCGGGAGCGACCGGCCGCATCTCGAAGCCGAACTCCGCGGTCGAGAGGAGCGTCCCCGCGACCGCCGTCCCGAGGGCGGCGGTCTTGCCGGCCACGAGAGGGACGACCGGCTTGTTGTTCACGAGGGCCGTCGCCGAGAGGGTCGGGCTCGGGGAGCTGACGTCGAGCGAGCAGCCCCCCTCGTACCCGAAGATGGTCCCGATGACGTTCCGGAACCGGCGGGTCTCCCCGGCGCCCAGCGAGAAGGCGAACTGGCGCACGCCGGCGGAGGTGTTGGACTGCCCGGCCGGGGTGAGCGTCAGGACGACCTGGATCGCGTTCAGGGCGTCGACGTTCGAGAGCCAGAGGTCCGAGGTGTAGCGACCCGCCCCGCGCGCGTCCATCGCGTTCGGAAGCGACGGGAAGAGGAGGCGGCTCTTCATCAGGTAGAGCGGCGGGATGTCGTCGCTCGCCGAGGGGCTCCCGACGCCCGTCACCTGGGGCCCATCGTCGATCACGCTCAGGCTCTTCGGCTCGCTCGCGCGACCGGCCGTGACGACGGTGACCGTCGCGATCTCCGTCCCGATGGCCGCCCGCCGGCGGCTTCGGTCGACGCGCAGCCAGATCGCGCGCGACTCGCCCGGTGCGAGCGGCCGGTCCCAGGCCTTCCCGTCGACCGACGAGACGACGAGCCAGGGAGCGGAGACCGAGGTGACGAGGTGGGCGGTGGCGGCCCCGGGATTCACGAGCCTACGGGTGACGTCGCTGCCGTTCCGGTCGACGTCCACGGCATCTTCGTCCCAGCCCGCCGCGACGAGCGGATCGGTCCCGCCGGACGGGCCACCGCCCTCCGGCGCGGATACGGCGACGTCGATCGGCACGCGGAGGGAGACGTTCCCGCTCGCCGTGAGGACGATCGCTCCGTGGAACGGCGCCTCCGCCAAGGGCGCCTTCTCCAGGATCGCCTCGAGCGTTCGGTCGTGTCCCGATTCGAGCCGGAACGCGCGCGGCTCCAGCGCGAGGCCGGCCTCCCCGCTCTCGGAGGTCACGTCGAGCGCCTCGCTCCCGGCGTTCCGGACGACGAAAGCCACCCGCACGCCGCCCACATGGGGCGGTGTCACGAGGACGGGTCGCGGGGCCGACACGAGGAAGAGGGCGGCGGTCTTGGTGGCGCCGACGACGACGCGCAGCGGCTCGGACCACGGGCTCACGTCCCCGCAGATGTTCTCGGTCCGGGCCTGGTAGAGGTACTCACCCGGCGGGTCGGTGAACGCGGCGGCGCCGGCGTCGTTCAGGCTCTCGGTGACGTCGTCGCCGGCGGTCCTCCGGAGACGGAAGCGCAGCCCCTGCGCGCCGCCGCCCGGACCCGGCTCCCCGGCGCCCAGCGTGTCCCACGAGACCATGTACGTGGTGTTCGCCGGCGGCAGGGCGGGGCTCACCACCGGCGCCGCGAGCGCGATCGGGGCCCGGCACTGGTCGGTCACGCGCACCGCGAAGATCGCGGATTCGACCCGGGTCGGCGAGGTCCCGGCGCAGAAGGACTGGGCGGCGACCCGATGGTAGATCATGCGCGGGAGGCCCCCCGGGGGACCCCACGTGGCCGTCGTCCGGGTCGTCGGCTGAAGGCGCTCGACGCCGCTCTGGAAGGTCGGGTCCTCCGATCGCTCGATGAGGAAGGTATCGGGCTGTCCCGAGCCGCGCGGCGAGAGGACGTTCGTCCAGGTGATCCAGTAGCCCTCGAGCCGGTGGACCTCCGAGGGTCCGGAGACGACCGGCCGGTTCGGCGGGCACGGGCCCGGCCCCGCGAAAGCCCCGGGTGCGAGCAGGAGGAGACACGCCGTCAGGGCGACCCGGGCGGAAACCAAGTTTCGCGGCATCGTCGTGATCCCCTCCGCGCGCCTCGCCGCTAAACTCGACGCGGCGCGCCTCCATGAAGTGTCGTTCGGCCCGCTCCACCTCACGCGACCGGCTTCTCCGGGTCGCCCTCGGGGCCGCCCTGAGCCTGGCGGCGCTGTCCCCGCGGGCGGGCCTCCCGGCACCGCAACAAAGCATCTTACCGCGCGACGCGGCCGCCCGGCCGTTCGAAGAGGGGCGGGCGCTCGTCGAAAAGGGCCGCTTCCGGGAGGCGATCCCGAAGCTCGAGGACGCGCTCGCCACGGGCCACCAGACGCCCCAGGTCCGATTCGGACCGAGCCGTCACCAGATCGACTACTACGATCCCCACTACTGGCTCGGGCGCGCGCTGATGGAGCTCGGGGAGGAGGAGCGCGCGCTGGCCCACCTGCGCGCCTCGGCCGCGGCAGGTTCTTTCCCGGATCGCCGGGAGACGGAGGACCGAAGGCTCCGGATCGCCGAGCTCGAGCGCTCGCGGCCCTCGCCGCCGGAGACTTCGAGGCGGCGGTCGAGAGGGTCCGCGCCGAGAGGAAACGGACCCCCGGCGCCCGCGAGCTCGACCTCCTGGAGGCGGCGGCCCTCGGCGGGCGCTACGTCCTGGAAGGCCGGCGGGACGGCTCGCTCCTCGACCGCGCCCGGGCGAGCCTCGCCGCGTTCCGCGAGAAGGGGGGCTCGGCCCGCGCCGAGGCCACGCTGCTGTCGCCGGCGCTCCGGACGCTCCTCGAGACGCGCTGAGGGCGCGGGCGCCTACCGGCCGCGGACGACGCGCGTCCCGGCCAGCAGGTCGTGCAGGGCCCGGCGGTCCTTCCGGAAGAGGGCCACGAGGTGGCCGATGCCGAGGATCGCCCCGGAGAGGTTCCAGGCGAGGAACCGCCCGAACGCCGGGCCGAGGCCGATCCCCGCCGCGGCGCGGCCGGGAGCGGCCGGAACGACGGACAGGCGCAGGAGGGCCTTTCCGGGCGTCCGTCCCGTCCGCGCCCAGCCGCCCACGACGTACCAGAGGTTCGCGCCGAGGACGAGGACCGCGCACCCGCCCGCGATGGCGAGGAAGGCCCAGTCGCGCGTCAGGTCGGTCGACTGGAACGCCTCGCGGAAGAGGAGGACGAGGAAGACCGGCGAGAGGAGCAGGAGGTCGAGCGCCAGGAGGATGACGCCGTCGACGAGGGTCGCGAGGAGCCGCGGAAAGAGGCCGGCGGTCTCGGCCGCGGTCGCGAGCGACGTCGAGGAGCGCGGTCGGCGGACCTTCACGGCGGGGGCGGGACGGACCGCGCTCGGGCGCCCGTCGCCCCGGATCGGGAACTGGGAAAGCGTCGCGTCCGGGACGGCGGGCGACGGGACTCCCTTCGGCGCCTCCGCGGGCGGAGGGGGCGCGGCCGGCGACTCGGCACGAATCCCGGAGCCGTGAACGGCCGCGAGAGCCGCCGCCGCCCCGACCGGCGCGAGCCCCTCCTTCCGGGCGTTCTCGTCCGCCTCGCGGAAGAGGTCGTGGGCGGAGATCTCGAGCGCCGCGCTCGCGGACGGGTCCGGCGGGGGCAGCCCGGCGTCGGGCCGCGTCCCGAAGTCGCCGTGCGCCCCGGCGACGGCCGAGAGCGCGTCGGCGGCCGTCGTCGTCAGGTGCGCCGTCCTCTCGACGGACCCGGTCGGCTCGAGGAGCCGGTACTCCAGGACGGCGGCGCCGAGCTGGAGGCGGTCGCCGCTCCGGAGGATCGTCTCGTTGAGGATCCTCCTCCCCGCGACGAACGTCCCGTTCGAGGAGTTCAGGTCCTTGAGGACTGCTTTCCCGTTCGAGAGCGTGAGGAGCGCGTGGCTCCTCGAGACGGACTCGTGGTCGACGCGGACGGTCGAGGAGCGGCTCCGGCCGAGCGTGACCTCACCGGCCGAGAGGTCGACCTCCCGGCCATCGACGACGAGGACGTAACGGTGGCTCCCTTCGGGCACGGCGGCGCCGATTGTAGGCGAGCGGGAGCGCCGGAGGAGGCTCGAAGAGCCTCAGCCGTCGCCGTCGTCCCCCGCGCGAGGAGCTCCGGGACGCCTCCGGTGAAGACGACCCGCCCCCCTTCGGCCCCGCCGCCCGGGCCCAGCTCGAGGAGCCAGTCGCAGGCGAGGAGGAACGCCGGGTTGTGCTCGACGGCGAGGACGGAGTGCCCCGCCGCCAGGAGCCGTCGGAAGACGCCGAGAAGGACGTCGACGTCTCCCGCGTGGAGGCCCGTCGTCGGCTCGTCGAAGAGGAAGAGGGTCGGCCTCCCGGCGCCCGCCTTCAGGAACGAGGCGACCTTCAGCCGCTGCGCCTCGCCCCCCGAGAGGGTCGCGGTCGACTGCCCGAGGCGGAGGTAGCCGAGGCCCGCCTCGGAGAGCGGGGCGAGNCCGGAGGCGAGGACGTCGACGACGAGAGACGACTTTCCCGACCCCGACGGCCCGCAGACCCCGGCGAGGACGCCGGTCGGGACCTCGACGGTCAGGTTCGCGAGGTTGTTCGCGCGCGCCCCGACGATCCGGATCGTCCCGCGCGGGTAGGGGGCCGGCTTCTCGGCGACCCCCGCCGCGCCCGTCGTCCGGAGCGCCTCCCCCGTCGCGGTCGCGGCCCGTTCCAGCGACTTCGGCGTCCCCTCGAAGACGAGGCTCCCTCCGTGCGCGCCGGCGCGCGGACCGAGGTCGACGACGTGGTCCGCGGCCCGGATCACGTCGAGGTCGTGCTCCACGACGCAGACGGCGTTCCCGGCGTCGGCGAGGCGGCGGAGGACGGCGAGGAGGCGGGCGGTGTCGGCCGGGTGGAGGCCGACGGTCGGCTCGTCGAGGACGTAGAGCGTGCCGGTCAGGGCGTTCCCGAGAGCCGCCGCGAGCTGCACCCGTTGCGCCTCGCCCCCCGAGAGGGTCCGGGTCGTCCGCGACAGCGTCAGGTAGGAGAGGCCGACGTCGACCAGCGTCCCGACGCGCTTGGCCGCGTCGGCGACGAGCGCCCCGCCTCGGGCCCGCTCGATGGGGCCGAGCGGGAGGGAGCGGAGCCGTTCGAGCAGGGCTTCGAGCGGCAGGTCGCAGAGCGAGGGGAGCGTCGCGCCGCCCACGCGGACCGCCCGCGCCTCGGCCGTCAGGCGCGCCCCGAGGCACTCCGGGCAGCGCTCGTAGCCGCGGTAGCGGGCGATCATGACCCGGACCTGCACCTTGTAGCGCTTCGTCTCGAGCCAGTCGAAGAGCCCCTTCACGCCGTACCAGTCGCCGTCTCCGTTCCAGACGAGCTCGCGCTCGCGCGGCGTCAGCTCGTTCCACGGGACGTCCTTCCGGATGCCGAGCCTCCTGCAGGCGCGCCAGAGGTCGGGATAGGCGCTCGCGTACGCCGGCGTGTTGAAGGGGGCGAACGGGCGCTCGAGGAGCGTCCTGCCCGGGTCCGGCAGGACCTTCTCAGCGTCGAGCCCCGCGATCCGCCCGAACCCCTCGCAGGCGCGGCAGGCGCCGCGCGGCGAATTGAAGGAGAAGTGGGCGGGGGTCGGCTCCTCGAACGTCCGGCCGCAGCCGTTGCAGGCGAGGCCGCGCAGGAAGCGGAGCTCGCGCCCCGTCGCCGCGTCGCGCACGAGGAGCGTCCCCTCGCCGACCGCGAAAGCGCCGTCGAGCGAGGCGGCGAGCTCGGCGTCTCCGCCGCGAAGGACGTGCCTCCCGACGACGAGCCGTACGAGACCGTCCGGCCCCGCCGGCGGAGGCGTCTCGGCGTCGAACGAGACGACGCTCCCGTCGGCGGCGACCGCCCGGAAGAGGCCCGAGCGGACCCAGAGCGGAGCGCGTTCGGCGAGCCCCTCCGCAGGACGCGGCGCGAGGACGAGGAGCCGCGCCCCTTCGCCGAGCTCCGCGACGAGCGCGTCCGCCACGCCCGCCGGAGAGTCGCGCCGCACCTCGAGGCCGCAGTCGGGGCAGACGACGGTCCCCGCGGCGGCGAAGAGGAGCCGGAGGACGTCGTGGATCTCCGTCGCGGTTCCGACCGTGGAGCGGGCCGAACGGACCGCCGCCTTCTGCTCGAGGGCGATCGCCGGGAGGAGGTGGTCGATCCTCTCGACGTCGGGACGCTCCATCCGCTCCAGGAACTGCCGCGCGTAGGTCGACATCGACTCGACGAAGCGGCGCTGCCCTTCCGCGTAGAGCGTGTCGAACGCGAGCGACGACTTGCCGGAGCCGGACGGGCCGGTGACGACCGTGATCGCCCCGATCGGGACGCGGCAGGAGACCCCCTTCAGGTTGTGCGTCCGCGCGCCAGCCACCTCGATGGCGCGCGCCTCTCGCGGTCTCATCGGCGGGTCAGGACGACGAGCTGGTTCAGGCCGAGGAGGAACCGGGAGTAGGACGCCACGCCGAGCCCCGCCGCCGCGGCGGCGCGCTCGAGACCCGTGCGGTCGAGGAGCGTCTCGTGCTCCTCGTCGGCGTGCCTCGAGAGGAGGCCGAGCCGGGCCCCCGCCTCGAGCGGCAGGCGTCCCAGCGGGTGAGGCGTCGTCGCGAGGAGGCGCCCCGCGGGGGCCAGCAGGGCGCCGGCCCGGGCCAGGGCGCGCGCCGGCTCCGCGAGGTGCTCGAGGATCGCGAGCATCAGGATCGCGTCGTACGGCGCCCCCGCGCGGACCTCGGGCGGCGGCTCTTCGGCCTCGACGTCCCAGGACGCGAAGGCTGCGGAAGGGTGAAGGCGACGCATCTCGTCGAGGACGACGGGGTTCCGGTCACACCCCACGTACGACGGGAAGCGGGCCCGTTCCCCTTCGCGGTCCTCGCGTTCTCCTCCCTCTTCTCCGTCGTCAACCCGATCTCGGGCGCTCCCGTCTTCGTGTCGCTGACGGCGCACCTGCGCCCCGGGGAGAGGCAGCGCGCGGCCGTTCGCGCCGTCCTGACCGGCCTCGCGACGCTGGCGGTCTTCAGCGCCGCGGGGGGAGCGATCTTCTCGTTCTTCGGGATCACCGTCCCGGCGTTCCAGATCACGGGCGGGATCCTCTTCGCGCTGATGTCGCTCCGGGCCCTCGAGCACGGTCACGAGGAGGTCCCCGAGACGGCCTCCCCGGGCCGCGACCCGTCGATCGTCCCGGTCGGCATCCCCCTCATCGCGGGGCCCGGCGCCATCTCGACCGTAATGGTCCTCGTCGGGCAGGCGGACGGGGCGAGCCACCGCCTCGCCCTCGGGGGCGCGATCGTCGCGACGCTCGCCGTCACCCTGGCGATCCTCCTCGCCGCGCCGGCGATCACGCGCCGGCTGGGCGAGACGGGGATGAAGATCACGAACAAGGTCATGGCGCTCATCACGGCCGTCATCGGGATCCAGTTCGTCATCAACGGCGCGACCGCGGTGGCCGTGCAGATCCTGCGCGCCGCGCGATAATCGCGGCCCGTGAATGGGACAGAGATCTCGCTGCGCCCCGCCCGGCGCGAGGACGTTCCCGTCGTCGCCCGGCTCATCCGCGACCTCGCCGACTACGAACGACTCGCAGACGAGTGCTTTGCCGACGCATCCGCCCTCGAGGAGCACCTCTTCGGAGCGCGGCCCTACGTCGAGGTGATCCTCGCCGAGGTCGACGGAGCGCCCGCGGGGTTCGCGCTCTTCTTCCACAGCTACTCGACGTTCCTGACGAAGCCCGGCCTCTACCTCGAGGACCTCTACGTCGTCCCGGAACGTCGCGGCCTCGGCCTCGGCCGCCGGCTCCTCGGAGAGCTCGCCCGCCTCGCCGTCGAGCGCGGCTGCGGCCGCCTCGAGTGGAGCGTCCTGAAGTGGAACTCGCCCGCCATCGGCTTCTACGAGCGCCTCGGCGCCGTGCCGATGGCGGAGTGGCAGGTCTACCGGCTGACGGGAGAGCCCCTGCACGCGCTCGCCGGAAGGGCGGCCCGGCCGGCCGGTGACGCGTGAAGGAGCGGCGCCGCCGGCCCGGCTACGACACCGTCGCCCTCCCGAAGCCGGGAGCCGAGAAGCCCTCGCTCGAGGCGCTCGCGTTCGCCGGCCTCCCCGATCCCGCGGCCGTCCTCGACGGCGAGGGCCGGCTCCTGGTCGCGAACGCCGCCGCGCGAGAGGAAGGGGCGCCCGCCCCGGAAGGGACGGGCGCCCCGCTCGGGCAGCTCCTCCCCTTCTGGAACGCACCCGAGGGGCGCGACGCCCTCCTCGAAGCGGCGGTCGGCCCGGGGGGAGCGCGGGATCACGAGGTCCGGGTCGTTCTGGAGGAGGGCTCCCGCAGGAGGGTCTTCCGGGTCTCGGCCCGCCGGTTCGTCGGCGACGGCCCCGTCCGCCTCGTCGTCGTCGCCCGGGACGTCACCGCNCCCGACCAGTTCCTCGACGCCGCCGAGCGATTCGGCTTCGTCACCGCGATCGACCGCGTGGTCATCGCGGCCGTCTTCGACGCCCTCGTCGCCTCGCGAAGGCGGATCTCGGCAGACCTCGAGGTCTCCGTGAACCTCTCCGGTCTCGACTTCGAGGACGACGCCCTCGTCGCGGAGATCTCGCGCCTCGCGCGGCTGAAGGGAATCCGTCCGTCGCGGATCACGTTCGAGATCACCGAGACGGCCGCCCTCCGAGACCTCGGCCGCGTCCAGGACTTCACGAACGCGCTGACCTCCGAGGGCTTCCGGTTCGCGCTCGACGACTTCGGGGTCGGCTTCAGCTCGTTCCGCTACCTTCGCGACCTGCCGATGTCGACGCTCAAGTTCGACCAGAGCTACGTGAAGGACCTGCCGCACAAGATGGAGAACCGGGTCTTCGTCCGCGGCATCGCCGAGATCTGCCGGGGCTTCGGCGTGAAGACGGTCGCGGAAGGGGTCGAGACGCCGGAGATCCTCGAGATCCTCCGGGAGCTCGGGGTCGACCGCGCCCAGGGCTACCACGTCGGTCACCCGTCGCTCGAGCTCCCGGGCCGCCCGAGCGAGGCGGGCTGAGGGGAGCCTTCACACCGCGGGCCTAGGATGGGGGCGGAGGCCCGCCCTGCCGAACGGTCGACCCCGCCCGATCCTCCCGATCCTGGAAGACGCGCTCGCGCGTCAGGAGGAGAGGCTGTGCGAGGTCGGGGAGCGCGCCCGCCGGGGAGGCGACGCGTCTCTCGTCCACGACGTTCGGGTCGCCCTGAGGCGCCTCGAGACGACGGCCCGCCTCTTCCGCGGATTTCCGCGGGCGGGAGACGGCGACGCGCTCCGGACCGCGGCGCGCGACCTTCGCCGGCGCCTCTCGGCCCTCCGTTCCGAGGAGGTCGGACGCGCGCTCCTCGCGGAGCGGCTCGAGGGCGGGGAGGTCCTTCGAGAGGTCTTCCCGGGCGACCTCCCCGCGCTCCGCGTCGACCCCGCGGAGATCGCTCGGCTCGCGAAGGGCGTCGCCGGGTGGCGGCGGCGCCTCGCCACGGCCTTCGGAGGGCCTTTCGCCCCGCGCGCGGACGCCGGGAGAGCCCTCCTGCGGCGCGCCGGGAAGCGTCTCGTCCGCCGCCTCGCGCGCCTCGGCGAGCTCCTGCCTCCGACGGCCGGGACGCTTCACCCCGCGCGGATCGCGGCCAAGAGGGTCCGCTACGCCCTCGAGCTCCTCGGGCCGCTCGCGCCGCGGGGCGCGCCGCTCCTCGACCGGCTCCGGCTCTTTCAGGACGCGGCCGGCGACGCGCACGACCTCCTCGAGCTCGCCGACCGTCTGCGGATGGCCGGAGCGAAGGGGGCCGACCCCCGGCTCGGCCTCCTCGCCCGGGATCTCGAGGAGGAGGCGCTCCGCGCCGTCGCCCGGGCCCGGCGGCGAGGGGCCGGCCTGCGGGGGGCGCTCCGGTCGCTGCGGACGGCACTCCGGAGGCTCGAGACGCGGTAGGCTTGCGGGGAATGTCCCGCCTCCGAACCTTCTCCCGCCTCGCCGCCGCCCTCGTCCCGCTCCTCGCCGTCGCCGCGACGCCGGCCCCGCCGCCGGAGCCGCCGCGTCGAATGGTCGTCGTCTCGTTCGACGGAGCCGGCGGGCTCGACTACGCGCGGCAACGCGAAGCGCTCTCCCCCGACGGTTTCCTCCGCGCCGAGCGCGAAGGCGTCAGTGCCGAGAGGCTGCAGACCGTGACTCCGTCCCTCACCGCGGTCGCTCACGCCTCGATCTCCACGGGAGCGCTTCCGCAGGCGACCGGCATCGTCTCGAACACCTACAGGCCCGAGGGCGGCCCGCTGAAGGCCCGCGTCGACGGCTTCGCGGCGGAGCCGGCTGTCGAGACGCTCTGGGAAGCGCTCGCGCGCCAGGGTCACCGCGTCGCCGCTCTTTCCTGGCCCGGGGTCTCCGGCTCGTCCACCCGCTCGTCGACTCCCGTCGGCCTGCGCTGGACCCCGCTCCGCTCGCGCGGATTCGTCTGGCAGGGGCCGGAGGAGGGCGCGGTCCTTCCCGACGCGGCGATCGCGCTTCCCCCCGAGGTCCGGAGCTACTCCCCGCCCCGGCTCGTCCGCATCGAGCCGCCCCGCGGCCGCGACGGCAGCGCCCCGCGCCCCCTCCTCTTCGTCGTGGTCGACACGCGGGACGACGGACGCCGGGAGTACGACGGCCTCGCCGCCCTCGATGAGGCCGGCGGGCTCGAAGGGCGCCTCCGTCCCGGCGACTGGCTCGCGCTCTCGGAGAAGTCCGACGGCGTGGCCCGGCGCGGACGCTGGGTCAAGCTCCTGCGCCTCGCGCCCGACGCCTCCCGCGTCGACCTGTACGTCGGCGGAATCGGACAGACCGAGGCCTGGCCGGACGACTTCCAGCGGACGCTCGATCGACGCTGCGGGTTCTGGCCGGGGCCCCCGGACGAGGCCCTCCTCTCGGGAGAGCCCGACGTGAAGTCCTTCCTCGAGATGGCCGCCCGCTTCACGGACTTCTTCACCGCGGCCTACGAGGTCGCCGAGAGGCGCGGAGACTGGGACGTCCTCCTCGGCTACCAGCCGCTCCTCGACGAGATCGGCCACTCCCTGACGCCTCCCGAGCCGGGAGCCCCCGGCTCCGATCCGGGTCGCACCGAACGGGCCGAGGCCGCGATGCGGGAGGCGTGGCGGATCGCCGACCGTGCCGCCGCCCGCTACCTGCGCTTCCTCGAGCTCGGCGGCGACGTCCTCTTCCTCTCGGACCACGGCCAACGGCCGGTCCGGCGCGTCGTCCATCCGGCCGAGCTCCTCCGCCGGCAGGGCTGGATCACGACCGATTCCCTCGCCGGTCGGCCGGTCGTCCGTCCCGACTCGCCCGCGGACGTCGCCGTCTCCGGCGGGACGGCGCTCGTCGTCCTCAACCGCGCTGGGGAGATGCCGGGAGGCGTCCTGTCGCCGGAGGAGGGGGCGGGGGTCCTCGCCGACATCGCGAGCCACCTGCGCGGCCTGAAGGACGAGACGGGGGCGCCGCTGTTCGAGACCGTCGCGCTGCGCGGCGAGGCGGCGACGCTCGGGCTCGACCATCCGAACATCGGGGACCTCGTCCTCCTCGCCGGGCGCGGGACCGCTCTCCGGGGCGGATTCCCGAGGCTCGGGGCCGAAGCGCCCGCCCTCCTCCCGCCCGACGTCGCCGGCCAGCACGGCTACGGCCCGGACCCCGCGCTGGACGGCGTCTTCTTCCACGTCGGCCGCGGGCTCGAGCCGGCCCGCCTGCCGCTCGTCCGCGCCGTCGACGTCGCCGCGCGCGTCGCCGCACGGCTCGGCCTCTCCCCTCCGGGGGCGAGGTGACACCGCCCGCCCTCACCGTCCCGCTCCTCTCGAGCTCTGCGCGGCGCGGCGAGGCGCAACAGCGCCTCGTGCTCCACCCTCTCGGCGGTCTCTGCGGCGAGGCTCCCGGCGCGGACGCGACGCGCGTCGGCCTCCTCGGCGGAATTCGGCACCTGCACGTCTTCTTCGAGGTCCGCTCCGAGCCGCCCCTCCGGGTCCGCAGCCGAAGGCTGCACGAGAACGTCTGGGAGGACGAGTGCGTCGAGCTCTTCTGGGCCGACGCCGCCGAGCCATCCCGCTATCTCGAGATCGTCGTGAACCCGGAGGGAGTGCACTACACCGCCCGCGTCGCGAACCCGCACGCGAGCCGCGAGACCTGGAACGTCATCCGCGGCGTCCCCGTTCCGGGCCTCAGGGTCCGGGTCGAGGGGACGCCGGCGGAAGAGCCGCCGACCCGCTGGACGAGCTGGAGATGCGGCATCTCGGTTCCCTGGGCCGTGCTGACCCCTCCCCTCGGGCGTCCGCGGCCGGGAGACGAACGACGCGGAAACCTGACCCGGATCGCCCGAGGGAAGACGCTTCGCTTCGAGACGCTCGCGCCGACGGGACGGGCGAACCCGCCCGATTTCCACGTCCCGTCGGCCTTCGCCACGTTTCGATTCGTCGAGATCCTGTAACCTCGGACGCTATGGAGAGGCCTTCCGGTCCGGCCGAGGCCGTGGCGACGACGGCCGGCGGTCCCGCGGACCTCGAGCTCGTCGAGCGCATCCGCGAGGGAGACCAGGGAGCGCTCGACCTCCTCTACAAGCGCTACTCCGCGCCGGTCTACTCGCTCGTCTGGAAGGTGCTCCAGAACTCCGAGGAGGCCGAGGACGTCGCCCTCGACGTCTTCTGGCAGGTCTGGCGGCAGGCCGGACGCTACGACCCCTCGCGCGGCGCCCCGCCCGCCTGGATCTTCACGCTCGCCCGCTCCCGCGCGATCGACCGTCTCCGCGCGAGGAAGCGGCGCGAGGACCGGACCGTCTCGATCGACGACCCCGAGCTGAACATCGACCCGCTCGACGAGAAGGCCGCCCCCGACGAAGTCGTCTCCTTCCGCCAGAACCGCGATGCCGTCCGCGCCGCGATGTCGAAGCTCTCCCCCGTCCAGCGCGAGGCCGTCGAGCTCGCGTTCCTCAAGGGGATGACCCACGTCGAGATCGCCGAGAAGCTCGGGCAGCCGCTCGGGACCGTCAAGACCCGCATCCGGCAGGGCCTCATCCGCCTCCGCAAGCACCTCGACTGAGGAGCCCGTGCTTCGATCGCCCCGCGAGCGGCCGCATCCGCGTCCCGCGGCCCTTCGAGCGGCGCTCCTCCGCTGGTTCCGGAAGAGCCGCCGCGACCTGCCGTTCCGCCGGACGCGCGACCCGTGGGCGATCTGGCTTTCGGAAACGGTCCTCCAGCAGACGACCGTCGCCGCGGGGGCTCCGCGCTTCGAGGGCCTCCTCGCGCGCTTCCCGACGGTCGAGGCGCTCGCCTCGGCGGGCGAGCGGGAGCTCCTCGCCGCCTGGAGCGGCCTCGGCTACTACGCCCGCGCGCGAAACCTCCACCGCGCCGCGCGCCTCGTCGCCGAGCGTGGAGGCGTCGTCCCGCGCACCGTCGAGGAGCTCCGCGCGCTCCCCGGCGTCGGGCCGTACACGGCCGCGGCCGTCGCATCGCTCGCGTTCGGCGTCCCGGTCCCCGTCGTCGACGGCAATGTCTCCCGGGTCCTTTCGAGGGTGGAGGCCATCCCCGGCGACGGCCGAACGGGCGCCTCCGGAGCCGCCGTCGCCGAGGCGGCCGAGGCCTTCCTCGACCGTCGGCGCCCCGCGGAGCACAACGAGGCGCTGATGGAGCTGGGCGCCCTCGTCTGCCTTCCGCGAGCCCCGCTCTGTCCGGCCTGCCCGCTGCGAAGCGGCTGCCGGGCAAGGGCGCTCGGCCGCCCGGAGGCGTTCCCCGCGCCGCGCCCCCGAAAAGCCGCCGTTCGGCTCCGTCTCGCGGCGGGCGTCGCCCGGAGGACCGGACGGCTCGTCCTCGTCGACGACGTTCACGTCGTCCGCGGCCACCTCCTCGTCCCGATGCTCGAGCTCGCCGAGGGAGCCGACGCGGCCCGCCGGCTCCGCGCGGCCTGGCCCTCCCTCGCGGGCCGCCGGGCGACGCGGCTCGCGACCCTCGGGAGCGTGAGGCACGCGGTCCTCGAGCGCCGCTACGTCGTCGAGGTCTTCGCCGTCGAGGAGAGCGGGCCGGCGGACCAGCGCGTCCCGGTCCGCCTCGTCCTTCCCGGCGCGCTCGAGGCGGAGCCCCGGGGCGGCCTCCTCGGAAAAGTCCTCGCGCTCAGCGCCGGGGCGAACGCTCCGGCTCCGCCGGCACGAGCGCGTCCCGCGCGAGCTCCACGGAAACGGATCGGTGGATGAAGCGCACCGAGACGATGAAGCGGCTCTTCCCCTTCACCTTCGTCA
>JADHEE010000296.1_pt1 | contig 22410 bp, 19 predicted proteins | sample 8952401 | NCBI WGS metagenome assembly JADHEE01 (sample SAMN16124438, study PRJNA663242) | bioreactor sludge metagenome | isolation source: sludge (ammonium) | place: India:Bengaluru | collected 2019-02-28 | reverse complement strand
CAACCTCATCACAACATTACCTGGTTATCACTGCGCTGGGTGCCGACAGGCCGGGGATCGTGAATACCATCACTCGCCACGTCAGTAGCTGCGGCTGCAACATTGAAGATAGCCGCCTGGCGATGCTGGGAGAAGAGTTCACCTTCATCATGCTCCTTTCCGGGTCATGGAATGCCATCACCTTAATTGAATCGACTCTGCCGTTAAAAGGCGCAGAGCTGGATCTGCTGATCGTGATGAAGCGTACCACCGCACGCCCGCAGCCGGCCCTGCCGGCAACCGTCTGGGTCCAGGTGGAAGTGACTGACTCCCCGCACTTAATCGAACGCTTTACCGCCCTGTTTGATAGCCATCAGATGAATATTGCCGAGCTGGTGTCCCGTACCCAGCCGGGTGAAGGCGACACTATCCCTAAACTGTTTATCCAGATCACCGCGCACAGCCCGGCATCTCAGGATGCCTCAAATATCGAGCAAGCATTCAAAGCCCTCTGTACAGAATTAAATGCGCAAGGCAGTATAAACGTCGTCAATTATTCCCAGCATGAACAAGACGGAGTTGAGTAATGAATCCACTGAAAGCCGGTGACATCGCACCGAAATTTAGCCTGCCCGATCAAGACGGCGAGCAAGTAAATTTAACCGACTTCCAGGGACAGCGTGTTCTGGTCTACTTCTACCCGAAAGCCATGACGCCAGGCTGTACCGTACAAGCCTGCGGTCTGCGCGACAACATGGACGAGTTGAAGAGCGCAGGCGTCGAAGTGCTGGGTATCAGTACCGATAAGCCTGAAAAGCTGTCTCGTTTTGCCGAAAAAGAGCTGCTGAACTTTACGCTGTTGTCCGACGAAGACCATCAGGTCTGCGGTGCGTTTGGTGTCTGGGGTGAGAAATCCTTTATGGGCAAAACCTACGACGGTATCCACCGCATCAGTTTCCTGATCGATGCTGAGGGTAAAGTTGAACATGTCTTTGACGACTTCAAAACCAGCAATCACCACGACGTGGTATTGAACTGGGTGAAAGAGAACGCCTGAGGATAAATGCAAAACGGCAACCTGAGTTGCCGTTTTTAGTGTTTGCTCCCTCTCTTTTTGAGAGAGGAGAGAGTGAAGGCATCAACCCGCGCAGCCCGTACAATCGCTAGCGCCGCCGGGCATCAACACCAGGCTACTCCTCTACCGCTGGAACATCCGGCCAGGCATGTACCACCGCTTTAATCAGCGTTGCCAATGGGATGGCAAAGAACACTCCCCAGAACCCCCATAGCCCACCAAAAATCACCACCGACAGGATAATGACGATCGGGTGCAGGTTCACCGCTTCCGAGAACAGCACCGGCACCAGCAGGTTACCGTCCAGCCCCTGAATAATCAGATAGACAACGAAACAGCTCCAGAACTCGGTGCCCAGCCCAAACTGGAACAGCGCCACGCACACCACCGGAATAGTCACCACAAAGGCCCCGATATAGGGGATCAGCACCGAGAAGCCCACCAGCACCGCCAGCAGCAGCGAATAGTTCAGGCCGAAGATGAAGAAACCAATCCAGGTGGCCACGCCGACGACGATCATCTCCAGCACTTTGCCGCGGATGTAGTTAGTGATCTGCTGGTTCATCTCCTTCCACACCTGCCCTGCCAGGCCACGGTTACGCGGCAGCACCCGGCGCACCGCGTTAAGCATCTGCTCTTTGTCTTTGACCAGGAAGAAGACCATTAGCGGCACCAGCACCAGGTAGACCGCCAGCGTCAGCAGGCCCACCAGCGACGCGAGGGAGAATTTCACCACCGTATCCCCCATCGTCATGATACGGGTACGCATGTTTTCAGCCATCGCATCAATAATGCCCGCATCCATCAGGGCCGGATAACGGCGCGGCAGGGTGGCGGCAAAATCAGAGAGTTTGCTGAGCATGCCGGGCATATCGCGAATCAGGTAGATCCCCTGCTGCCAGGCGATCGGCAGCACCACAAAGGACATCACCAGCAGAATACCGACAAAAAAGACCAGCACAATAATGCTGGCCCAGCGGCGGGAGCAGCCGATATTTTCCAGCCGTACCGTTGGCCACTCCAGCAAATAGGCGAGGACAATCGCGACGAGTAGCGGGGCCAGCAGCCCGCTAAAGAAGAAGAGAATGCCAAATCCGGCAACCAGAATAACCAGCAAAGCAATGGCCTCGGGATCGCTAAAGCGCCGACGGTACCACTGCATTAATAACTCGAGCATGCAACCCTTCCCTGAAGATGTTGGCTGGACGTAAAAGGTGAATTGTATCGGAGAGTCAATGAAAAGACTTTCGCTTTTTCTTGCTCCGTCACAAAACGCAAAAGCCTGAAAAGAGGGATTTTCTTATCGCCCTGACGCGGCTACACTCCCAGAGCAGCCGCAGGTGAACGATATGCGGGTTATTCGGTCAAATTAGCACACCCACCAGACAGGACAGAGGTTATGTTCAGGCAGTTGAAAAAAACGTTGGTTGCGACGCTCATTGCTGCGCTGACCGCCGGTCAGATGATGCCCGCGTTCGCTGACTCTGCAGAATCATTGCCAGACATGGGCACCTCGGCAGGCAGCACGCTCTCCATTGGCCAGGAGCTGCAAATGGGTGACTATTATGTGCGCCAGCTGCGCGGCAGTGCGCCGCTGATTAACGATCCGCTGCTGGTGCAGTACATCAATTCACTGGGGATGCGGCTGGTCTCCCATGCGGATTCGGTGAAAACCCCTTTCCACTTCTATTTAATCAATAACGATGAGATCAACGCCTTCGCCTTCTTCGGCGGCAATGTGGTGTTGCACTCGGCGTTATTCCGCTACGCCGACAATGAAAGCCAACTGGCCTCGGTAATGGCGCACGAAATTTCCCACGTTACCCAGCGCCATCTGGCGCGGGCGATGGAAGATCAGAAGCGCAGCGCCCCGCTCACCTGGGTGGGCGCGCTGGGTTCTATTCTGCTGGCGATGGCTAGCCCACAGGCGGGCATGGCGGCGCTGACCGGTACGCTGGCAGGAACGCGTCAGGGGATGATCAGCTTTACCCAGCAGAATGAACAAGAAGCCGACCGCATCGGTATTCAGGTGCTGCAACGCTCCGGGTTCGATCCGCAGGCGATGCCGGGCTTCCTCGAAAAATTACTGGATCAGGCGCGCTACTCCTCACGTCCACCGGAAATTTTGCTGACCCACCCCCTGCCGGAGAGCCGTCTGTCGGACGCCCGTAACCGCGCCAACCAGATGCGTCCGGTAGTGGTGCAGTCCTCGGAAGATTTCTACATGGCGAAGGTCAGAAGCCTCGGTATGTACAATTCCGGGCGCAACCAGCTGACCAACGATCTGCTGGACGCGCTGGCGAAAGGCAATGTGCGTGAACAGCGTGCGGCCCAGTATGGCCGGGCATTGCAGGCGATGGAGGCCAGCAACTATGATGAGGCCCGCAAAAATCTTCAGCCACTGCTGACCGCAGAGGCCAACAATGCCTGGTATCTCGATATGGCGACCGACATCGATTTAGGGCAGAAAAAAGCCCAGGATGCGATCAATCGTCTGAAAGGTGCCCGAGACTTGCGCACCAATCCAGTGCTGCAACTCAACCTGGCGAATGCTTACTTACAGGGTGGACAGCCGCAGCAAGCCGCGACGCTCCTCAACCGCTACACCTTCAGTAATAAAGATGATCCTAACGGCTGGGATCTGCTGGCCCAGGCGGAAGGTGCCCTTGGCCATCGCGATCAAGAGCTGGCGGCACGCGCCGAAGGCTATGCCCTGGCCGGGCGTCTGGACCAGGCCATCTCCCTGCTGAGCAGCGCCAGCTCGCAGGTGAAACTCGGTAGCCTGCAACAGGCCCGTTACGATGCCCGCATCGATCAGTTGCGCCAGCTGCAGCAGCGCTACCGCCCGTATGAAAAGATGTAAAGGAGAAAAGATGTCTGACGCGGTTACTATCTACCATAACCCCCGCTGCTCAAAGAGCCGCGAAACCCTGGCCCTGCTGCAATCGAACGGCATTGAGCCGCAGGTGGTGCTCTATCTGGAGACGCCGCCGGATGCCGACACCCTTCGCACACTGTTAAGCCAGCTGGGAATGCGCAGCGCCAGAGAGTTAATGCGCCAGAAAGAGGAGCTTTACAAAGCGTTGGGGCTGGCTGACAGCGCGCTCAGTGAAGAGGCATTACTACAGGCGATGGTGGATAATCCGAAGCTGATCGAGCGCCCGATTGTGGTGGCAAACGGCAAAGCGCGCATTGGCCGCCCACCTGAACAGGTGCTGGAGATTGTGCAGTAAACATGGAACAGCCCGGCAGCCTGTGCGCGCCGGGCCTACAGATTGAGGATATCTTTCACAAAGGGAATGGTGAGCTTCCGCTGGGCGGTGATGGAGGCCTTGTCCAGCTGATCGAGCGTCATAAACAGGGTACGCATCTCGCGATCCAGCCGCTTCAACAGAAAACGCCCCACGTCTTCCGGCAGTTCAAAGCCCCGCAACCGCGCCCGCAGCTGCAAAGCCTGCAGTTTATCTTCATCCGAGAGCGGCTGTAATTTATAGATTTGCCCCCAGTCGAGACGCGATGCCAGATCGGCAAGCCCGAGATTTAGCTGTCGCGGTGGACGATCGCCGGTGATCAGCAGCCGGGTTTTCCCGGACTCCAGAATGCGGTTATAGAGATCAAAAATCGCCATTTCCCACAGCTCATCCCCCGCCACGCATTCGATATTGTCGATGCAGACCAGCGACAGCTGTTCCATTCCGTCGAGCACTTCCGGCACGAACCAGGTGCGCTTATCCAGCGGCACATAGCCGACCGCATCCCCGCGCTGCGAGAGTTCGGCGCAGGCTGCATGCAGCAGATGGCTGCGCCCCGCGCCTTCGCGTGACCAGATATAGATGTAACCGCTGTGCTCCTGGCGCAACACGTTTTGCAGTGCAGCCAGTAAAGAGGGGTTATCACCCGGCCAGAAACTCGCGAAAGTTTCGTCGTCGGGAAGATAAAGTGGCAAAGAGAGCTGTGCCGGTGCGTTCAGAAATACCTCAACCAGGTCTTACTCGGAATCGGCCCAGAGTTTAACACGGAACAAGCGGGGAGAGAACCGGGCGGATCGGCCGCCCGGTTAGACGATCAATGAGAGACTTTTTCTGTCTCTTCCGCGTCCAGAACCACTTCTTCCGGGCGCAGGATGGAGATCACTTTGAAGATCAGGGCGAGGCCGATACCCACAATGGTCGCCAGCGCCATGCCTTTCAGCTCCGCTGCACCAATGTGAACCTTGGCACCGCTGACGCCAATAATCAGGATCACGGAGGTCAGGATCAGGTTCTGCGCTTTGCTGTAATCGACTTTAGACTCGATCAGGACGCGGATACCGGAAGCACCGATTACCCCGTACAGCAGCAGCGAAACACCGCCCATCACCGGCACCGGGATGATCTGGATCGCCGCCGCCAGTTTACCCACGCAGGAGAGCAGAATGGCAATAATTGCCGCGCCGCCGATAACCCAGGTGCTGTAAACGCGAGTAATGGCCATGACGCCGATATTCTCACCGTAGGTGGTGTTTGGCGTGGAGCCGAAGAAACCGGAGATAATGGTCGAGAAGCCGTTGGCAAACATTGAGCGGTGCAGACCCGGGTCGCGGATCAGGTCGCGCTTGACGATGTTCGCCGTGACCACCAGGTGACCGACGTGCTCGGCAATAACCACCAGCGCCGCCGGAAGGATGGTGAAGATGGCAAACCACTCAAAACGCGGGGTATAGAAGGTTGGCAGAGCAAACCAGTGAGCCTGCGCGATTGGCGTCGTATCGACCACGCCCATGGCGAAGGAGAGCGCATAGCCCGCCAGCACGCCAATCAGGATCGGGATAATCGCCATAAAGCCACGGAACAGCACCGAGCCAAAGACCGTCACGCCCAGGGTGACCAGCGAGATGATAATGGTTTTGGTATCCGGCGACTGACCGTCGGCAGGCAGCAGGCCCGCCATGTTTGCCGCCACACCGGCTAACTCAAGCCCGATGACGGCAACGATTGCGCCCATTGCCGCAGGTGGGAACATCACATCCAGCCAGCCCGTACCGGCTTTTTTCACAATGAAAGCAACGAGGCAGAACAGCACGCCGCACATGATGAAACCACCCAGCGCCACTTCATAGCCTAAAGGCAACAGCAACAGTACCGGCGAGATAAAGGCAAAGCTCGAACCAAGATAGGCCGGGATTTTACCTTTACAGATGAAGAGGTACAGCAGCGTTCCGATGCCGTTAAACAACAGCACGGTGGCCGGGTTAATGTGGAACAGGATTGGCACCAGCACGGTTGCGCCAAACATCGCAAACAGGTGCTGCAAACTAAGCGGGATTGTCTGTAAAAGTGGCGGTCTTTCACTCACCCCGATAGCACGGCGCGTCATAGTGTTTTCCTCAAGTGTTGTTTGTTTTTAACGGTTGGTTTTTTTATTCAAAAAAAAGCCGACTATCAAAGTCGGCTTCTTTTTCGTTTATCACTTACTTAGTACCAAAAATCTTATCACCGGCATCGCCGAGGCCCGGGATGATATACCCGTGCTCGTTCAGACCCTGATCAACAGACGCGGTATACAGCTCCACGTCCGGGTGCGCTTTTTCCAGCGCGGCGATCCCTTCCGGTGCGGCAACCAGTACCAGCACCTTGATGCTGCTGCAGCCCGCGTTTTTCAGCAGATCGATAGTGGCGATCATCGAACCACCGGTGGCCAGCATTGGGTCAACGACCAGCGCCATACGCTCGTCAATGTTGGAAACCAGCTTCTGGAAATACGGCACTGGCTCCAGGGTTTCTTCGTTACGGTAGATACCGACCACGCTGATACGCGCGCTCGGGACGTGCTCCAGCACGCCTTCCATCATGCCCAGACCCGCACGCAGGATTGGCACAACGGTAATTTTTTTGCCTTTGATCTGCTCAACCTGTACTGGGCCGTTCCAGCCTTCAATGGTCACCGTTTCGGTTTCCAGATCGGAGGTTGCTTCATAAGTCAGTAAGCTGCCAACTTCAGAAGCCAGTTCACGAAAGCGCTTAGTGCTGATGTCATGCTCACGCATCAGGCCCAGCTTGTGTTTAACGAGTGGGTGTTTCACTTCCACAATCTTCATTCTCTTTCTCCTTCGGGTGGCAGCCACAAAAAAAATCGCCGGATTATACCGCTTTTTTCAGACTGCGCCATACCCATCTTGCTTGACCGGGATCAACCAAAGTGAATAACAGGCTGCAGAGAGTATAAAAGAGACAAAAAAAACCGGAGGGGGATCTCCGGCCTTTATGCGGGGTTTCGCCGGGTGGCGCTGCGCTTACCCGGCCATGTCACAGAGCTACAGCGTCTCGCCGTTGCTGGCGATCACCTTCTGATACCAGGCAAAGGATTTTTTCTTACTGCGATTCAGCGTGCCGTTGCCTTCGTTGTCTTTATCGACATAGATAAAGCCATAGCGTTTTTTCATTTCGCCGGTACCGGCAGAGACCAGATCGATGCAGCCCCACGGGGTGTAGCCCATCAGATCCACGCCATCCTCCACTACCGCTTTTTTCATCTCGCGGATATGGGCGCTGAGATAGTCGATGCGGTACTGGTCGTTCACCGTGCCGTCGCTCTCCAGCACATCGATAGCGCCAAAACCATTCTCGACGATAAACAGCGGCAGCTGGTAGTGATCCCAGAACCAGTTCAGGGAGTAGCGCAGCCCCACCGGGTCAATCTGCCAGCCCCAGTCCGATTTCTGCACGTAGGGGTTGGAGACCAGGCTTTTGCTCTCGTCGTAATCCAGTTGCGGGTTATCCGCCGTCGCTTTGGTGGCAAACGACATGTAATAGCTGAAGCCGATGTAATCCACGCAGCCCTGTTTCAGCGCCGCTTTATCCTCTTCGGTGATATCCAGCTCAAAACCACGACGGGCAAAGTAGTTCAGCAGATGCTGTGGATAGGCACCGCGCACGTGTACGTCGGTGAACCAGTAGCGGCGGTGCATGGCGTTCATCGCCATCATCATGTCGTCCGGGGCGCAGGTCAGCGGGTAGATAGGACACATGGCAATCATGCAGCCAATCCGCAAGGACGGGTTGATGTCACGTCCGGCTTTTACCGCCAGCGCGCTGGCCACCAGCTCATAGTGCGCTGCCTGGAACATCACCGGCTCGCGATCTTCGCCCGGCTGGTATTTCAGGCCGGAGTTGGTGAAGGGTGCGAAGTCTTCGTGGAAGTTGGCCTGGTTGTTAATCTCGTTGAAGGTCATCCAGTACTTCACTTTGTGCTGATAACGTGCAAATACCACGCTGGCAAAGCGCACAAAGAAGTCGATCAGTTTGCGGTTGCGCCAGCCGCCATATTCGCTCACCAGGTGATACGGCATTTCGAAGTGCGAGAGGGTAATAACCGGCTCGATGCCGTGCTTCAGACACTCATCAAACAGATCGTCATAAAACTGCAGGCCTGCCTCGTTGGGCTGCTGTTCGTCACCTTTGGGGAAAATACGTGTCCAGGCAATGGAGGTGCGGAAGCATTTAAAGCCCAGTTCCGCGAACAGTTGGATATCTTCTTTGTAACGGTGATAGAAATCGATGGCTTCATGATTGGGGTAGTTTTTGCCCGGCAGCACCCCGTCGGTGATTTCGCGCGGGACGCCATGTGCGCCTGCGGTCATCACATCTGCGACGCTTGGGCCCTTCCCGCCCTCTTGCCAGCCGCCTTCAAGTTGATGCGCCGCTACCGCGCCGCCCCACAGAAAACCCTCTTTGAATCCTGACATGCGATATCCCTCATTCAGCGTTAATTTTCGGCAAAAAAGAGTACAGAAACCGGTTTCAGTGAAATGATGTGCATTCAGCGAAGGGGTTGCAAGAAGAAGAATGTACCCGGTTTCATTTTCGTGAACGGGTTCAAGTTTGCGTAGCGAATCGCGATTTTTGCTGCATTTTCAGGGACCCATTTTTCTGTTGCAGAATAGGCTCGCAAACGTTTGCCTGGACTGTTAGAATTGCGCCGATTTTTCTTACTAGCTATGCAATCGCGTGGGGACTTGAGCCGTGACCAACAAAACTTCTCTCAGCTACAAAGATGCCGGTGTAGATATTGACGCAGGTAATGCGCTGGTTGACCGTATCAAAGAGGTAGTTAAAAAAACCCGCCGCCCGGAAGTCATGGGTGGGCTGGGAGGATTCGGCGCCCTGTGTGCGCTGCCGCAAAAATACCGTGAACCGGTTCTGGTCTCGGGCACCGACGGCGTAGGCACCAAGCTGCGTCTGGCGATGGATCTGAAACGCCACGACACCATCGGTGTTGATCTGGTTGCCATGTGTGTTAACGACCTGGTGGTTCAGGGTGCTGAACCGCTGTTCTTCCTCGACTACTACGCGACCGGCAAGCTGGACGTGGACACCGCAGCCAGCGTGATCAGCGGTATCGCTGAAGGCTGCCTGCAGTCTGGCTGTGCGCTGGTTGGCGGTGAAACCGCTGAAATGCCGGGGATGTATCACGGCGAAGATTACGACGTAGCCGGTTTCTGCGTGGGCGTTGTCGAGAAGTCCGAGATCATTGACGGCAGCAAAGTGACCGACGGCGATGTGCTGATTGCCCTGGGTTCCAGCGGCCCACACTCCAACGGTTACTCGCTGGTGCGTAAAATTGTCGAAGTCAGCGGCTGCGACCCGCTGACGACCGAACTGGAAGGCAAACCGCTGGCCGATCACCTGCTGGAACCTACCCGTATCTACGTGAAATCCATCCTGGAACTGATCGCGAACGTGGACGTTCACGCTATCGCCCACCTGACCGGCGGCGGCTTCTGGGAAAACATCCCGCGCGTATTGCCGGACAACACCCAGGCCGTGATCGACGAATCCTCCTGGCAGTGGCCAGCGGTGTTCAACTGGCTGCAGGATGCCGGTAACGTCAGCGACCACGAAATGTATCGCACCTTCAACTGCGGCGTGGGGATGCTGATCGCCCTGCCAGCCAGCGAAGTGGACAATGCCCTGGCGCTGCTGCAGGCGAAAGGTGAAAACGCGTGGAAAATCGGTATCATCAAGGCTTCTGATGCCGAACAGCGTGTGGTCATTGAATGAAAAATATAGTGGTGCTCATTTCCGGTAACGGAAGTAATTTGCAGGCTATCATCGATGCCTGCAAACAGAAGAAAATCAACGGCACCCTCCGCGCAGTATTCAGTAACAAGGCCGATGCGTTCGGCCTTGAGCGCGCCCGCGAAGCGGGCATTGCCGCGCATGCGCTCAGCGCTTCCCAGTTTGCCAGCCGCGAAGCCTTTGACCGCGAACTGGTGCAGGAGATCGACGCCTACGCCCCGGATGTGGTGGTGCTGGCGGGCTATATGCGGATCCTCAGCCCGGCGTTTGTGGCGCACTATGCCGGACGTCTGCTGAACATCCACCCTTCCCTGCTGCCAAAATATCCTGGCCTGAATACTCATCGTCAGGTGCTGGAGAATGGCGACGCGGAGCACGGCACCTCGGTTCACTTTGTCACTGACGAACTGGACGGCGGCCCGGTGATCCTGCAGGCGAAAGTGCCGGTGTTTGAAGGCGACAGCGAAGAGGATGTTACCGCCCGGGTTCAGGCCCAGGAGCACGCCATCTACCCGCTGGTGGTGAGCTGGTTTGTGGATGGCCGCCTGGCGATGCGCGACGGCACCGCCTGGCTGGATGGCTCGCCGCTACCTCCACAAGGCCATGCGGCCGAAGAGTAATCTTTTGCCGGGTAGGCTTTGCTTACCCGGTCTCTCTGAATATAGGTCCGCGCAAACAAAGCGCCGACGGGCAATGCCGCTAACCCTCTATTATTCTTCAAGAAAAAATTTAACTGTCATACTTTTCTGACACAGTTGGACATATAGTGGAAATGCTCGCCATAATAAAGGCGAGACGGATTTACCACGTCCTGTGATTGAACTGGAGTGTGAGTAGTAATGGGTCAGGAAAAGTTATACATCGAGAAAGAGTTAAGCTGGTTAGCATTCAACGAGCGCGTGCTTCAGGAAGCAGCGGATAAAAGTAACCCGCTGATTGAGCGCATGCGTTTTCTGGGGATTTACTCAAACAACCTGGACGAGTTCTACAAAGTTCGCTTTGCTGAACTGAAACGCCGAATCATCATTAGCGAAGAGCAGGGTTTAAACTCGAATTCGCGTCATCTGCTTGGCAAGATCCAGTCCCGGGTGCTAAAAGCCGATCAGGAATTTGACAGTCTGTATAACGAATTGCTGCTGGAGATGGCACGCAATCAAATCTTCCTGATCAATGAGCGACAGCTTTCGGTCAACCAGCAGAGCTGGCTACGCCACTATTTCAAACAGTATCTGCGCCAGCACATCACCCCCATTCTGATTAACCGTGAAACCGATCTGGTGCAGTTCCTGAAGGATGACTACACCTATCTGGCGGTAGAAATTATCCGCGGCGACAGCATTCGCTATGCGCTGCTGGAGATCCCGTCAGATAAGGTGCCGCGCTTCGTCAATCTGCCGCCGGAAACGCCGCGTCGTCGCAAGCCGATGATCCTGCTGGATAACATCCTGCGCTACTGTCTGGACGACATCTTTAAAGGCTTCTTCGATTACGACGCGCTGAACGCCTATTCCATGAAGATGACCCGTGACGCCGAGTACGACCTGGTGCACGAGATGGAAGCCAGCCTGATGGAGCTGATGTCCTCCAGCCTTAAGCAACGTCTAACCGCCGAGCCGGTGCGCTTTGTTTATCAGCGTGATATGCCGGACGCGATGGTCGAGATGCTGCGTGAAAAGCTGACCATCTCCCGCTACGACTCCATCGTGCCGGGTGGTCGCTATCACAACTTTAAAGACTTTATCGGCTTCCCGAACGTCGGCAAAGCCAACCTGGTGAACAAGCCGCTGCCGCGCCTGCGCCATATTTGGTTCGATAAGTTCCGCAACGGCTTCGATGCCATCCGCGAGCGCGACGTCCTGCTCTACTATCCGTACCACACCTTTGAACACGTGCTGGAGCTGATGCGTCAGGCGTCGTTCGATCCCAACGTGCTGGCGATCAAAATCAACATCTACCGCGTGGCGAAAGACTCCCGCATTATCGATGCGATGATTCATGCCGCCCATAACGGGAAGAAAGTCACCGTGGTGGTAGAGTTGCAGGCACGCTTCGATGAAGAGGCCAACATTCACTGGGCGCGCCGTCTGACCGAAGCGGGCGTACACGTGATCTTCTCGGCCCCAGGGCTGAAGATCCACGCCAAGCTGTTCCTCATCTCCCGTAAAGAGGGGGATGATGTCGTGCGTTATGCCCACATCGGTACCGGCAACTTTAACGAGAAGACGGCGCGAATTTACACCGACTACTCGCTGCTTACCGCCGATGCGCGCATCACCAACGAGGTGCGCCGGGTCTTTAACTTCATTGAGAACCCGTATCGTCCGGTCAGCTTCGACTACCTGCTGGTGTCGCCGCAAAACTCTCGTCGCCTGCTGTATGATATGATCGACAAAGAGATTGCTAATGCCCAGAACGGCCTGCCGGCTGGCATTACGCTGAAGCTCAACAACCTCGTCGATAAAGGGCTGGTGGATCGTCTGTATGCAGCGTCCAGTTCCGGGGTTCAGGTCAATCTGCTGATCCGCGGTATGTGCTCCCTGATCCCCGATCTGGAAGGCATCAGCGAAAATATTCGCGTCATGAGCATCGTTGACCGCTATCTTGAACACGATCGCATCTATATTTTTGAGAACGGTGGCGATAAACGCGTTTACCTCTCTTCCGCAGACTGGATGACGCGCAACATCGATTATCGAATCGAAGTGGCGGCACCGCTGCTGGACCCGCGATTGAAGCAACAAATTCTTGATATCATCGATTTATTGTTAAGCGATACTGTAAAAGCACGTTATATCGATAAAGAACTGAGCAACCGCTATGTGCCGCGCGGCAATCGCCGTAAAGTACGGGCACAGCTGGCGATTTACGACTATATCAAATCACTCGAGCAACCCGATTAACCTATGCCGATAAACGATAAGACCCCACGACCGCAGGAGTTTGCTGCAGTCGACCTTGGTTCTAACAGCTTCCACATGGTCATTGCCCGTGAGGTTGATGGCGCAATGCAGATCATCGGTCGGCTGAAACAGCGCGTTCACCTGGCGGATGGCCTGGACGCTAACAATATGCTCAGCGAAGAGGCCATGGAGCGCGGGCTAAACTGCCTGTCATTGTTTGCCGAACGTCTGCAGGGTTTCACCCCGTCGAGCGTTTGCATTGTTGGAACCCACACTCTTCGTCAGGCCTCGAACGCCACGGAATTTTTAAAGCGTGCGGAGCAGGTGATTCCCTACCCTATCGAGATCATTTCAGGCAATGAAGAAGCCCGACTGATTTTCATGGGTGTGGAACATACTCAGCCCGAAAAAGGCCGCAAGCTGGTGATCGATATCGGCGGTGGCTCTACCGAGCTGGTGATTGGCGAAAACTTTGAGCCGCATCTGGTCGAAAGCCGCCGGATGGGCTGCGTCAGTTTTGCCCAACTCTATTTCCCGGGCGGGATCATCACCCGGGAAAACTTCCAGCGTGCGCGCATGGCCGCGGTTCAAAAGCTGGAGACGCTTGCCTGGCAATATCGACTCCAGGGCTGGAACGTGGCGCTCGGCGCTTCAGGTACGATCAAAGCCGCACATGAAGTGCTGGTGGAGATGGGCGAAAAAGACGGTTTTATCACCCCGGAGCGTCTGTCGATGCTGATGGAAGAGGTGGTCAAGCATAAGAGCTTTGAGGCGCTGAGCCTGCCTGGGCTGTCTGAAGAGCGCAAAGCGGTCTTTGTGCCGGGTCTGGCGATCCTCTGCGGCGTGTTCGATGCGCTGGCCATCCGTGAGCTACGCCTGTCTGACGGCGCACTGCGCGAAGGCGTGCTGTATGAGATGGAAGGTCGGTTCCGTCACCAGGATATTCGCAGCCGTACCGCGCAGAGCCTGGCGAATCAGTACAACATCGATCGCGAGCAGGCGAAGCGGGTGCTGGAAACCACCACTCATATGTATGAACAGTGGGAAACCCAGAACCCGAAACTGGCGCATCCGCAGCTGGCGGCTCTGCTTAAGTGGGCGGCGATGCTGCATGAAGTTGGGCTGAACATCAATCACAGCGGGATGCATCGCCACTCGGCCTACATTCTGCAAAACAGCGATCTGCCTGGCTTTAACCAGGAGCAGCAGACCATGATGGCCTCGCTGGTACGCTATCATCGCAAAGCCGTTAAGCTGGACGAATTGCCACGCTTTACGCTGTTCAAGAAAAAACAGTTCCTGCCGTTGATCCAGCTGTTACGTCTGGGCGTGCTGCTCAACAACCAGCGCCAGGCGACAACCACGCCGCCGACGCTGACGCTCACCACGGACGATAACCACTGGACGTTAAGCTTCCCGCACGACTGGTTTAGCCAGAACGCACTGGTGCTGCTGGATCTGGAAAGAGAGCAGCAGTACTGGAGCGCCGTTACCGGCTGGTGCCTGAAAATTGAAGAAGAGCACTCTCCGAACGTCGCCGCGTAATCTCCTGTCAGGCGCTCTTCATGAGCGCCTGTTTCGACAGCAACGTCTCCAGCCGTACGGGTTTACCGATTAAATAACCCTGGAAGTAATCAATCCCCAGCGCCTCCGCGGCGCAACGGATCTCTTCGCTCTCGACATACTCCGCCACCACCAGCATTTTCTTCATCCGCGCCAGATGGCAAATCGAAGCCACAATCTGATAATCCAGGCTGTTGCTGACGATATTGCGGATAAAGCTGCCGTCGATTTTAAGGATATCGGCATCCACATTTTTTAAGCGGGCGTAACTGGCGTAGCCGGTGCCAAAATCATCAATAGCAATCCGGCATCCCATCTGTTGCAAATGATTCATCGTCTGCATGGCCAGCCCGGCGTTGCAAAAACTGCTGCTCTCGGTGATCTCAAAAATAAGCTGCCAGCTCTCAATGCCATAGGTTTGCAGCATGCGGCCCACCTCAAGGGGCAGTTGTGCCCGGCAAACGGATGACGGCGACAGATTAATGGCAAATCGCTGACCCGGCAGGCTCTCCCGGTTATCGGCCATAAACTGCAGCGTCTTCTCCACCACCAGCATATCGATACGCGAAGAGAGGCCAAACTCCTGCGCGACGGGCAGGAATACATCGGGCGATATCAACTCCGCGTCATCATTTTGCAGCCGGAGCAGCACCTCGTGATAGTCATCGCCGCGGATCCCCTGTACGGGCTGTGCCAGCAGGGTAAATTGATCTTTTTCCAGCGCGCGTTGCAGGCGACTCATCATCGCGACTTTGTCTTTCAGGCCACGTTGCAGATTAATGGCGCCCCGCTGCTCCAGGTTTTCCGGGTGATTGGTTGCCAGGGAGAGATCTGCAATGGTGCCCAGCTCCCCCAGCAGAAGATAAAGGTGCACCACCGGAGAACGCACGTAGCAATAGCTGATGCCCACCTGCGGCTGGAGCGGCATCCCGTCCCAGAGAAAGCGGAAACGCTTGATATGCAAATCCAGCTCGTCAATACGGGACTGATAAGACTCGGTATTCAGCCGTAATACCAGATCGTGCCCGGACAACTGATACACGCACTCATCCGGCTGCAGACAGCCGTTAATCCACGCGGCCAGTTTCTGTTTGTACTGGATACGGAGTAATAAGCCGTAGTTGCGTCCCAACATCTCCAGTTCCGGCATGCGCAGGAAGCAGAGCACCGACCAGGGTTTTTTCCCCAGGGCGCGAGTGAGCGCCCGCAGGTTGGGCATGTGTACCACCGGGTCGAGAAATGCCAGCCGTCTGGCGCGGTTATTAATCGTCCGCTGACGCGTCGCCAGCATCGCCATGTAAACCACCACAAAGGTAAAGACCAGATAGCTGGAGGTGGTGATGGTGAGCTGAATATCATAGCCCTGCGACTGGGGAATATAGCTGTCAAAAAAGTGAATAGAGACAATCAGCACCGGGGTCCAGATGAGGGACATCAGCTTATAACCGAAGCGCATCGATCCCCATAGCATTACCGGCATCAGCAGCGACAGGGTGTAATTGGTACTAAAGATGGTGCTGTTTTCGGTGATGGGCCAGAGGAGCAAGGCCAGCAGCGCGCTGGTTGCCGCTGTCCAGATAACCACTTCGGTTACCGTGACTTTACCGTCGATTTGGCCCTTAATCTGCGACATCAGGCTTCGCAGGTAGCGGGGATGACGGAGGGTGCGGATGATGAAATAGCTGAAAGGCACGCCCGTCAGGCAGCCAACGAGCAGGGCCTGATAGTTAATCAGCGAACGAATCCCGGAGGGGCTGAGATTTACCAGGTCAAACCGCGTCTCATAGACGCCAAGGTAGATGGCGAACTGAAACAACAGCAGAAAAATCGTGGCCGGACAAAACATTTGCCAGAACAACCGCTGCCCCATCAGCCGTGCGTCGCCATAGGCGACCCTGTTACGGCGGGGAGCGAAGACCCGATATCCGCCCCAACTGAGGGTTATCGGAATCATGAAATGGCCAATAGCCATGGCAGTTTCGTACCCGCCTATCGAGGGGTAATAGCGAACAAAGAGTGCAATCACTATGCCCGGCACAGCCGCCATGCCATAAAACAGCATCAGCGACAGTAAGAATGCCAGCGGCATGTAATAAAGCACGACCGGGTTTCCGTTAATCTGGGCGTAGGTGGTGGCAAGACGCGCAACAGGCAGCAGCACGATCGGCAAGATCAACGGCAGTGCCCACCAGCGGTCTTTGTATGTTTTGTATAAGGAGAAAATAGTCATAGATGCCATAGTTAACCCGCTCATCCAGGGGCAGTTCAGACAGGCATCCAACCTGACGACATAGTCGTGCGGGCAAATAACACTTACACGAAGGAGCAAAGATTTTAGTAAGCCAGGGCAAGCAAGATTTGACTTAAATCAAAGATATTATTACCAGAAAAAAATATTCACATTTTTTAACGCTACTTTTGTGCGATTTATCAATGGCGTAAATAAAGTAATTATTATACATAACAACAAGTGAATTATCGTTGACGTAATTTTACAATCCGAATAATTGACCCCTGTGGCCCCCGTATGCCTTAATGGCATATCGCCCTCAGGGTATTTTCAGGAACACTATAGTGAGTCAGGCCACACGTATGCGGAAACGACATCGGTTTAACACTCGGATGACGCGTATCATACTGCTAATCAGCTTATTCTTTTTTGTGGGCCGCTTCGTTTACTCCTCCATTGGAGCCTGGTATCACCACCAGGAGAAAAAGCAGGCGCAACAATCCAGCCTCTCGGGCGAATATGTCGAACGTCCCTCCACGACAATTAATTAATCCGGTTGTTTTTACGGGCTAATTAAATTATTTCACGGTTTGTAATAATCGAATAATTTCGCTGATACCTTTACTCAGTACTTTATCCTGACGCATGACAATCGCCAGTTGGCGCTGTAAAACCGGCGTAAGCGACTGCACGCATAATCCCTGCCGGTCTTCTGCACACGCTACCGCCATGCGTGGAATAATGCTGTACCCCAGCCCGACGCGCACCATGCGCTTAATTGCCTCGATACTGCCGGACTGCATTACCGGTTCCACTTGCACAGCGCTGGCCTGGAACCAGGCGTCGATCACTGCCCTTGTGCTGCTCCCGGCACCAAAAGCGATAAAAGAGTGAGCCTGCAGCTCCGTTGCGTTCAAAGTGGTAAACAGCCTCTGCTGATCGGCTGCGGCAATAAAAACAAACTCTTCATCCATCACCGGCGCGATCGCCAGGGCCGACCCCGCAGCAGGTAAGGTCACCAGGCCCAGATCGAGACGGTTCTCTTCTATGGCACGAACGATCTCCAGGGTGTTGCCTGTGGTGACCCCCACCCGCAGCAAGGGATGATCCTGACGGAGCTGCTGCAACAGCGGCGGCAGAAGATGGATGCAGGCCGTCGCCCCCATCCCGATTGTAATCGTTCCGCTCACCTCCTGGCTAAACGCGGCCACCGCCCGGATCGTCTCGTCCACCGCCTGCTCAATACGTTCGCCGTGGGTGAATAACGCCAGCCCGGCCGCCGTGGCTTTGACGCCCCGCCCGGTACGCTCGATTAACCGCGCCTGCAAAAACTGCTCAAGCTGGCGGATCTGCAGACTGACCGCCGGTTGCGAAATCCCCAGCACATCCGCAGCCGCAGAAAAGCTGCCGCGCTGAACGACCAGTCGAAAGGTCGCCAGTTGTCCCAGATTCAGCGTCGTCATCACAAAGTTTCTCTTATAGGAGCCATAAACGCACCGGCCTGCCAGCATCCAGATGCGCGCGATATGCTCAGGATAACTGTCTGATGGAATGAAAGATAATGAAAAACCTGGCCCTGCCCCGCGCGCTCCCCCTTACCACGGGTTGTAACCAGCTTATCAACTGGGGGATCTCTTTTTATATGCCGGGCACCTTCGCCCGGGCAATCACGGCCGATAGCGGCTGGTCGTCACCGGCGATCTATTCGGGCCTGACTCTCGCCATGCTGGTGATGGCCGCCCTCTCGCCGTTTGTCGCTAACCTGCTGGCGCGAATGGGAGGACAGCGTGTGGTGATGATTGGCTCGCTGCTGATTTCCGCCAGCTGTGGGGCGATGGCCTACGCTCATTCGCTTGTCACCTGGTACGCGGCATGGATTGTGGCCGGCATTGGCATGCGTCTGTCGCTGTACGATGCGCTGTTCGCGGCGCTGGTAACTCTTTACGGGCAACAGGCGCGGCGAACTATCTCACGCGTCACGCTGGCTGGCGGGCTGGCCTCGGTCGTGTTCTGGCCGCTGGGCGATGCGCTGCTGACGATCATGAGCTGGCGGAGTGCACTGCTGGTCTATGCCCTGTTCGGTTTGCTGAGCGCGGCATTAACCCTGTCGATACCTCATCACACCCGCCCGACAGGACGTAAACCGGCCCCACCTGCCGGGGGACAGGATCGACGCAACGGCTGGCTGTATGCCACCTTCATTGCGCTGATCACCTTTGTCTCTAACGGCACCTCCACCCACCTGCCGGAATTTATTACCAGCGTGGGGCTGCCGGTTACCGTCGGCATGTTATGGGGAATGGGGCAGACCGGGGCGCGCTTTCTGGAGGTGGTTGCCGGGGCAGGACTCACTCCGCTGCGTCTGACGCTGCTTACCGCCCTCGCCATGCCGGCCTGCTTTCTGCTCGGGCTGAGCAGTACGCTCTTCCTTTGGTCTGCCGCCGGTTTTGTGCTGGGCTATGGGGCGATTAACGGGCTGGTGACTATCGTGAAAGCCACGCTGCCGCTGCAGCTATTTGCGCCTGAAGAGTATGCCCGACGCACCGGGGTACTGCTGATCCCCGCCCAGGTGATGGCAGCGGCCTCCCCGCTGGCCTACGCCTGGTTGAACCGGGCAGCAGGGGTAATCGGCGGGATGTGGGTATCGTGGGGGCTAACGCTGGTGATTGCCGGACTGGCGGTGGCGATTGTAAAGGGTCAGGCCTCACAGAGTGAAGCAGGCATCCCTGCCCTCAGCGACTAAAGTACAAAGCCACCGTCAATGGTCAGGCTTGCGCCGGTCATGTAGCCGGACGACTCACCGGCAAGCCATGCCGCCAGCGAGGCGATCTCGTCCGGCTCCCCCATCCGCTGCAGCGGAATGCTTCCGACGATCTGCTCCGCTATTCCGGCGGTCATATCGGTGGCGATGGGACCCGGCTGGATGTTGTTGATCGTAATACGTCGTGGCGCCAGATCCAGCGCGAGGTTCTGCACCATCGACGCCACGGCCGCTTTACTCATGGCATAAACACTGCTGCCTGCATGACCGGTACGTACCGCGGTATTACTGCCGATGGTGATCACCCGTCCGCCTTCGGCCATCTGTTTCACCGCCGCCTGAATGGCGAGGAAGACGCCGCGCACGTTGACGGCCAGAGTGGCATCCAGATCTGCCAGCGAATATGCCTCAATGGTCCCGAGACGTAACACGCCCGCATTGACCACCACGACATCCAGCCTGCCGTACTGCTGTAACGTCGTATCCACTGCCGCCTGGATAGCCGCCGCGTCTGCGCTGTCGGCTTCAATGGCTATAGCCTGCCCCCCCTGACGTTCAATTGTAGAGACCAGCGCCTGCGCCCGGTCCGGGCGTGATACCCAGGTGACGGCAATCCGATAGTCCTCGTGCGCCAGTCGCACCGCAATGGCCGCCCCAATCCCGCGTGCGCCGCCGAAAACCAACGCCACTTTCTCGTGATTCATGATGGTGATCCTCTTGTTTGCTTTAGCACCCAGATGGATGCCTCTGCAGACACCATGCCAGCAGACCCTGCCCCGCGCTTGCGCGGAATGTATCGCATTGTATCCGCGACGCCCTGCTTACGCAGCCATACAAAAAAGCCGCCCGCAGCAAACAGACCCGATACATAAAAATGGTTTTCTGTATCTGTCGCCATTGATGATCTGATGAGGAGATACCCGAATGATGCGTCAAAATTTATTGCTCACTCTGTTCGCGCTGACGTCTGGCTGCACCTGGGCCGCGCCATTAAGCGGGCTGAGTGCCGCGGATGTTAACGGCCCTGCCGCCGTCGCACCGCTCGTACAAACGCAGCCCCCGGCGAAGCTGATTGTCGATCCGCCGCTGGCTGGCCCGCTAAGTAAAGGCGCGGTCTTTATTCAATACCGTACAGAGAACATGCGCATCGAACCCGTATTCGGACCCGAAGCGCTAAAAGTGACACCGCGCATCGGCCATATCCACGTCATCGTGGATGACAACCCCTGGCACTGGGCCGACGCCAGCGGTGAGCCTGTCATTCTGGTGGGACTCCCCGCAGGGCATCACAAGGTGACTATTATTCTTGCCGACCCAACCCATAAGCCTGTTGACCGTAAAACCATCGAATTCACCGTGCCGCCGCATGCTGCGGTTATGCACTGAACACAACCCCTTACCTATTTTTGAGGATTTGAACCATGAAAACATTACTGATTGCTGTTCTGGCCTTCTCTGCTGCCATGGCTTCTAGCGCTTTCGCTGCCCAGGAAATTAACCAGCCTCAGGGGCTGCAAAAAATTGGCACCGTTTCTGACAGCAGCGGCGCAACGTCGCTCGCGGATCTGGAGGCGAAACTGCAGGCCAAGGCTGCCAAAGCAGGTGCAGGCGCGTTCCACATTACCTCTGCCGGGGGAAACAACACTCTGTCAGGCACCGCCGATATTTATCGTTGAGGCTTAACCATGAAAAAACTGTCTATTCATTCCCTGGCAGTGGGCCTGCTGCTGGCTACGGCCAGTGGTACGGCGCTGGCGAATACTAAAACCGTGGTGCTGGTGCATGGTGCTTTTGCCGACGGCAGCAGCTGGAACCGGGTTATCGACCAACTGCAACGTCAGCATACCGAGGTCATTGCCGTTCAGCTGCCACTCACGTCGCTGAAAGAGGATGTCGCCGCCACCCAACGCGCCATCGCCCGGGCTAACGGCGATGTGGTGCTGGTGGGGCACTCCTGGGGCGGCACGGTGATCAGCGAGGCGGGCAACGATGCGCGGGTGAAATCACTGGTTTATGTGGCGGCATTTGCCCCGGACTCCGGCCAGTCCACGGCGGATCTGGCGGGGAGCTATCCCGCCCCGCCGGGCAGCGCAGGTATCGCTAAAACCGCCGACGGTTTTCTCTATCTGCCGGGAAAATCGGTACGCCAGGACTTTGCGCCAGACCTTAAAGCGGCTGAGCAGAACACGCTGACCGCTACCCAAGGCCCGATACGTGCAGATGCCTTTGCGGAAAAAGTTACCCACGCAGCCTGGCGTGATAAGCCGAGCTGGTATGTGGTCAGCAAGAATGACCGGATGATCAACCCGGACCTGGAGCGGGCCATGGCGAAAGCGATTCATGCTAAAACTACCGAAGTAACGGCAAGTCATGTATCGATGGTGAGTCAGCCGGAAGAAATTGCCCGGACGATTGAGCAAGCGGTGAAATGATACCGGCGAAAAAAAGCCCGCTGACTGCGGGCTTTAATCATCACGAGATTATTGGGCGGCCGTTATTCCCACTCAATCGTTGCCGGTGGCTTACCGCTGATGTCATACACCACGCGGGAAATACCGTTAACTTCGTTGATGATGCGGTTAGACACGCGGCCTAAGAAGTCATACGGCAGATGCGCCCAGTGAGCGGTCATAAAGTCGATAGTCTCAACCGCACGCAGGGAGACAACCCAGTCGTACTTACGGCCATCGCCCATTACGCCTACAGAGCGAACCGGCAGGAACACGGTGAACGCCTGGCTCACTTTGTTGTACAGGTCGGCTTTGTGCAGCTCTTCGATGAAGATCGCGTCTGCGCGACGCAGCAGGTCGCAGTACTCTTTCTTCACTTCGCCCAGCACGCGCACG
>JADHEE010000294.1_pt1 | contig 22611 bp, 23 predicted proteins | sample 8952401 | NCBI WGS metagenome assembly JADHEE01 (sample SAMN16124438, study PRJNA663242) | bioreactor sludge metagenome | isolation source: sludge (ammonium) | place: India:Bengaluru | collected 2019-02-28 | reverse complement strand
GATCGCACCGCATACCCTGATCTACACAGGCATGCGCTGGCATGTGCGGGCCTACTGCGAGAAAAACCGCGACTACCGCGACTTCGTGCTGAGCCGCTTTCGCGGCGAGCCCGACCTGATGGATGCCCCCTCGGAGCACACTCGCGCGCTCGACAAGGGTTGGAACACCCCGCTCACGGTGGTGATCGAGCCGGACTCGCGCCTCAAGCCGGAGCAGCGCGCGATCATCGAAGCCGACTACGGCATGCGGGATGGGCAATTGGTGATCGAGACCCGTGGCGCCCTGGTGCAGTACGTGCTGCAGCGCTATCAGATCGACCCGACCAAGGTGCACGCCAAAGCCACGGCGCAGCAGATCGTCGTCACCAACCTCGATGAACTGCAGCCCTGGCTGTATCACTGACCGACGGAGCTAGCATGGCGACTCAACCGCTGCTGTATACCCTGCACATTCAGCTGGAGCCGTTGAACTTCAATCCTCCGGTCTGGCGCCGCCTGCGCGTGAACGGCGACTGCACCCTGCGCAAGCTGCACCACTTCATCCAGGCAGCCTTTGGCTGGCACAGCAGCCACCTGCATGAGTTCAGCGACGGCATCCATCGCTACCTGCCGCTGGATGCCGAGCTGATGTACCAGTACGACGATGCGCTGGATGACCGTAAGAGCAAACTGCGCCGCGTACTCAAGGAGGCGGACCGGCTGCGCTATCTCTACGATTTCGGCGACAGCTGGCAGCACGTGATTGGCGTGGAGAGCATCGAGCCGTGTGACTTCACCGGCACCTGGTGTGAAGTGCTCGATGGCGCCCGCGCCTGCCCGCCGGAAGATGTGGGGGGCGTGCCGGGTTACCTGGACTTCTTGGCTTCAGGCGGCAGCTTTGATCCCGAGCTGTTTGACCGACGCGCCGCCAACGCAGCGGTGCAGCGGATCTGCAATAACTTCTGGGGCTGAGGCCAGCGCTGCCAAGAGGCGCTAGCGCTTAATCCGCAGTACCGCCATAGGCCAACCTGGCCAACCCGATCAGTGCGGGCAGCACCAGCGCCAGCGGCAAAAGATCGCTAAGGGTGGGCAGCATGATCATAGGAGGTCCTCCTGGTCGGTTACCCCCAACCTAGCGAGAACCGCCCGCCAGGGCGATCTGTCTACTTTTCGACTGTAAACAATCCGTGCAGACCCCACACGTTGGCGACGAACGCACCTTGTCGGAATGACGGAGCACTCATTACTGTATATAAATACAGTTATCGATCACCCCGCCATGAGCAACGCCCTTATCCTCGGCCCGCTGCAGCGCAGCGGCACCGCCCTCCCTCTCTTCGATGCACGCGTCCCGGCCGGCTTTCCCAGCCCTGCGCTTGATCACATGGAGCACAAGCTGTCGCTCGATGCACTGCTGGATCTGCAGGCCCCGCACACCTATGTGGTCGCCGTCAGCGGTGACAGCATGATCGGCGCCGGCATCTTCGATAACGACCACCTGATCGTCAGTCGCGCGCTGCAAGCCCGCCCCGGACATGTGGTGGTGGCATGCCTCAACGGCGATGTATTTGTGAAACGCCTGGCGCAGGATCAGGGGCAATTCGTATTGCGCTCGGAGAATCCTGCCTACTCGCCGCGCTACATCCTGGAACAGGATGAGCTGATGATCTGGGGAGTCGTCACCCATAGCCTGCGCAATCACCTGAACCATGGCTGAGCCGGTCTACGCACTGATTGATTGCAACAGCTTCTATGCCAGCTGCGAGCGGGTCTTTCGCCCCGATCTGCAGCGCACGCCCCTCGTGGTACTCAGCAATAACGATGGCTGCGTCATTGCCAGGTCTGCCGATGCCAAACCTTTCGTGAAGATGGGCGCGCTTTTTCACGAGATTCGTGGTGATCTCAAGCGCCACGGCATAGCGGCCTTCAGTAGCAACTACGCGCTGTATGGCGACATGAGCGAGCGAGTGATGACCATCCTGGAGGCACGCTTTCCGGGCGTCGAGGTCTACAGCATCGATGAAGCCTTCGCCGATATGACCGGTCTTCCCGAACCTCTGGAGTCGATAGGCCGTCAGGTACAGGCGGAGGTGAAGCAGAAAACCGGTATTCCCGTTGGTATTGGCATCGCCACCACCAAGACGCTAGCTAAGCTGGCCAATGCCGCCGCCAAACGCTGGCAAAAACAGACAGGGGGCGTCGTAGATATTCGCGACTCCGTTCGGCGTGACAAGCTGCTCAAGGCTATGCCAGTTGAAGAAGTCTGGGGTATCGGCCCGCGGCTGCGCGCGCACCTAGAAGGCATGCAGATCAATACGGCCTGGGAGCTGGCGCAGATGGACGCCTGGACGCTGCGCAAACGGTTCAACGTGGTGGTAGAGAAGACCGTGCGAGAATTGCGCGGAGTGGCCTGCCTAGAAATTGAGAGCGAGATCGAACCCAAGCATGAGATCTGCTCCAGTCGCTCATTCGGCAAACGACTGCGCGAATTAGCCCCTATCCAGGAGGCCGTCGCCGCCTATGCCATGCGCGCCGCCGAAAAACTGCGTAAGCAACAATCACTTTGCCGACAAGTGCGCGTCAGTCTGCGCACGGGGATGTTCAACCCCGCTGAAGTCAAATATGCCAACAGCATCCTCTGCCAATTACCCTACCCTACCGATGACAGCCGGCTGATCAACCAGGCCGTTCAGACTGGGCTGAAGCGGCTCTACCGCGAGGGTTTCAGCTACGCCAAGGCGCAGGTTCTGCTTTTGGATCTCTGCCGAAAGAATGAGTACACACCGGATCTGTTCGCCCCAGAGCAGCCCATCAGAACCGAGCGACTGATGAGCACCCTGGATGCGATCAACAGCCGCTGGGGGCGGGGCACATTGCAGCCAGGAAGAACGGCCAAGCCTGCGGAGTGGTCAATGCGCAGAGAGTTTCTGTCACCCGCCTACACCACGCGCTGGGCAGAGCTGCTGAGGGTTAGCGCCCGATAAACTCACTCTCAGCAGGCCGCCTGCAGAGCCTTCGAGCGGGCTCTCGCATAACCCGCATGTGTTGCTCGAACCTTCGATAGATCCGCGCCCTTTGCCGGCCTGACCTTCACGGCCTCGGCCCGCCCGTAACGCTTGTCACCGTAGCGCCCAATAGAGTCCGTCGCCTGGTGCCCCATCACATATGCCATCTCGACTTTGGACATACCTGATGCCTTCAGATTTGCACCGAACTGGTGGCGCAGCGTGTACATGCTGGGTGGCTTACCCCGCGAGAAAACCTCTTTTGCGGCTTCATGGATCGCCATTCGGATAGAGTCCAGACTCCGGACGTCAGAGCGAAACGCCTCTAGCGCGTTACGCACAAGCAGACAGAAGTCTTGATCAGCCTCCAGCACCCGATCAGCGCCACGCAGTCCACCGTGGCTATGTTTGGCGCCGAGAATGCTGATCCTCGTGCCCTCAATACTGATGTCACTCAGCTCGCATGGACGCGCCCCCGTCATACTGATCAACATTAGTGCCCCAGCCTCAACCCCAAGGCCCTTGGCTAAAAGCGCCCTCACCCACTTGTCGAAATCGTCATCAGCAATTCTCTGCCGCCGCGCCTGTTTGCGCTTGCGAGGCAAGCCCAGAACGGTAACCGGGTTGCGCGTCCGATTGATCTCCTGCGCAATCCAGAAGTGCCCCCTGAGCTTCTGGTCCAGGGCCAATGCATTACGCAACCGCCTGAAGTAGTCAGGCCGGTACTCGGGGGCAGCACGCAACAGCGCGCCGATGATGCGGAACTCATCCAAATCATCCAGCGCAGAGACAGGGATTTCTGGAAAGCGTGTCGTATAGAAGTGGGTAGCCAGTGAGCGGTAAGCGGTCTGAGTATCGGTGTTCATGCTGATTCTTCTTTTTATGTGTACGAACGATCTCGCACATAACCAGCATGCTTAATGAGCAAAAGCTATCGCAACAGACAAATCAATTATTTTTGCATAACAGAGATTGGATGAACGTCAAGGCAGACAGCCTTGTCCTGGGCGGACATAGGTTCGTTGATTGAAGACGAAACCAGGATGCCCCTCGGGGACTGCTATCGGCCTATTCCGTTGAAAAACTCGCCTCGTAACTGATCGGCGTTCGACCGGGCGCCAAGTTGCTCCGGCCGAGTAGTGATTTTTCAGGCTATCGAGCACGATTTCTGAAGGCGAAAGCGCCTGTTCCGATCAGATCGCCAGGCCACTCACCCCTTTTTGCATTTTCGGCATCAGCCACAGGGCCATTCGCCTCAAATTCTGGGCAGTGGCAGCCAGCAAAAACTCGTCCTGCGCACCGCTTAGGCCACGAAGTCGAAGTCGATCTAAACGCAGGATGCGCTTGAGGTGGGCGAACAGCATTTCCACTTTCTTGCGATCCTTGCGCGACTGAAGGTACTCCGGTGTTGTGGCGACCTAGCGTGCGACATCTCGTGCTGCCTCGTTGAGATGGCGAGTGATTTTTCGAGTCGGTGTATTTGGGCAGCAGCGGGTCTTCAGTTCACAGCCCATGCAGTCGTAGATACTGCTGCGATATATCAGCGTGTCAGCCGCTGTGGCTCGTCCGGTAGTGCAGAGCGACTTGCCGTTGGGGCAGCGGTATTCATTAGCATCGGCATCCCACTCGAAGTCCCAGCGACTCAGCGTATCGTCCTGGCGCTGGCTCTTGTCCCAGACAGGTACATGCGGCTCGATAGCCTTTTCCTCAACCATCCAGCCAAGCATCTCGCCGGTACCGTAGGCGGTGTCGCCAATCAGTCGCTCGGGCTTGAGACCGAAGCGCTCCTCGACCCGCTCGACCATGGTTTTGGTCGAGTTCACTTCCTCAATCCGGTTCGCTCGGGTGGCCTCCACGTCGACGATGACGCCGGCTTCGATATCGATCAGATAGTTGGTCGAGTAGGCATAGAACGCTGGGCCTCCAGGAGCTGCTGTCCACTGGGAGCCCGGATCGGTCAGAGAGATATTCTTCGGGACTTTGCGCTCTGGGTCGGCGTCATCGAGAGCATCCAGATATTCACGAACTGGACGACTGATCGAGGTGCGCGACCAGTCTGCCTCGGAGCCCGGAACCCCACGCTGCCGATTGGCATCGGCCTTGATCACACTGGCGTCGACAGCAAAGCCTTCACCGCCGACCAGGCGTTCGCTGATGCAGCGAGCCAGTACTTTCTCAAATACGAAACGCAGGGTGTCGTTGTCACGGAAACGACCATGGCGGTTCTTCGAGAAGGTTGAGTGATCGGGTACTGGATCTTCCAGGCCAAGGCGGCAGAACCACCGGTAAGCCAGGTTCAGATGCACCTCTTCACACAGGCGTCGCTCCGAGCGAATGCCAAAGCAGTAGCCCACGACCAGCATGCGAATGATCAGGGCTGGATCAATCGAGGGCCGGCCTGTGTGGCTGTAATGTGGAGCCAGGTGCTGATGCAATTCGCTCAGGTCGAGGAACTGATCGACGCCACGTAACAGATGATTGGCGGGGACGTGATCGTCCAGATTGAACGTGTAGAACAGAGGGGCCTGAGCGGCCTGCTGACGTCCCATCATCGTGGAGAACTCCACTGTGCTGATGGAGGTTCAGTGAACCAGCTTCAGCCAGCCCACTCAACCGAGTTTTTCAACGGAATAGGCCGGTTAGCGACGGCCTGACTTCGACCGTCGCTATACATGGTCAAACCTCGGTCTGCTCTGCCATTTCCAAGGCGTCGTCGACCTCAATCCCAAGATATCGAACGGTGCTCTCCAGCTTCGTATGGCCAAGCAGAAGTTGAACGGCCCGCAAGTTCTTTGTCCTGCGATAGATCAGTGATGCCTTTGTACGTCTCATTGTGTGAGTGCCATACATGGCCGGATCAAGGCCAATGGCTTGCACCCAGCCTTTGACGATACGAGCGTATTGACGAGTGGATAGATGGTCTGAGGTGTGCAGCCTGCTCGGGAAAAGGCAGTACTGGCCACGGAGCTGGGCTTGGTGTATCCAGGCCGCGAGAGCAGACCGTGTTTGCTCAGTAATTTCGAACTGCACTGGTCGCTTCGTTTTCTGCTGCATAACCATTGCTCGTGATGACACATGCTCGCCATGAGCAACGTCGCATACACGGAGCTTGGTTAAGTCGCAGGCTCGAAGCTTGCTGTCGATGGCCAGATCGAACAAAGCCAGATCCCGGGTTCGTTCTGCAAGCTGAAGCCTTACTCGGATGGCCCAGATATCTCTCAGCCGGAGCGGGGTTTTCTGTCCGACCAACTTTCCTTTGTTCCAGGGCCGGCGGGTGCAGGTAGCAGTGATGTTCATGGCAAGTCCTCCACATGTGGGAGGACAAGCATGGCTAGCCTGAGAAGTGGTCGCTAACCGGCCAAACGCGGACTGATTTCATGATGACCAACGCCTAGGGCTTCATCAGGTATATCGCAACCAAGTGCCCCGGATAGAACCAGTAACCCCAGCGGCCAACGGGCCAGACTTTGCAGGACATGGGCTGACACAACAAGGTCAACCCCAACACCACGGCTGCGCCAGCCATGACGAACAGGGTCAGGGTCTCCGGCACGATTCCCCACTCCACCAGCCAGCGGTTGCGGCTATTGGCCAATACCGCCAGGGCGACAGGCAATGGCCACCAGCGTATGCCCTTTAGCCCGAGAACAAAGGCAGCAGGCAACATCACACCGAACACCCCATACATCAGCTGCCGATGCAGCAACAGGGCGACGACCAGCGCAGCGATAGCCAGGAACAGGCAGTTGCGATCGGCATGGTGAATGCCCCAGGCCACCAGCAGGCCAAGTGACAGGGTCGGCATCACGTTGAGCGTCGCGCTCTCCGGCGAGAGCAGGCGGTAGGGCAGCTCCGAGAGCAGGGAGAAGGCCAGCAACCAACCGAGGTAGCGCGCATTGCTCTCGCTGAACAACTCGCCGGATTGAGTTCTGACCACGTTGGCGGCGATGCCCAGACAGAACAGCGGAAACGCCAGGCGCCCGATAACGAACAGGCCATAGGCGTCCGGCCACAGGTAACGCAAGTGGTCAATCAGCATGCTGAGCATGGCCAGCCACTTGACCAGATCGAGTCCGGCGTCGCGCGTCATCCCAGCAGCCCAAGCGTCAACGCGGCCAGCGCCAGATAGCGACTGGCCTTGGCCACCAGCACGATCAATAGGAAACTCCAGAACGGTTCGCGCAGGGTGCCGGCGATGACGGTCAGCGGGTCGCCGATGATCGGCGCCCAGCTCAACAGCAGTGACCAGCGACCGTAGCGATGGTAGGCCTGCTGGGCGCGTTGCAGCTTGTCCTCTGGCACTGGGAACCAGCGTTTGTGGCGAAAGTGCTCGATGTAGCGGCCCAACAGCCAGTTGACCACCGAGCCGAGCACGTTGCCGAGTGTGGCCACCAACAGCAGCATCGCGGCAGGTTGCTTGGCGGCCAGCAGCAGGCTGGTCAGCACCGCTTCGGACTGCAGCGGCAGCAGGGTGGCGGCACCGAAGGCTGCGACGAACAACCCCAGGTAGGCGGAGAAGTCCCACACCTCAGACGTTCAGCCCGGCCCAGCCGTGCAGGCCGACATAGATACCCACGGCGATGATCAGCAGGCTCGACAGGTAGGGGGCACGGCGCGCCACCACACCCAGCCAGGGCCAGCGGTTGGACGCATGGCGAGTGCCGATGGCCGCGGCGACGCCTACGGTGACCAGGGTCAAGGCCAGGCCGATGCTGAAGCAGAGCACCAGTACGGCGCCCAGGGTGACTTCCTTGACCTGCAGGCAGAGCAGCAGCACGGTGATGGCCGCCGGGCAGGGGATCAGGCCACCCGTCAGGCCGAACAGGATGACCTGGCCAGTGCTGACGTTACGGCTGGCGAAACGGCGCCGGATGTCGTTGGCATGAGCCCGTTCGTGGGCGTCCTGGTAACCCTCCAGTGACAGCTCCAAACCTTCCAGCTCGGTATGCGCGTGGTCATGCTCGTGGAACTCCAGGTCGTAGTCGTGGGAGTGGCCGCCATGGCCGAGGCTCAGACGCACGTTGAACGCGTGCGGCTCGGGAATTTCATCCACGGACTCCAGGTAGCCGTCGCGTTGGGCAAAGGCGAAGCGGCGCATGCTGCCATCCTCGCGGGTGGTCTGCAGGACGACATCGGTGGCTTGCCACGGGTGACCACTGAGAGTGTGCAGCCGCCAGCGCGGCGCTACCCCTTCTTCGAAGATCGACAGCTCGATGCGCCCATGCCCCGTGTCGATGCGGCGGGTTTCGTCGTGCGCATGGTCATGCGCGTGATGATGATCATCGCCCTGCTCGAAACGCAACATCTGCTCCCCGCGCCAGGTGCGCCAGAGCATCCACAGGGCGATGGCGATGATCAGCACCGCCGAGGCGAGCTGGAAGTAAGGCTCGGTGGTCTGCGCGTCGAGGTTCTGCCCGAGATACATGCCACCGATGGCAACCAGCCAGACCACGGCGGTGTGCGATGCCGTGGCGGCCAGGCCAAGCAGAATGGCTTGGCGCACCGTGCCGCGAATGGCCACGATGAAGGCGGCCATCATGGTCTTCGAATGGCCGGGCTCCAGGCCGTGCAGCGCGCCCAGCAGGATGGCGGTGGGGACATACAGCCAGGCCTGCGAGGCCCCTTGCTGGAGAATTTCGGCGAAGGACGACATGGCAGGGTGCTTAAAGGTACTTGGTGATCTGCTTGAATTCTTCCAGTGGCGCCCGCTCACCGTTGGTAAGGGCGCCGACCGTGTGTTCCAGGCAGTGGTCGATGTGATCCTGGATCAGCGTGCGTTTGGCCTGGCACACCGCTTTCTCGACCGCATGCAGTTGCTGGGCAATGTCCACGCAGGCGCGCCCGTCCTCGATCATGCCAACGATGCTGCGCAGGTGGCCCTCGGCACGCTTCAACCTTTTGATGATTTCCTTGTGACTTTGGTGCTGATGTTCGTGTTCGTGCTTGCCCATCGCCGAGTCTCATGCAAGGATAATTGCCGCTGCATCCTATCCCCCTGGGGGGGATGCGTCAAACCAGGCGTTCTCCCTTGCCGAGTCGTAATTAGTCCGTCGATGCTGAGCCAAATCGCTACCTGTCGATCCCTTTCCGTCCTGGCACTGCTGTCGCTATTGCTGTGGACCGGGCACGCGCTGACGGGCTATGCCGCAGGCAATGGATCGGCTGCGCAAGCGAATTACGACGACCATCCGCACAATCACGACGACTCGTTCGGACAGGATTTTCAGCTGTGGGGAGACCACCAGCACTCATCGCTGATGGCCGATCATGTGCATGAAACGCCGCACCTGAGCGCCTGGCTGCCAGCGCCTGGGCGTGTGCCCGCAGGGCAGCCCGCGTTTGCCTATGACCAGCGGCTGGCCCACGGCCCCCGCACGCGCATAGAGCGCCCTCCAAGATCCTGACGGGTGTTCTGACTCTGGCCCTCGTGGCCCAGACCTCATCAACTCAGGATCTCTTTATGCAATCGCTACCACTTCGCGGTCGCGGCGCCCTGCGTCGACCGTTTCTATTGCCCCTGCTGGCTTTCGTTCTGCTGCTGATAGGCATGCCCGAGGCGCTCGCCCATGGCGTGCCCGAAGGCGACAAGGGTTTCATCCAGGAAAGCAGCGGCGTGCTGCTGATGCCGTTCGTGTACATGGGCGCCAAGCACATGATCACCGGCTACGACCATCTGCTGTTCCTATTCGGGGTGATCTTCTTCCTCTACCGCCTGAAAGACGTGGGGCTGTACGTCACGCTGTTCGCGCTCGGCCACTCGATCACCCTGCTGTTCGGGGTGCTGAGCAATATCAGCATCAGCCCCTACGTGATCGACGCCATCATCGGCTTTTCGGTGGTGTACAAGGCGCTCGATAACCTGGGGGCCTTCCAGCGCTGGTTCGGCTACCAGCCCGATACTCGCGCGGCCACGCTGATCTTCGGTCTGCTGCATGGCTTCGGCCTGGCGACCAAGATCCAGGAGTTCGAGATCTCGCCGGATGGCCTGATCGCCAACCTGATCGCCTTCAATGTCGGCGTCGAGATCGGCCAGCTGCTGGCCCTCGGCACCATCCTCATTCTGATGGGTTACTGGCGGCGCACTGCCAGCTTCTGGCGCCATGCCTACACCGCCAACGTCGCCATGATGAGCGCCGGTTTCCTGTTGATGGGTTACCAGCTCACCGGCCTGATCATCTCCCAGTAAGGAATTCCCCCATGTTCAATAGCAAAGCTCCAAGCCTCAACGAACTGCCGAGCAGCCAGCAGTTGCTGCGCTCCACCGTAATCGCCCTGATCGCTGCCATCGTCCTGCTGGTCACCGTGGTAATGCCGTCGGAATACGCCGTCGACCCGACCGGCGTGGGCCGTGTGCTGGGTCTGACCCAAATGGGCGAGATCAAGCAACAACTGGCGGAAGAAGCCGCAGCTGAGAGCGTAGCCCCGGTCGCGCAGGCTCCTGCGGTGGTTCAACCCAGCGTGCAGACTGCTCCCGAAGTGGCGGTGGCCGAAGTTGCCCAGCCGCCCGTGCCCGCAGTGCCGGCAGTGGCAGGCCTGAAGCACGAGATGAGCATTGAGCTGGCCCCCGGACAGGGCGCCGAAATCAAGCTGGAGATGCTCAAGGGCGCCAAGGTGAACTACTTCTGGACGGCCAATGGTGGCCAGGTCAACTATGACACCCACGGTGATCCCTACAACGCACCGCGTGACTTCTACCATGGCTATGGCAAGGGTCGCTTCACCCCGGAAGACAAGGGCGTATTGGAGGCGGCCTTCGACGGCAAGCACGGCTGGTTCTGGCGTAACCGCACTAATAAACCGGTAACCGTGACGCTGCGCACCGAGGGTGAGTACATCGCGATCAAGCGCGTGATCTGACGGTAAAAGGGCTGTGCTGGTTTAGCGCAGCCCTCGCCGAAGTCCGCTTATGGCCGGAAAAAGCCTATCCGCGGCCGGATCTGGTTTCATCTGATTGAGACGAACCTCATCCTTCTCCGCAGGCTGACGCTAACGGATCACCCTACGTCTGCTTCTAGAGCCTCCACCAGGGCTTCCAATGCAGACTCCAAACGGGATGCCTCCCACGGGTCAGAGGGGCACTGTTTCCGAGCGTTAACTTTTTGCACAAAGCGCAGCAGAGCTTCGGCGTCTGCGTTTGGCATCTCCAGAATGATCGAACTCATCCCCACATCACTCCATTAAGCGCAACTGTAAGCGCAACTTTAGTGGCCTGAAAGCTCTGCTGCGGGCAGGCAGAAGCCTTGATATTGTGTGACCATCATCACATGGAGCGATCACATGCACTGTAAGCGTACGCCGAACTCACCTTGCGCGACTCAGGCAGGCGCCCACTGATGCGGCAGCAGTTGGCCGACCTCACTCGCCCGTTGCGTCGGCAGGCGTGTCAGCACGTACTTGAGATAGGCATACGGATCATGCCCGTTCATGCGGGCCGACTGGATCAGGCTCATGATTGCTGCCGCGCGTATGAGCAGAAGCTTCTGCGCAAAGGCTTATGCATGCGCATGGGCGGGCTGCCATACTCCAGAGACCATTCGGGATGAATTGTGTCCAGCATGAAGAGTATCGCCAGTCATATCGAAGCCAGCGTGATTGCCCAGGCACTGGATCAGTCAGTGAATGCCGTTTTGCTTACCGATGCACACGAGGGCGAGGGTGGGCACCGTATCGTATATGCCAATGCCGCATTTTTGCGCATGACTGGCTATGGCGAAGAAGAAATTCTGGGACAAAACCCGCGCATCCTTCAGGGGCCTGATACTTGCGGCGAGGTCATCAGGCGCCTTCGTCAGTGCCTGGCGGACGGCACATTCTTTCAGGGTTCGACCATCAACTATCGCAAAGACGGTCGTCCGTACGTTGTCGAATGGAATATTTCGCCCGTGCGCAGTGCGTCCGGTGAGATCACCCATTTTCTGTCGCTTCAGCAGGACATCAGTAGCCTGATCGCCGCGCAGAAGACCACACAGCTGTTCGCCCATGTACTAAACGCTACGGATGATGGTGTCATCATCACGGACAGTCGCGGCACCATTGAGTTTGTTAACAAGGGTTTTGAAAAAATCACCGGATATGGCCTGACCGAGGTACTCGGTCGCAATCCCAGCATGCTCAAGTCCGGGGAGCAGAATGCCGATTTCTACACAGAGATGTGGAACACCCTGAAGCAGGGGCATTCATACAAGGGCACCTTTGTGAACCGGGGCAAGAATGACCAGCTGATCTACTGCGACGAGACCATCACTCCGCTTACCGATGAAAACGATACCATCACCCATTACGTCAGCATCTTTCGCGACCTGACCACAAGGGTTCTGGAAGAAAAGATGTTCCGCGAGATGGTGCGTTTTGATGGTCTGACTGGGGCGCTGAGCCGGACGGCTGGAGAGCTGGCGCTGGAGAATGCCTTTATGCAGTCGCGCGGCAGCAAACTGCCCATGTCGATTGCCCTGGCGGATATCGATCACTTCAAGCAGGTCAACGATCAGTGGGGCCACAGCACGGGTGATGTGGTACTCAAAACGGTTTCGGGAAATTTGATTGCCGCGCTCAGGGCCAATGACAGTGTCATTCGCTGGGGCGGTGAGGAGTTCTTACTGATCTTTGGCGGCTGCGATCTGAGTCATGCCCTGCTGCTGGCCGAGCGCTGTCGCCAGGCTGTAGCGGACAGCCAGCACGAGAATGTCGGAGTTGTCACGTTATCGATTGGTCTGGGCGAGCTGCAGCCGGATGAGGCGCTGGCGGATCTGATCGAGCGTGTTGACCAGGCCCTTTATCGGGCGAAAAAGACTGGCCGTAATCAGACGCAGGTATCAACCGCCGAAGAGCCGCCTGCAGTGGGAATATAGCCTGCATAAATCCAGCCTTGCCCCATAGCAGGGGCAAGGCTGCAGCATGCTCAGTTGCCGCGATAGGTTGAAAAGCCGTACGGGCTCAGCAGGAGCGGAATGTGGTAGTGAGGCACGCTGCCATCGGCTTCGAAAATCACCGGCACTTCAGGGAAGAAGGTGGCCGACTGATGCTTCTTGGTAAGCGTACGCCGAACTCACCTTGCGCGACTCAGGCAGGCGCCCACTGATGCGGCAGCAGTTGGCCGACCTCACTCGCCCGTTGCGTCGGCAGGCGTGTCAGCACGTACTTGAGATAGGCATACGGATCATGCCCGTTCATGCGGGCCGACTGGATCAGGCTCATGATCGCCGCCGCGCGTTTGCCGCTGCGTAGCGACCCGGCAAACAACCAGTTCGAGCGCCCCAGGGCCCATGGACGAATCTGGTTCTCGACCTGGTTATTGTCGATGGGCACAGCACCATCCTCGACATAGCGAGTCAGTGCCTGCCAGCGTTTAAGGCTGTAATCCAAGGCTTTCGCCGTGGCCGATCCGTTGGGCACAAGATCACGCTGGGCCAGTATCCAGTCATGCAGTGTATCGAGGATCGGTGAAGCCTTTTCCTGTCGTATTCGCCAGCGTTCTTCATCGCTCATGTCCCGTGCTCGCCGTTCGATTTCGTACAGGCTGCCCATCGCGTGCAGTGCTTGTTCGGCCAACTGGCTTTTGTTTGCAGCGTGCAGATCGAAGAACTTGCGCCGGGCGTGGGCCATGCAGCCGATTTCGGTGATGCCTTGCTCGAAGCTGGCCTTGTAGCCAGCGAAGTCGTCGCAGACCAGCTTGCCATTCCACTGGCCAAGAAAATTGCGCGCATGCTCGCCGGCACGGCTGGGGCTGAAGTCGTAGGCCACGGCCTTCAGATCGGCGAAGGGCGTGGTGCTGTAGGCCCAGACGTAGGCACGGTGGGTCTTCTTCTCGCCGGGCGCGAGCATCGAAACCGGGGTTTCGTCGGCATGGATCACGCGCTGGGCAAGCACCGCTTCGCGCAGCGCATCGACTAGGGGCTGGAGCTGCACGCCGGTTTGCCCGACCCACTGCGCCAGTGTCGAACGAGCGATGGCCAGGCCGGCACGGCCAAAGATCTTCTCCTGCCGGTACAGTGGTAGGTGGTCGGCGAACTTGGCCACCATCACGTGAGCCAGAAGGCCGGCGGTGGGGATGCCCTTGTCGATCACCTGGGCCGGCACGGGGGCCTGGATCAGTGTTTCGCACTGGCGACAGACCCATTTCCCACGCACATGCTGTTCGACGGTGAACACGCCCGGCGTGTAATCCAGCTTTTCGCTGATGTCTTCACCGATGCGTTGCAGCTGGCAGCCGCAGGCGCATTGGGTGTTCTCCGGTTCGTGGCGGATCACGGTGCGCGGAAATTGCGGTGGCAGCGGTGTGCGCTTGGGTTGTTGGCGTGGTTCGGCTGGGGTAACCGGAGGTTTGACGGCTTTCAGCTCGGCCTCGATGGCGGCGATGTCGGTGTCGAGCAGGTCATCAAGCAGGCTGCCCTGATCAGGGCTTAGCTGCTCGCTGCGCTTGGCGAACTTGTGCCGTTTGTACCAAGCGATTTCGTGTGTGAGCTGCTCAATGATGGTCTGATCACGGTGGATTTTCTTGCCCATCACGTCGACCTGCGTGAGCAACTGCGCGGCCAGTGCGCGCAGCTGGTCAGGTGTCAGTTGGTCGAGATTGGGCGAGGAAGTCATGCCGCCGATTGTGCCAGAGCAGGCGGTCAGCAGAGATAAACCGATGGGCTAATGGCAGGTGCTACAGCACTGTGATCGTGCCGGCTGCGCCGACTCGCTGCCAGGGCAACCCCAGTACCAAAGCCTGAAGTTGCTCGGTGTCGAGTTCGACTTCCGAGCCGTGCCGGATGCCTGGCCAGTGAAACTTGCCCTGGTTCAATCGCCGCGCGGCCAGCCAGATACCCACGCCGTCATGCACCAGGACTTTCATGCGGTTGGCGCGGCGATTGGCGAACAGATAGGCGCAGTGCGGCTTCGCCGCACCGAACACCGCCACCACGCGGGCCAACGCGGTTTCAGTGCCCGCGCGCATATCCATGGGTTCGGTGGCGAGCCAGATACTATCGATACGGATCACTGGGCGAGCCCCCGGACAAAGCGGGCGCATCCTTCAGGATCGGAAGCTGGCCATTTCACTGTGATCGATTGCTCGCCCAGCGGTAGCTCGATAATCACAGCTGGTTCAACTGGTCGTTTTGGCGTAACTCTCGCAGGAACGAACGCCGGCAACGCCGCTGGCAGTTGATCTCGATAAAGCGGTAGCCACTTGCGAATGACGTTGGCATTGATGCCGTGGCGGATGGCAACGCTGGAAACGGTCGCACCGGGTTGCAGGCACTCCTGAACAACCTGGGCCTTGAACGGTTTGGGGTAAGAGCTTCGTTGGCGCATGGAAATCCCGGCGATAAGGGCTATCGCGTCCGCTTAAAAATACGCGGACACCATCGCCCTTAATGCTGGAGTTCGGAAGGTGAGTTGGCCGGACGGATACCATGCACTACCAGGCCTTGAAGGAACGCCACCGCCAAGAACGCGATAAGCAACATCCCAATCTCAGTCTGCGACTGCATCGAGCGCTGAGTTGGCTTAACCGGGCAGAACAAGCCGACGATACTGACGGCAGATTCATTTTTCTGTGGATCGCATTCAATGCAGCCTACGCCACCGATATCGACGAGCAGCAGCGGCTATCGGAACAAGAAACCTTCAAAGCCTTTCTCGAAAAGCTTTGCTCACTTGATAGCACCAACAGCATCGAGAAGCTCGTCTGGTCGGAGTTCCCCGGCAGCATCCGGGTGCTGCTGGACAACCAGTATGTCTTCCAAAGCTTCTGGGATCATCAAAGCGGAAAAATCAGCGAAGAACAGTGGAAAGATCGTTTTGCCAGTGGGAAAAAAGCAGCAGCTTTGGCGCTGGCCAACCGCAACACACCAGCAGTACTCGGTGTGATGTTCAATCGGATCTACACCCTTCGGAACCAGCTCATTCATGGCGGAGCAACCTGGAATGGCCGGGTGAACAGGGATCAGCTACGAGACTGCTGCAACCTGCTGGGCAAACTGGTGCCATTGATCATCCAGATCATGCTGGACAACCCAGACACCTTATGGGGCGATGCCAACTACCCAGTGGTTGGCTGAGAATGGACATCGGTTCATCTTGAATAGACGCGCCCTGATCCATTCTAAGTAATGTTTACTTGGTGGCAGGTAGCTTCAAACTTCGATGGAAGATCTGCTTTGATATCGCGCCGGAGGTGCTGCATAAAGCCTGGCATGCGAAACCCATTAGCATGGAAAAACCCCGCTGCCATACCTCATTGCGAATGTGATCTAACCCTACATGGAAAGCCTTTCATGAATCGATACAATGTGGCGACCAGGCCACCGACCACTCGCTGGATATTGGCTGCCCGTGGTCAAGAAGCTTCACACGCATGCTTCTGCAACGGAGGTTGCTAGTGACCATCCTCGTTTACGGCGAGAAGGCCAGCCGCACTCATGAAAACCAGATGCTCCACGTTTTTCTGGATCGACTCGAGGAGCGTTGGGCAAACAGCACCGATTGGATTATTACGATTGCAAACGCGATGTGGAACGGCGCGGAAATCGACTTGGTCTGCATCCTACCGTCAGCAATCATCGTGGCCGACTTCAAGAGCTATGGCGGCAAGCTGACTGGCACCGAGAACGGGCCCTGGCAAGCAGATGGTGTGATAGTCAAAGGCGGACGGAAGGCAAATCCCTACCAGCAACTACGCGACAACAAGTTCTCCGTTCTGGACTGGCTGCAATCAAAGGCACTGCTGTCCGGACGCAATCTCGGCCACATCTCTGCTGGCGTAATATTTTCAGGCCGGATCGAAGATCAGTTGGAGCTTCCATCTAAGGTTCGCTCCTGGTTCTACCCGACGGATTTGACCAACTGCGCTGCCATGCTCGATGGCCTCTCCTCGCCCGAACTAAGGATTGGCAAAGACGAAGCATTGGAAATTGTCCGCAGGCTCGGGGTTCAGCCGATTGAATGGGCTTCCAGTCGCCCACAGGTGCGCGATATTCATTCGCATCCCGATCTGCCGCAGGCCCGCACACCGCTGACTGGACATCAGCGAGAGGCTCTACAGACGCTGTGCAACTTCGTCGCTGCGGACGATTTCGTAAGTTTTTCAGTGCTGGGAATGACCTCGACTGGCAAAAGCCGCCTGCTGGCCGAGGTGGCCGACGAGGTCAAGAGGGCAGGTAAACAGGTCATCGTGCTGGAGCCCAACCGGCGCCTTGCCGATGGAGCTGAGGTGGAGTCAAACAGCATCTATGCTCATCTCTATACGGGCAGCGTCAACGGCGATGATGATCTTGAAAATGTGGCAGAGCAGAAAAAGGTCAAGGTCATTCCGTTGCGCGGATGCGATGACGCAACGGACAGTGTCTACCTGCTGGACGACTCGCATTTGCTGGGGAATTCGCGATTCTCGACTCCCGACGGCAAGCAATATGGCAGCGGCCAGTTGCTATCGGATTTCTTCGATTTCGCCGAGATCGGAAACACGAAGCGCAAGGTTGTATTTTTTGGCGATCCCTACCAGATCCAGCGTGGCAGCTCCGAGGAATCGGTGCTTTCTGGTGAATTCCAGAAAGCACGGGGACTGAAGCACCAGTCACTTGAGCTGACTCAACTCATCGATACTACTGGCGGCTCGGCCAAACTGGCCAATGCGGTCAGGCTGGTATCTGCCATACGAACGCAGAAGTTCGCTGCACTGGAACTGTCGACAGACGACGGTTTCAGGATTGTCGAAAAGAAGGATGCAGCGAGCGAGATATTGGATCACTTTCGTGCAGACCCATGTTCTGTCTGGTACTTGGCCGAGACACATGGTCAAGCAAATGCACTGACGCAATGGGTTCGGGAGCGCTTACACGGAAAGAGCTCTTTGGACGCCGTGGAGGTCGGGGACCTCTTGGAGATATACGTCAGCCCTGATGTGCGCGACGCATTCGGCTCACGCGTGTCGATGCAATCCGGTGCGCGCATCTCCGTCGCGAGTGTCGGCAAGCGTGCTCTGTATCAGCAAGGCTTAAGTTGGGTAAAGAGCGGCCCTATCAAATTTCATTCCATCAGGTGTGGGATTCATAGCCGAGATGAGGTTGAGCTCGAGGTGTTCGAGGAATTCCTCAAGGCGGAAAAACCAGAGCTGGACAAGGAGACCGCTGTCGCTGAAAGCGTTTGGAGAAATGCCATAAAGCGTGACCGAGAGAAGACATTCGACGGGAAACAGGCCACGCTCCAAGGAATAGAAGGCCGGTCGGCGCCACCGCCCGCACCAGATTTCACCTATGCACGTTATGGCTATGCATCGACTGTTCACCATGCTCAGGGCATGTCGCAGCCAGTCTGTTACGTGAATTGTGATCATGCAGCCGGCCGGCACTCGGAAGGATTCTTCCGCTGGCTGTACTCGGCACTCACTGTCGCTGAACGTGAGTTGGTTCTTTTGAATTTCAGCGATATCCATCCATTTGACGCTGCTGTCTGGAATGCGGGTGCTGTCAAAGAGGCCAAGGACATCGCAGTAGGTGCAGGCTGGGCATTTCAGCCCAACGGAATCGCGTCCGAGAGAGATCAGCAACGCAGCCTGCCTGAGGGGCTAGACCAATCGAAAGATGTTCTCAAGTCGGTAGCAATTTGGCTCCGTGTCGTCAACGCATTAGAACGGTTGGGCTGGCGGGTCGTAAAGGCGGCCTGTCACCCTTACCAGGAGCAGTACGATCTATCTGGACCGCAAGAAGAGCAATGCCAGCTGCGGATCGCCTACAACGGAAAGAACGTCGTCACCGCCATGCATGTGAAAGATCCGGCGCAGTGGCCTTTACTTACCGACTTGGCCAGCGCATGCATCGAAACGACTGGATATTCGCCTGAGGCTGAAACCTTGCTTCGCTCTGCTCGCGCACGTTTGGAGCGGATTGGTTGGAAGATCGTATCCGCTGCCGAGACGCCTTACCGCCTAGCAACTACCGTTTCTCGCAACCAGGATGAACGCGTCGGTCTTGAGATTAACTTCGACAAGCAGGGGCTGGTTTCGAGCTTGCGCCCGCTGACATACAGCAACCCCGAGGCTGTTGAAACAATAAGGTCGGCTTTGCAATGACGTGGGTGGACGTACAAGCGCTCCGGAAATCGGGGCGTTTCCAGGAGGCTATCGACATCGGTCTTCAAGATCTGGCCAATGACCCTGACGACTTCAAACTGAGGACGCAGATTGATTGGGCTTTCTATGGCCTCGTCAAGACACTGGTCTCAACGGTGGGCGCAAAGCTGAAAGCTTCGCAGCCTGTCCCAATGCAGACCATTAGCCAGATCCATGCGGAACTTCGCCGATTCGCAAAACAGCCGAAACGTCGCCCAGACAATGCGCTCTCGAACATCATTCGAGAGGTGTGCAAAATTGCACCGCATTTTCAAGCCTTTCCAGGGTTCATTCGGTGGGTTGGTAACGATGGTTTAGGCACGGAAGATTGGCAATACAGCCAGCGCGATGAGAATCACTACCCACCGATCGCACTTGGCGTCGCACGTGCATTGGCAAAATGGGTTAAGGCCTTCCACGATGCCACGCCAGAAGACATCGATCTTGCGCTTGAGTGGATAGACCGAATTCGGCCTGTGGCTGAGGGTGATGATGCTCTTTGGCTGGATTGGGACAAGGTTTTCTTGCTGAGACGCATTCATCGACACGCGGAGGCCACCAGCATTCTTGGCTCTGTGATCAAGGCCAAGAGAAATGAGTTCTGGGTATGGGCAGAGGCGGCGCGCCTATACGCTGAGGATCAACCCGATCTCGCGCTCGCGTGCGCCTGCCGCGCACTGGAATGTGGCTCTGATCCAAAATTCGCCGTCAATGTCCATCGTGAACTGGCGCAGATGTTGGCAGAGCGAGGAGACTTCTCCCAAGCAAGTAGTGAGCTCGTCACTGCCATCAACATTCGGCAGGAACAAGGCTGGGGAATCGACAAAGAGCTGCAGGAGCTGATCAGCAGTAGTTGGTATGACCCGTCTGCGCCCGAAGCCGAGAACCAGAAAGACTTCTACGCTCGGCACTCCCAGGAAGCGTTGGTGCTGTGCTTCGATTCGGTGGAAGTGAGGTCTGCGACCTATCTGGGCGTGATCGTGCCACACCAGCAAAAGGAAGCACCACCTGGTCGAAAGATAAGGCCCCTTCTGAGGTTCTCTGTGCGAGAGAATGGCGGCGCCTCCGTCAGTATCGTTGGACGGGGTGCGCGTGTCTCTTCCTTTAAAATTGGCGACCCTGTAACTCTCGTTGTTGGCAAGCAGTTGGAAAGCAGTCGCGAAGATATAGTCCAAATTGCAGCGCGCCCGGAAGGATCAAAGTGGGACTGCACAGATGCCGGCTCTGGCGTCGTCTCGCGCGTGGCATCAGAAGAAAAGCGTATAAAGATTTTCGTTAATCGCGACATCGAAGTTGGAGTCGACGACAGTGCCTGGGTCGGCTCTCAACCTCCATCGTTAGGCCAGGGTGTTTCTTTTCGGACCACGCAAAACCAAAAGACGGGGCGAACGGATATCTTTGCCGTTTCGCCCGGACCGCGTCCAGATATTGATGTACGGGTGGCGAATGGTCACCTGAAGCGGAACGCCAAAGGATTTGCGTTTGTCGACGATGGCTTTGTTCCTCCGCATCTAGTTGAAAGCATCCCAGCAGATGTTAATGACGTAACCGCAGTACTGGTTTATGCCAAGCATCCTAAGGAAGAGCGATATGGATGGCGCGCCGTGGCACTTAGCGCGGGATGAGTGCTCGCTCAAGCCACGTCCGCTGCTCATCACACAGCCCCCGATAAGGGTGCATTGGTCATGGACGCACCAATGTCAATAACACCGACACACGGGGCGACCGGGTCGCCCTCCACGTCGCAGTGACACAGATCGACGAGAACTGCGCCAAGACATCAATACCGGTACCCTCTGGAATACCACTGGCTCGCCTTGGGCAAACAGAGGCGACTCAAACAGTCGGTCCCACTCACGCTCAACTGCCCCTTCGTGCTCGGGTCGCATTTCGACGCCGGGATCCATATGCCTTCCTCCTTCCGTGTTTCCGATTCGATAACCGCCAGGGGGCATGAGGGTTGCAGATCCGCGACCAGGGCCAACGGATAAGGGGATGAGATGGCCGTCGACTTAGTACATCTGATGCACTAATTAATTTTCATTCTCATCTATTGACGACCAGTAGGCAGCGCCGTAATATGAAATTGTTCTCGCGGACTTCACTGCCATGTAGGCAGCTTAGAGATGATGAAACGCTTTCGAGCGAATTACCTTCACCACCCAGCGGGTGGCTGAACGCGAGAATGCTTTACCCTTCACTGCCATCTGGGCAGCTTAGAAAAAGGTTTGGATGGCCTCGGCCTACAACCCGAATGCTCCACGTAAATGGCCTTCTGACTGAGGCCATCTCAGCCAATGTAGGCTGTTTAGAGAGAATGTACCTATCCCTCGGGAAAGGCCCTGCTAAATGCAGAATTTCAGCCATGTAGGCTGTGGAAGGTAAGTGGGTCAGCACTCCTTCGCCCGGGAGATGCTCCGTAACATTCCGTTATGGGGAATCACCCAATAAGAAACCGCCTCTTGTGGGCGGTTTTTTATTTCCCTCCCAAGGTAGCCATCTTAGTAACCAAGGTTCAGTGGTTGAGGGTGCGCCAATAGTCGAAGACTCACGCCTAGGATGCGTCCGTCCCGATTTCGGCAAAATTGCTGATCTTCACCGCACCATCAGGGAAGCGAGCAATAACTTCCAACTGCCCCCCCATCGCCTCGATATGGCTGCGCAGGGTGGAAATGTACATGTCGGTGCGCTTTTCCAGCTTGGCAATCGAGGGTTGCTGTACATGCAGCACCTCGGCCAGCACCTTCTGGGAAAGACCACGCGCCTGACGCAACTCATTGAGTGGCATTTCGGTCAGCAGCTCCTGGGCCTTTGCCTCGATGCGAACCTGAGACTCAGGCGCCATCTTTGCGCGCAGTTCTGCAAATTTCTTAGCCATCTATCAAGCCCTCCTTCCGAAGCTGCTCCAGATGCTCGTCATACAGACGGTCAGCCAGCGGAACATTGATTTCATACCAGCGATCATCACCGGCCTTGCTACCACCAATTAGCAGAATGGCCGAGCGCCTGGGATCAAAAGCGTATAGCGTCCGTTAGGCGCAAGGGCAAAATTGGTTTTCAGCACCGAGCCAGGAAACACAATCACCGCATCAACGCGGTGTTCCTGAATCGAATGGTTGCTTGGTAGTAGGGGCCGTTATTTGTGGCCAGCAAAGGAGTTGCTTTCAGGTAATGCGCACATCACAAATAACTTTCCGGGCCAAAACCGACACGCCGTGCGCTCCGCCGGCCATGCTCGGCGCTGGCATCAGTTTCTGCGTACGGCTGGGCTGTCTAACAATTGGCTCAAGTCGTTCGCTTCGCTCACTCGGGACGTCCGTAAGCTGCGCTTCCGGCCGCCCCTTAGCCAAACGGTATGGACGCCCCACATGTTGTGTTCTCAGTTCCCGCATGTGGCCATGGCGCGAGCCATTGATTCCGCGGCTATGTGGAAACCCGAGCGACGGACACCGTTCCTCTAAAAGCCGAACGGATGTTGCTGCTGACCGAAAACTGACCCAGTAGAGGCTGTTCTGCCGACTGAAAACTGACCCA
>JADHEE010000292.1_pt1 | contig 22738 bp, 20 predicted proteins | sample 8952401 | NCBI WGS metagenome assembly JADHEE01 (sample SAMN16124438, study PRJNA663242) | bioreactor sludge metagenome | isolation source: sludge (ammonium) | place: India:Bengaluru | collected 2019-02-28 | reverse complement strand
TCGGCGTGGCGCGACGACCATGACACCCATATGGCTCGCCCTGCATCTGCCGCGGCTTCCCCTCGAGGCCCGCGTCCCTTTGCCGTCGCCTAGCGCCGTCGTCGAGCACGGCCGCGTTCTGCTCGAAGACGAGGCGGCGCGGCGGGCGGGCGTGGCGTCCGGCATCGGCGTCGCCGCGGCGCGTGCGCTCTCGCCCGGCATCGTCCTGCTGGCGCGCGACCGGCCGCGCGAGGCGGCGGCGATGCGCGCGCTGGCCTGCTGGGCCGGCGGCCTGACGCCGCGGGTCGCTTTGGCGGCGGATACCTTGCTGCTGGAAGTCGGGGCCTGCCTGCGCCTGTTCGGCGGGCTGGAAAAGCTGCAGGCGGCCGCGCTGGCCGGCGTGGCGGCGCAGGGCTTCTCCATTTCTTCCGCGGCGACGCCGACGCCGCTCGGCGCCGAGTGGCTGGCGCGCCTGCGTCCGGGGACGCGCTGTACCGACGCCGAAGCCCTGCATCGTCATCTGGACGCCTTGCCGGTGACCGTGCTGCCGGGCAGCGCGGCGGCCGCGCTGGCGCGGTTCGGCGCACGCACGCTGGGCGAGGCGCGCCGTCTGCCGGCGGCTGCCCTGGCCCGGCGCCTCGGCGAGGAGAGCATGCGGCTGCTCGGGCGCGCGTACGGCGAATGCCCCGATCCGCGTCCCGACTTCGTCTTTCCCGAACGTTTCGCCCTGCCGCTGCAACTGCCGGCCGCGGTGGACAACGCCGCCGCCCTGCTGTTCGCGGCGCGCCGCCTGACGGGGGCGCTGGCCGGCTGGCTGGCGGCGCGCCAAGCCGGCGCGCGCGAGGCGGTGCTGCGCCTCCTGCATCGCCGGGACGAGACGCGCGTGGAATTGCGCTTCGCCGACGTGACGGCGGACGGCGGCCGCATCGAGCGCGTGCTGCGCGAACGCCTGGAGCGCATGGCGCTGGCCGCGCCGGTCGAGTCGTTGTGCCTGGAAGCGGTGCGGGTCGAAGCCTTGCCCGCGCGCAACCGCCCGCTGCTGGACGACGTGCGGGCCGGCCAGGAAGCGATCGGCGTCCTGCTGGAACGCCTGGGCGCCCGGCTCGGGGAGGCGCGGGTGTACCGGGTCGCGGCGCACGCCGACCATCGCCCGGAATACGCGACACGCCGGACCGCGCCGCTCGGGAAATATGCGGCCTGCGCGCCGCTGCCGCTGCCCCGTCCGCTCTGGCTGCTGGATGCGCCCGAAGCCTTGCCGGAAGTCGACGGCCGGCCATATCGGCGCGGCCCGCTGACGCTGCTGGCCGGTCCGGAGCGCATCGAGTCGGGCTGGTGGGATGGCGGGGAACAGGCCGGCGACGTGCGCCGCGACTACTTCGTCGCCCTGGCGCAGGATGCGGCATGGCTGTGGATCTATCGCGAGTGCCGGGCGGGCGGGTGGTTCCTGCATGGCTATTTTTCGTAACCCGGAATTTCCATCGATGGTCCTCCCCGACTACGCCGAACTGCACTGCCTGTCCAACTTCAGTTTCCTGCGCGGCGCGTCGCACGCGGAGGAACTGGTGGCGCGGGCGCAGGAACTCGGCTACGCGGCGCTGGCGATCACCGACGAGTGTTCTTTCGCCGGCCTCGTGCGCGCGCACGTGGCGGCGAAGGCGGCCGGGCTGAAGCTGATCTGCGGGACCGAGCTCGTCCTTGCCGACGGCATGAAGCTGGTAGTGCTGGCGCAAGATCGCGACGGCTACGGCAACCTCTCGGCGATCGTCAGCCTCGGCCGCCGCCACGCGGAGAAGGGCAGCTACCACCTGACGCGCGGCGACCTGGCGCGGGGCGTTCCCGGCTGCCTGGCGCTGTGGATCGCGCCGGCCGATGCGGCGGAGGGCGATGCGCGCTGGCTGGCGCAGGCGTTTCCCGGCCACGCCTGGATCGCCTTCGAGCGGCACCTGGCGGCCGACGACGCCGGGCGGCTGGCGGCGTTGAGCGCGCTCTCGGCGGCAACCGGCCTGCCGCTGGTCGCCGCCGGCGGCGTGCACATGCACGCGCGCGGCCGCCGCGCGCTGCAGGACGCGCTGACCGCGCTGCGCCTGAAGACCTCGGTCGACGCGGCCGGCCACGCGCTGTTTCCCAACGGCGAGCGCTGCCTGCGCCCGCGCCTGCGGCTGGCGCGCCTCTATCCGCCCGAACTGCTGGCCGAGAGCGTGCGCATCGCCGGGCTGTGTGCCTTTTCGCTCGACGAACTGCGCTACGAGTATCCCGAGGAGATCGTGCCGCACGGCCAGACCCCGGAACGCTACCTGCGCGCCGAGGTGGAACAGGGGCTGGCCGCGCGCTATCCCGCCGGCGTTCCGGAAAAGGTGCGCAGTCAGGTCGGGCACGAGCTCGCGCTGATCGCCGAACTGCGCTACGAAGCCTACTTCCTCACCGTCTACGACGTGGTGAAGTTCGCGCGCGCGCAGGGCATCCTGTGCCAGGGACGCGGCTCGGCGGCCAACTCGGCGGTGTGCTACGCACTCGGCATCACCGAGGTCGATCCGGCGCAGTCGGAGCTGCTGTTCGAACGCTTCGTCTCGAAGGAGCGCAACGAGCCGCCCGACATCGACGTCGATTTCGAGCACCAGCGGCGCGAGGAAGTCATTCAGTACGTCTACGGGAAATACGGGCGCGAGCGCGCCGCGCTGACGGCCACGGTGATCAGCTACCGCACGCGCTCGGCGCTGCGCGACACCGGCCGGGCGCTGGGCATCGACATCGACCGCATCGACGCGCTGACCGCCTCGCTGGCCTGGTGGGACCAGCGCGAGCAGTGGCCCGAACGCTTCGCCGCCGTCGGGCTCGATCCGCGCAGCCCGCGCGTGGAAAAATGGCTGGTCCTGGCCGAGCAGCTGCGCGGCTTCCCGCGCCACCTCTCGCAGCACGTCGGCGGCTTCGTCATCAGCCGCGGCCGCCTGGACCGGCTGGTGCCGATCGAGAACGCCGCGATGGAAGGGCGCAGCGTCATCGAGTGGGACAAGGACGACATCGACGCGCTCGGGCTGATGAAGGTCGACGTGCTCGCGCTCGGCATGCTCACGGCGATCCGCCATGCGCTCGACTTCGTCGCGCGGCGGCGCGGGCAGGTCTTCCGCATGCAGGACATCCCGCGCGAAGACCCGGAGGTGTACGCGATGATCAGCCGCGCCGACACGATCGGCGTCTTCCAGGTCGAGTCGCGCGCGCAGATGGCCATGCTGCCGCGCCTCCGGCCCGAGTGTTTCTACGACCTCGTCATCGAGGTGGCCATCGTACGGCCCGGCCCGATCCAGGGCGACATGGTGCATCCCTACCTGCGCCGCCGGAAGAAAGTCGAGCCGGTGAGCTATCCGTCGGATGCGGTGCAGTCGGTCCTCGAACGCACCCTCGGCGTGCCGATCTTCCAGGAACAGGTGATGCAACTGGCCATCGTCGCCGCCAACTTCACGCCGGGCGAGGCCGACCACCTGCGCCGTTCGATGGCCGCGTGGAAGCGCAAGGGCGGCGTCGGGCACCTGCGCGACAAGCTGATCAACGGTATGCTCGACAACGAGTACCCGCGCGAATTCGCCGAGGCGATCTTCCGCCAGATCGAGGGCTTCGGCGAATACGGCTTCCCGGAATCGCATGCCACCAGCTTTGCGCTGCTGGTGTACATTTCCGCCTGGCTCAAGCACTACGAGCCGGCCGCCTTTCTCGCCGGCCTGCTCAACGCGCAGCCGATGGGCTTCTACTCCGCCGCGCAGCTCGTGCAGGACGCCCGCCGCCACGGCGTCGAAGTCCATCCGCCCGACGTGCAGCGCAGCGCGTGGGAAACGGCTTTGGAGGAGGACGCGCCGTCATCCGTCCGCCTGGGACTGTGCCAGATCAAGGGACTGGATGCGGAAGCCGGCGCGCGCATCGCCGCCGCCCGGCCGTTTCGCGACGCGGCCGATCTCGCCCGCCGCGCCGGCCTGGACCGCAACGCTCTCGACGCGCTGGCCGCCGCCGGCGCGCTGGCGGCGCTGGCCGGACACCGGCGGCAGGCCGCATGGGCGGTCGCCGCCGTCCCGGTCCAGCGCGACCTGCTGCTGGAAGCGCCCGCGCACGAGGAAGCGGTATCGCTGCCGCCGCCCGGCGAGGGCGACGATATCGTCGCCGACTATGCGGCCCTGCGCCTGACGCTCGGCCGGCACCCTCTGGCGCTGCTGCGGGCGGCGCTCGCGCAGCGCCGCTACGTCTCCGCCTCCACGCTGCGCGGCGCGAACCACAACGCGCCGGCCCGCTGCGCCGGCCTCGTCACCCACCGGCAACGCCCCGGCAGCGCCACCGGCGTCGTCTTTCTGACGCTGGAGGATGAAACCGGGCTGGTCAACGTGATCGTCCATCCCCGCCTCGTCGAACGGCAGCGCCGCGAACTGCTCGGCGCCCGCCTGCTCGGCGTGCTCGGCGTCCTGCAGCGCGAAGGCGAAGTCCTGCACCTGATCGCCCGGCGGCTGGTCGATCACACGCCGCTGCTGGGCAGCCTGCCGACCCGCAGCCGGGATTTCCAGTAAACCGGCTAGGGAAATATCGGCATCGCCTCCGTTGGCTGGGGTGTACCTGGCGAGAGCCGCATCATCAGGTGACCCGCCCAGCTTGGCCCGGCGCCTGATGCGTCTTCGATCATCCTGCCTTGTCAGGCCATTCGAGGAGGTACAATCGAAGCGGAAATTCATGGTCGACGTCGCAGGCAAACTCCAGGAATCGCAGGCTGACAAATGCGCAGGCAAAACCCCAAGCACGAACAATTGATCCAGCATTTCAAGCCCGTCGAGATGCCGGATCTCGTTGACGCCGTCGTCGAGCAGATCAGGGATCTGGTGGACGCGGGCCTGCTGAAGCCCGGCGATCGCCTGCCCTCCGAAAAACTGCTGGAAGAAAAGTTGGAGATTCCGCGCTGGTCGATCAACAAGGCGTTGCGGCGGCTTGAAACCTACGGCATCGTGAAGACCGTTCCGCAGAGCGGGACCTACGTCGCCAACCTGGGCGTCGAGATGCTGCGCGGATTGCTGTCCAACGTGATCCGGATCGACAACCGGAATTTCGACGACCTAGCGGACGTCCGTTCCGTGCTCGAAGCGTACGCGGCCGAGCTGGTGATCGAGAACGCGACCGACCGCGAAATCCAGGAATTGCAGGCGTTGCACGAGGACATCTACGGAAAGATGAAGTCCGGCCCCGGCCCGCACGCGGTGGACCCGATATTCCATCTGAAACTCGCGGAGTTGTCCGGAAATTCGGCGCTCAAGTCGGTGATCACCCTGCTGATCTCGGAAATGATGCAGTTCAGGGAGTCCTTCGAGGCCAACGTCGACAAGGGCGTCTACCATGAACGGCTGCTCAACGCCGAGGAAGAGCACGCGCGGATTCTCGAGGCCATCAGGCAGCGCAATGTGGCGGGCGCGCGGGAGAAAACCCTGTCGCACTTCCAGGCCACCAAGAGTTTCCGCAAGCGCTGATCCGAGGCCGTCCGGCTCGTGTCTTTACCCGCCATGCCAGAGAAAACGCCGGCCGCCGGATTGCCGGGCTTCATGTCCATGATCAAGCCGGCCGGGGCGCAGTGCAACATGGAATGCGCCTATTGCTACTACCTGCACAAAAAGGACGGCCTGGGCCAACCGGAACGGCCGCGCATGAGCGAGCGGGTCCTGGAGGAATACATCCGCCAGACGATCGCGGCGCACACGGGTCCGGAGGTCGTCTTTTCCTGGCAGGGCGGCGAGCCGACGATCATGGGCACGACCTTTTTCGAGCGCGTCGTGGAGCTGCAGGAGAAATACAAGAAGCCGGGGCAGGCGGTCGAGAACGACCTGCAGACCAACGGCGTGCTGCTGGACGAAGCGTGGTGCGCGTTTCTGAAGGAGCGCCGCTTCCTGGTCGGAATCTCCATCGACGGACCGCGCGAATTGCACGACGCCTGCCGGTACAGCGCGGGAAGGAAACCGACCTTCGACAGGGTGATGCATGCGGTCGATCTGCTGCGCCGGTTCGAGATTCCCTTCTGCTCGCTTTCCGTGGTCAATCGGGTCAATGCGACGCGGGCGCTGGAGGTGTACCGGTTTCTGCGGGACGAGGTTCGCCCCCGGATGATTCAGTTCATTCCCTGCGTCGAACCGGCGGGCTTCGAGCAGGCCATCCACGGCGATCACGCCGGCGGCGGGAAGCAAGCGCCGAGCTGGCCGGCGGTCACCGGGTGGTCGGTGCTGCCCGAGGATTGGGGGTGGTTCCTGTGCCGAATCTGGGACGAGTGGATGCGCCGGGATTTCGGCCGGGTGTTCGTCGATCAGTTCGAGAACGTCATTTCCATGATGTTCGGCCACGGCGCGATGAAATGCGTCAATGGGCAGTATTGCGGGCATGCGGTGATGCTGGAGCACAACGGGGACATGTACAGCTGCGACCACTTCGGCTATGCGGATTTCCTGCTGGGAAACATCCTGCGCACCGATGCCGCCGAGCTCGTGAACTCGGAGCGGCAAAGGCGATTCGGCCTGGCCAAGAGTTCGACCCTGCCCGCGTACTGCAAGGCTTGCGCTTACCTGCGCCTGTGCTGGGGCGAATGCCCGAAGAACCGGTTTGCCCGCGCGCCGACGGGGGAGCAGGGGCTCAATTATCTGTGCCCCGGCATGAAGCTCTTTTATGCGAAGGCGACCGGTTCCTGTCGAAAACTGGAAAGTCGTCTGTTCCGGTAGGGGAACGTCTGCTCAGCCGAGTATGCCGGACGCGGCCAGCGTCATGATCACCACCTGCAGGACGCACAGCGACGCATAAATCCTGTCCTTCCGCCGCAGGAACACGCAGGACACGGCGAGCAGGCAGGGCGCGGAACAACTGGCCAGGATGGCGATTCCGGTCAGGCTGGCCAGCTCGCCGCACGCGGCGTGGCGCAGCCACTCCCAGCCGATCGGCGTGTTGGTGCGTTCGAGAAAGGTGTCGAGCGGATAGCCCCAGTAAAGGCCCAGGTGTTCCGGTGCGACGCGGCTGGGCAGCGCCTTGGAGAGATAGGCGTAAAAGGAGGCGACCAGGAAAACGAACGACAGCCGCGATCCCCAGAAAAGAAGCGCGGCATACCGCTGATGCAGCGACGCATCGAGGCGCGCGGCCGCATCGTCCGCGTTCATGCTCCGAGCCCCTTGAGCAGGGAGCGTATCCCCGAGAAAAACAGCATGACCAGCACCAGCCGCCGCACGCTGGACGGTTTCATCACCCCGAGCAGCCTGGCGCCGATGCGCGCGCCGAGCATCATTCCCACGATCGACGGCACCGCGATGATGGCCAGCACCGCGCCCCGGTTCAGGTAGATCCACGCCGCCGTCGAGTCGACCAGCGACAGGATGAAGCTCGACGTGCCGGCGGCGACCTTGAGCGGTATGCCCATGAGCAGATTGAGGACGGGCACGTTGGCCCAGCCCGCGCCCATGCCGAAGAAGCCCGCCAGGAAGCCGATGCCGGCGAACAGGACGAGCCCGGAAATCGTCCGCGTGGCCCGCCAGGGCAGCAGGGTGCCGGTGGACCGGTCGTGGTAGATGCCGTTGAGCGACAGCGCCGAGGCCAGCGCGTCGGCGCCCTGCGGCACGGCGGGCCGGTCCGGATTGCCGAGCAGCATGAGGCCCGCGACGCCGAGGATGACGACGCCCAGCGCGATCTGCACGGTCGACGTGGCGAGCGCGAGGCTGGCCAGGGCGCCGAGTATGGAACTGGTCGAGGCCACCAGCGCCAGGGGGAGCGACAGGCGCAGATGCGCCATGCCCCCGCGCAGCAGCGACGGCCCGGCGGCCAGCGCGCTGGCGAGCGCGACCAGCAGGCCCGCGCCGCGCACGAAATCCAGATGGAACGGGAAGAACGCCGAGACGAGCGGCACGTAGAGCACGCCGCCGCCGATCCCCGCCGGGATGGCGACGATGCCCATCAGGAAGCAGGCCAGCAGAAGCAGCAGGGGCCATATCCACCAGGCAGTCGCGGCGTCCGAAAAAACGGCGGTCAGGGTCGTCATGACGGCATTCTGGAGGTGGGATTCGATGCATTCGGCCTCGCGCGGTGGGCGCGGGAGGCATGCGGTCAGGCCATTTTCATCGGCAGCGGCAGATTGGGCGCGAGCCTGATCATCTCGCGGCTCAACTCCCAGAGCAGTTCCGCGCGCAGTCCCTTTTTTTCCTCGAAAAGGTTGCGCGTTTCCCAGGGATCTTCCGCCAGATCGTAAAGCTCGCCCCACGGCGTCCCCTGGTAAATGGAGAGACGCCAGCGATCCGTGACGAGCGTCCTGACCCGGGGCGGATCGGGCAGGCCGGGAACGCTGCGGTGGCATTCCTCCTCGATCAGGACGCCGGGGTTTTCCGTGAAGCCGCCTCGGCCGCTGATCAAGGGCATCAGCGATCGGCCTTGTATGCCGTTGAAAGCCTGCACGCCCGCGCGATCGAGGATGGTCGGGGCGACGTCCATGGCCGAGGCCAGCGAACCGCAGCGCCGTCCGGCGTTCCCGTACAGGGGGTCGCGCCATATGAACGGCATGCGGATGACGCTCTGATAATGCAGCGGTCCCTTGAACAGCAGGCCGTGATCGCCCATGAAGTCGCCGTGGTCGCTCATGAAGATCACTACGGTGTCGTCCAGCAGACCGAGGTCGCGCAGGGAAGACATGATCCGCCCCACCGCGTCGTCGATCATGGCAATGGCGCCGTAGTTGAACGCGATGGCCTGGCGCGCCTCGGCCTCGTCGACGGCGATGACCCGCGATCCGGAGGTCTTTCTCGCGCCCTTGAGCAATTCCTCGTGGATGGCGCGCTTGTGCGGCGGCGCCAGGTTCAGCGGGCAGTGGAAGGACGGCGGCAAGGCCACGTCGTCCGGCGCATACGCGGACCAGTACGGGTCCGGCGGGGTGAAGGGATGATGCGGGTCCGGAAACGAGCATTGCAGGAAAAACGGCGTGCGCCGATCATGATCGCGCTGCGCGTGGGTCCGCAGCCACTGTATCGTGGTGTCGGCGACGAACGCCGTCGGATAGTGCTCGGCATCCAGGGAGCTGCGCCATGCCTGCGGCGCCACGATCGAAGCGCCTTCCGCGTCCGGTCCGGCGGGGCGTTCCGCGCGCGGGGGCCGGACGCCGCTTGCCTCCAGCCAGCGCGCGAAACTGCCGCCGACCTGGTCGCCGTGCTCCAGGCACAGCGCCGCCTCCTCGAAGCCGTAGTACGGCACGCGTACCCTGAACGCCGGGTCGCGCCAGGACAGCGGGGATTCGTTGCCGTATCCGGGGCCGTCGCGCAGATCGAAATCCCCCTGCCGCGTCCGCGGAATGGCGTCCTGTCCCGGCATCGCGGCGGGCTCGGCCTCGGTCATGTTCTGGAAATGCGCCTTGCCGATCAGCGCCGTCCGATAGCCGGATTCCCGCAGGGCTTCGACGAACGATCGCGTCGATAGCGGCAGGGGCACGCCGTTCATCCGCACGCCGGCCGCGCTCGGCATACGCCCGGTCATGATCGCCGCGCGATTGGGCATGCAGACCGGCGAGGCGACGTAGAACCGGTCGAACGCCATGCCGTCGCGGGCCAGCGCATCGATGCACGGCGTCCGCAGCAGCGTGTTGCCGTACGCGCCGAGGTGGTCGGCCCGCTGCTGATCGGTCATGATCAGCAGGAAGTTGGGACGGTGCCCGGCGGGTGAAGCCGGAGAAGCGTTCGGGACCGACGTCATTTGGCCAGGCCGAGCTCTTCCACCAGCTTCTGGTGGCGCGTCGAATCGTCCTTCAGCAGCTTCGCCATCGATGGCGGATCGCTCGTGCGCACTTCCGCGCTGAGGTTGGTGAACTGCGCCTTCACAGCCGGCAGTTCGAGCGTTTCGCGCAGCACCTCGTTCAGCCGCGCAACGAGGGCGGCCGGCATGTCCTTCGGCCCGAGCAGCGCGTACCAGGCGTCCGATTCGAGGTTGGGATAGCCGGCCTCGGCCAGCGTCGGCACGTCCGGGGTGATGCCGGAGCGGCTCTTCGCCGTGACCGCCAGGCCGAGCAGCGCGCCCGACTTGACGTGCGGGACCGCCGGCGGCATGCCCGCGAAGAACAGCTGCACCTCGTTGCCGAGCACGGCGGGTACGGGATGTGGTTCAGCTTGATGCCGCTCGATTGCGCGAACAGGACCGTCGCCAGATGGTTCAGCGAGCCGATGCCGGGCGAGGAATATGCCAGCCCGTTCGGCTTGCTCTTCGCCAGCGCGACGAGCTCGGCTATGCTCTTCGGCCCAAGGGCGGGATTCACCACGACGATCATCGGCACCGAGGCGATCTGGCCGATCGCCGTGAAGTCGGCGGCCGGATCGAACTGATGGGGCTTCTTCATCCAGGGCACGATGGTCATGTTGACCGTCGCCATCAGCAGCGTGCGGCCGTCCGGCTTGGCCTTGGCGACGGCGAGCGCGCCGATGTTGCCGCCGGCGCCGGGCCGGTTTTCGACGATCACCGGCTGCCCGAGCCGTTCGGACATCGGCGCGGTGAGAATGCGCGCCAGCACGTCGGGCGCCGAGCCTGGATCGGACGGCACGACGATCGTCACCGGGCCGTTGACCGCCTGCGCCGAGGCGCCGGGCGAGGCCAGCGCCGCCAGCAGGGACAGCGCGCCGAGCAGCAGGCCCGTCCCGACGCGATTGATGGATCGATTTCCGCACGTGCACGCTGTTTTCATGGCGCATTCCCTCCCGGTTGGATGAGTACGGCTGCCGCTAGTCGGCGAAGATTTCGGACCTTCGATTGCGTATTTTCGGCAGGGCGGTCAATACGATCGCCACCACGGCGGCGGCGAGCAGCGCCGCGCTGATGGGCCGTGTGAGGAAGATCGACGGATCGCCTTGCGACAAGGCCATCGCGCGCCGCAGGTATTCCTCCATCATCGGCCCGACGATGACGCCGAACAGCATCGGCGCCAGCTCGCAGCCGAGTTCGACGAGCACGTGGCCGAGTACGCCGAACGCGGCCAGGATCAGGACGTCCGTGGTTTTCAGCCCGATCGAGTACGACCCCACGCAGGAGATGGCGATGATCGACGGATAAAGCGCGCGGTACGGCACTTCCGCGATCTTCGCCCAGATGCCGACGAGCGGCAGGTTGAGGACGAGCAGCAGCAGATTGCCGATCCACATCGAGGTGACCAGTCCCCAGAAGAGCACCTGCTGGTCGGTCATGATCCGGGGGCCGGGCGCGATCCCGTGGATGAGCAGCGCGCCCATGGTCATGGCCATGACCGGGTTCGAGGGAATGCCGAGCGTCAGCATCGGGATGAAGGAGGTCTGCGCCGCCGCGTTGTTGGCGGCTTCCGGCGCGGCCACGCCTTCCAGGGCGCCCTTGCCGAATTTCTCCGGCGTCCTGGATACCGCCTTTTCGAGCGCGTAGGAGGCGAAGGAGGCGAGCACGACGCCTCCGCCGGGAAGGATGCCGAGCAGCGAGCCCAGCCCGGTCCCGCGCAGCGACGGCCAGACGATGCGCCGCAGCTCGGACCAGCCGAGCCGGAGGCTGCTCAGGCGGTGCGAGCGCGTGGACATGGCGGTTTCAGGATTGCCGAGGTTCCGCGCGATCTCCGCCAGCCCGAACATGCCGATGGCGATGGGCACGAAATTTATGCCGTCGTAAAGATCCGACAAGCCGAGCGTGTAGCGCTCCACACCGCTGGTCACGTCGGTGCCGACGAGGCCGACCAGCACGCCGATCAAGGTCGTCGCCACCGCCTTGACGACCGAACCGCTCGACAGCGACACGGAAACGATCAGCCCCAGCACCATCAGGGAGAAGTATTCCGCGGCACCGAAATTCAGCGCGATGGCGGCCAGCGGCGGCGCCATCGCGGCTATCGCCAGCGTGGCGATGGTGCCGGCGATGAACGAACTGATGGCCGAGGTCGCCAAGGCCGCTCCCGCCTTCCCCTGCACGGCGAGCTGGTAGCCGTCCAGCGCGGTCACTACCGACGAGGTTTCTCCGGGCAGGTTGATCAGGATCGAGGTGATCGATCCGCCGTACTGCGCGCCGTAGAAGATGCCCGCCAGCATGATCAGCGCGGAGAGCGGATGCAGTGAGAAGGTGACCGGCAGCAGCAGCGCGATGGTCATCGTCGGCCCGATCCCCGGCAGCACGCCGATGACCGTGCCGAGCAGGGCGCCGATGAAGCAGTAGCCGATGTTCAGCCATGAAAACGAATTGGCGAAGCCGATCGAGAGATTGGTCAGCAGGTCCATGTTCTTATCCCGGCCATTTGACGAACGGAATGGGCATGCCGAAAGCCAGCGCGAAGACGAGCCAGCAGAAAATCGCGATGAGCACGGACAGGACCAGGGATTTCCATGCATGCCACGGACGGCTGGCGAGCGTCGAAAACCAGACGGCCGCGATCAGCGCCGGCGCGAGGCCGAAGAAGTCGACCAGCGCAGCGAAGATCAGCGGCGCGCCGACGACCATCGCGAGCGGTTTCCACTTGAACCTGGGGAGGGATCGCCCGACGCGGTTCTTCAAGGCGCCGAGCGTCACGGCCAGCCCGAGCAGCGCCAGCAGTCCGGCGATGACGGCGGGAAAGTACCCGGGCCCCATGTCCAGCGCGGCGCCGATTTCGAGATCGCGCCCGACGGCCAGGAAACCCAGGGCGATGCCGATGAAAAGCAGTCCGGCCAGTAGATCCTTGTTCCAGATGCTGGGCGTAGTCACGTCGGCCCCCTCGCTGTTGTTTCTGAAATAGTTTGAACGACCCTGTTTAAAGTAACAATCTAGTTGGCAGTATAGGTGTTTCCGATCCGGAGTCAATCGGTTTTCGTTTTGCCGGCCGAAGCAAGCCCAGGGCGCGAAGCCGCGATGGACAGCGCGCGCACGAGCGTCCCCGCGGCGGCCTGTCTGAGGCCGGCCGCGGGGCGATTTAAACTGTTTTCCGGGAATTCAGGGGCGACGGAATGGGTGGGGTCCGTAGCCGGACGGAGGGCGGCGTTCCCGCGCGCTCACACCGCCGATCCGAGCCCGTAGGGCGCCGGGGTCAGGTTGACGATCTTGCGGAACAGCTCCGCATATTCTCCCGCCGCGCCCTTGTAGGGATCGAAGTTGGCGCTGAACTCGGCGTCGAGCTCGCGCCAGTCGTCCTCGCCGAGCGCCCGGCGGGCCAGCGGCAGGAGTTCCCTCTCCTCGAGGTTCAGGTGCTTCCAGTTGAAGTCCAGGTACTCCTGCACGAGCGCGTCGAACCCGGCGAACCCCGGCGCGCCGACGCTCTGGTAGTGGATCAGCGCCTGCAGCAGCGCGTTGGTCATGCGGTAGCCGTCCTTGTGCTGCCCTTCCAGCGTGTCGATCAGCTCCGCCGCCTCCTGCGAACGGCTGCGCAGCTTCGGGAAGAGGTAGTCGTCCTCCTTGGGGTGGTGCACCTTTTCCGGCACCTGCGTGATGTAGTCCACCATTGCGGAGAGCAGCCGGAAGTCGGGCCGCATCCGGCCCTCGCGGATGCCGTCGACGATGAAGCGCAGCGCCTGCAGCACCGACGCCAGCGCGCGGTGTTCGTCGTGGATGATGTCGATGGTTTTCATGGCCTCACCTTCCGGGCGTCTCAGTGTCCGCCGACGCCGAGCCAGCGGTCGAGCCGCTCGCGGTCCTTGCGCAGTTCCCGGCTTTCGCCGGAATAGACGACGCGCCCGCGTTCGAGCACCAGCGCCTGGCGGGTCATGGGAAGAATCTGGTGCGCGTGCTGCTCGACGAGGATCACGCCCACGTCGCCCGAGCCGACCATGCGCCCGATGATGCCGAGCAGGTCCTGCACGATCAGCGGTGCCAGCCCTTCCAGCGGCTCGTCGAGCAGCAGCAGGCGCGGGTTGAGCATCAGCGCCCGGGCGATCGCCAGCATCTGCTGCTCGCCGCCGGACAGCTGGTTGCCCATATTGCGCTTGCGTTCCTCCAGGCGCGGGAACATCTCGTAGACGCGCGGCAGGTTCCACGGACCGGGCCGGGCGACGACGGTCAGGTTCTCCTCGACGGTCAGCGAGGGGAAGATGTCGCGCTCCTGCGGCACCCAGCCGAGGCCGAGGTGCGCGCGGGCGTGGCCGGGCACGGCCGCCAGGTCGCGCCCCTGGAAAACCATCCGCCCGGACTTGAAGCGCGTCGCGCCCATCAGCGTGGACAGCAGCGTCGTCTTGCCCATGCCGTTGCGCCCGAGCAGCGCGAGGCTGTCGCCCTCGTCGAGCGCGAACGAGATTTCTTCGAGCACGATGGAATCGCCGTAGCCCGACCAGACGTTTTCCACCTTGAGCAGTTCAGCCATGGATCGCCTCGCCCAGATAGACTTCCTTGACCCGCTTGTCCCTGGCGATGGCCTCGGGCGTGTCCTCGGTCAGCAGGCCGCCGTTCACCAGCACCGAGATGCGGTCCGCGAAACGGAAGACGAGATCCATGTCGTGCTCGATCAGCAGGATCGTCACGTCGCGCGGCAGCCGCGCGATGGTCTCGAACAGCTCGCGGCTCTCGCTGGTCGGCACGCCGGCCGCCGGCTCGTCGAGCAGCAGCACCTGCGGTTTGGCGGCCAGCGCCAGCGCGATCTCGATCAGGCGCTGCCGGCCGTAGGCCAGGTTGCGCGTCTTCTCGTTGGCCACGTCGGAGAGGCGCAGCGAGGCCAGCAGTTCGGAGGCTTCGTCGATCGCCGCGTCGTGCCGGCCGACGGGCCGCCACCAGTTCCAGCCGAAGCCCAGGCGTTCGCACACCGCCATGGTCACCGATTCGAGCACGGTCATGTCGGCGAACAGGCGGTTGATCTGGAAGGTGCGCGCCAGCCCGCGCTTGACGCGCTGATGCTGCGCCAGCCGCGTGACGTTGCCGCCCTTGAGGAAGACCTCGCCGGCGGTCGGTTCGAGGAAGCCGGTGAGCAGGTTGATCAGCGTCGTCTTGCCGGCGCCGTTCGGCCCGATCAGCGCGTGGCGGGCGCCGTGTTCGACGTTCAGCGTGACGTCGTTGGTGGCGGCGAAGGCACCGAATTTCTTGCTCAGGCGGCGGGTCTGCAGCACGGCATTCATGGCTTCGCCCTCCGCGCCAGCCGCTCCCGCAGGCGCTGCGCGAGGCCCATGATGCCGTCGCGCGCGAAGAGCACGATCAGCACCAGCACCGCGCCCAGCCAGAACTGCCAGTATTGCGGGTTGAGGCCGGAAAGGAGATGGTGCGCCGCCATGAACACGGCGGTGCCGATCAGCGCGCCGTAGAGGCAGCCCGTGCCGCCGAGCACCAGCATCAGCATGATCTCTGCCGAGCGGGTGAAGGACAGCACGTCGAGCGAGACGAACTGGGTGGTCTGGGTGAGCAGCGCGCCGGCCACGCCCGCGTAGGCGGCGCCCAGGGTATAGACCGCCACCAGCCGGCCATGCACCGGCGCGCCGATGGCCGGCATGCGCGCCACGTTCTGCCGGATGCCGCGCAGCGACATGCCGAACGGGCTGTGCACGATGCGCCGCGCCACCCAGAACAGCACGAACAGCACGGCCACGCTGTACCAGTAGGCCGTCTTGCCGTACAGGTCGAAGCCGAAAACGCCGAGGAGCGGCGTCATCTCCACGCCCTGCAGGCCGTCGACGCCGCCGGTAAATTCGGTCGCCTTGTTGGCCGCCTCGTAGAGCATCATCGCCACGCCCAGCGTGACCATCAGCCGCGTCAGGTCCGTGCCGCGCAACACCAGGAAGCTGGTGAGGAAACCCACCACGCCCGCCACCAGCGCGCTGAACGCCAGCCCCAGCAGCGGATCGCCGAAACCGTACTTGGACAGCAGCCCGGCGGCGTAGGCGCCGAGTCCGAAGAACGCGGCATGCGAGACGATGCCGGCGTAGCCGAGGATCAGGTCCACCGACAGCGCGAACAGCGCGGTGATGGCGATCTGCGAGAGCAGGGCCAGGCTCTTGGGAAACAGGAAGTAGGCCAGCAGCGGAATCAGCCAGAAGACGATTTCGGGCGCCCGCCACGCCGCCGCTCCGCGCAGCGGCGCGAGATCGGGAACGGTCCGGGCGGCTTCGAGGTGGTCTCGCGCCGCGAAGGGCCGCATCAGGGAATCGAACAAAGCCGGCTCTCGCACCATGCGTTCTCCGTCGTCATCGAGTCAAAGCGCGGCCGAAGAAGCCCTGCGGCCGGACGATCAGCATGACCACCATCACCGCGTAGATGACGAAGGCCCCCACCTGCGGCAGATAGTATTTCCCCGCCACGTCGAACACGCCGAGCATCAGCGCGGCCAGCAGCGAGCCCTTGATGTTGCCGCTGCCGCCGACCGCCACGACGATCAGGAAATAGACGATGTACTTGAGCGGAAAGCCCGGATCGAGCCCGAGCATCTCGATGCCGAGCGCGCCGCCCAGCCCCGCCAGCGCCGAGCCGAGCGCGAAGGTCAGGGTGAACACCCGGTCGACGTTGATGCCCAGCCCGCGCGCCACGCGCGGATTGTCCACCGAGGCCCGCAGCTGGGCGCCGAAGCGCGTGCTGGCGACCAGCCATTGCAGCCCGGCGGTCAGGATCACGCCGACGACGATCAGGAACAGCCGATAGACGCCGACGTCGAGCCCCGACAGGTTGATCTGCCCCTTCAGGAAGTCAGGCAGGACGAACGGCTGCTGCTGCGCGCCGAAGAAGTAATGCGCCGTGCTCACCGCCATGAAGGTCAGCCCGATGGAAAACAGCACCTGGTCGAGGTGCGACGCGCCATAAAGCCGCCTGTACAGCGTGCGTTCGAGGACCACGCCGGCCAGCGCCGCCGCGGCCGCGGCGATCGGCGCGGCGAGCAGGAAGGGCGTGCCGGCGCGCGAAAGCAGCAGCGCGCAGACGTAGCCACCCAGCATCGCCAGTGCGCCGTGCGCCAGATTGACGAAGTTCATCAACCCCAGCGTCACCGACAGGCCGACGCTGATCAGGAACAGCAGCATGCCCTCGGCGAGTCCGTCGAACAGGATGGTCATGATTTGAATTCCCCCGCCGAAGTTGCCCGTGATCCGGAAAAGACCTTGCCCGATCCACCGTCATTCCGGCGCCAGCCGGAATCCAGCCAAGGCGGTTGCGCGCCCCCTGGGCCCCGGCTTCCGCCGGGGCGACGACCTCTGGCTTTTGCGCGTCAGTTCATCTTCGTCATTGCTTGCCCGGGTCTTTGACTTCGTTAACCTGGTCGAATTCCACGTTCTGCAGCTTGCCGTCGACTTTCTCCACCTTGCGCACGTACACCGTCTGCACGATGTCGCGCGTCGCCGGATCGATCATCACCGGGCCGCGCGGGCTCATCCACTTCATGCCCTTCACCGCCTCGATGAACTTGTCGGCGTCGGCGCTGCCGCCGGTCTTCTTCAGCGCCTCGGCGATCAGGTGCATGCCGTCGTACGCGCCGACCGCCATGAAGTTCGGGCGGTCCTTCGGATAGGCCTTGTGGTAGGCCTTGGTGAACGCCTCGTTCTCCGGCGACTTGTGCGCCTCGGCATAGTGGAAGGAATTGATCACGCCCAGCGCCGCGTCGCCGATCGCGTCGAGCACGTCCTCGTCGAGCAGGTCGCCGGTGGCGATCAGCTTGATCCCGGCCTGCGATAGGCCGCGTTCCTGGAAGCCCTTCATGAAGGTGATGCACATCTCGCCGTTGGGCACGAACAGGAAGACCGCGTCCGGCTTGGTGTCCTTGACCTTCTGCAGGTACGGCGCGAAGTCCGGGTTGCCGACCGGCACGCGCACCTCGCCGACGATCTCGCCGCCGGCCGCGGTGAAGGACTTCTTGAACTGGCCTTCCGCGTCGTGGCCGGGGCCGTAGTCGGCGACCAGCGTGAACACCTTCTTGATGTTGTTCTTGGCCGCCCATTCGGCGATCGGCGCGGTGACCTGCGGCAGCGTCATCGACGTGCGCACGATGTAGTTCGACTTGGTCGTGATCGCCGACGTCGCCGCGTTCATCACCACCATCGGCTTCTTTGCCTCGGTCGCCAGCGGCGCCACGGCGAAAGCCTCCGGCGTCAGGCTGAAGCCGGTCAGGATGTCCACGTTGTCCTGCACGATCAGCTCCTGCGCCCGGCGCTTGGTCGCGTCGCCCGCCGTGCCCGGCGAATCGTCCTTGAGGATGATCTGCACCTTGCGTCCCGCGATGGTGTCGCCGTTTTGCGCCAGATAGAGCTTGATGCCGTTGGTGATCTGCTTGCCATGCGAGGCGAACGGCCCGCTCATCGGCACGATCAGGCCGATCTTGAGGTCGGCGGCCTGCGCCGATCCCGACATGGCCAGGGCCAGGGCGGCCGCGGCGACGATCTTCTGCAGATGCTTCATGTTTCGCCTCCTTGAATTGGTTGCCCCGATTTGCAGACCGAGGTGCCTGGACTATGATTGGAAGGCCGCCCGGCACGGGATGCGCCGATCCGCCCAATCTTGCCTGGGGAGCATATTGCAGCGCATCGGACCGCCGAACAATCCAGCTTCGGCACTAGTAGCTATAGTGTTCTGTTATAGCCCGCCGGCAAGGCATCGGGGAGAAGACAACAATGAACCTCAAGCAGCTGGAATATTTCGTGCGCGTCGCCGAGCTCGGCAGCTTCAGCAAGGCCGCCCTGATCCTCAACATTGCGCAGCCCGCGCTCTCCCGGCAGGTGCGGCTGCTGGAAACCGACCTGCACGTCACGCTGCTCACCCGCACCGGCCGCGGCGTCGTGCTCACCGAAGCCGGCAAGCGCCTGTTCGACCACAGCGTCGGCATCCTGCAGCTGGTCGCCCGCGCCACCGAGGACATCGAAGCCGCGCGCGACGTGCCCGCCGGGCGCATCGTCATCGGGCTGCCGCCGAGCATGGGGCGCGTGCTGACGCTGCCGCTCGTCGAAGGCTTCCGGCGCGCGCTGCCCAAGGCGCGGCTGGTCATCGTCGAAGGCCTCTCCGCGCACCTCACCGAATGGATCGCCACCGGCCGCGTCGACCTCGGGCTGGTGCTCAACCCCGAGCCGAACCCCGCCATCGAAGTGACGCCGCTGCTCGACGAACCGCTCGGGTTGGTCGGCCCCGCGCAGGGCGGCAAGGCCGGCAAGCCCGGAAAACAGGCGCCGATCCCCTTCGCCGAACTGATCAAATACCCGCTGGTCCTGCCCGAGCGCAGCCACGTCCTGCGCAAGCATCTGGAAACCCAGGCTGCGCAATGCTCGCTCAAGCTCGACGTCGGCCTCGAAGTGTCGAGCGTGCAGTCCATCCTCGACCTCGTCGCCGCCGGCTACGGCTACGCTGTTCTCTCGCGCACCGCGCTGCGCGCCTCGGGACGCCCCGAGGCGTTCAGCTTCAGGCCGCTGACCAAGCCCGCGCTGACCAGCATGTTCTTCCTGGCCGTCTCCGCGCACAAACCCGCCACGCCGCTCGGGCGGCAGGCTTTCCGCATGCTGCAGGAACTGGTGGTGGCTACGGCGAAGCAGGACGGGGCGGCTGGTTGATGTTCGCCGGAAAGAGGGGCCTATCTCTTCAAGAATCAGGCAGCGATCGGGTAGGAGCAGATATTGCGGATACAGGCTTAATGCGGCTGTTTCACTGTTTTGCTATTTGCGAAATTTCTTAAAGACGCTGGAATCTGTTTTTAGTAAAAAGCATTCGCCGTTTTATACGCCATGACGGAGAATATTGCGTCATGATCTCTATTTATAGTTGGGCACCATATACCAGCTTCCGGACAAATTGGACTTATGGACGACAGGCTACTTAAAAAATACCTTGAATACGCCAGCACCGACGAAGCCTTTGCGGTTCTCTTTGTGAAGAAGCATCTCGCTCAAGCAAAAGGGCACTGGGTAGATATTGTCGATTGCCAACGTTACGAGATGTCGTCGGATAATTTGCATTTCCGATTCGTCGTTGGCGGCCTGTATAAGAGAAAAATACAACCGCAGTACCCATCCAAGTCCGCATTCACCATTGATGGCAAATTCGATGAGCGCAGATATTACTTGATGGTACGGGCCATTACTTGGGAAGTAGCACACAAAGACATAGAGCAGCAAAAGTCAAAGAAAGTGGCTACGCCGAAATTCAAGATAACAGGCGTGAGCTACGATATAAATCGAGACAACAAGAACTATTTTCGAGATGATGCGCCACCGGAGATAAAGGCTCTTTCAAATAACCTTTACGACCGTACAAACCCACTGTGGGACAAGGCCATGCAATACGTCAATGAGCCGGAGTTTGTTTATAAGATCAAACAGGTATCCATCATCGAGCCTAGTGCCCAACATATCATTCCACGGGACGCTGCGCGATAAAGCCGCGCATCGCCCGTGAATTCAAACGTTAGGGGTTTAATGGCTACGGTTCCTCGTCCAGAGTTTGACCAATCGTTCCTCGACGCCTTGTTAAGCGAAGACGAGCTTGGTGTTGTCGTCCGCGCTCACATTCACGTTGAAGCAAGCCTTAGCGAGTTCATTGAAACTCTTATCCCTGTACCGGCCAAATTGCCAAACCTTCGTTATCAACAGCGTGTCGAGCTTGCTTGCGCTCTGGGCCTAAAAACTGAGCATGCGCCAGCGCTGAAGATACTTGGTGAACTTAGAAACGCTTTTGCACACAAGCTCAACACAACCCTCTCTGCCCAGACCGTGAGCCGTCTGTACAAAGCCTTGTCGGAAACAGATAAACAAGCGGTTCATCTGGCTCACAAAAATACTAAGACGAAGGTTCTCGCCGATAAAGCCCCAGACTTCCTAAAACTAAGACCTAAAGATCAATTTGTTTTGATGGCAGTGTCGTTGAAGGCAATGTTGATGGTAGCTGTGCATGAGGCCAAATTGCATGTCGACAACCCCTAACATCTCAATCAACACGGGCCGTTGAAAACGGTGCTTCGCGCCGCGTGCAACGGCTGGTTATTTCAACCGTTGAGGCTCACAAGGGTAACTTGATGCGCTGCTCATTCACACTATCTCAGGCCGACTTTATTGCGCTTCTCAAGGTCGTAAATCGGCGACTTACTCAGCTTTCGAGCGCTAACACGAAGCTCTTTTTTTCAAACCTGTTCATCTGGATTTTTCTAGGCATTGCGTTTGCCTCTTACGCGGCACTCTTCCGCAAGTATCCTGATATGTCCTACGACTTATCGATCGTGGCCGCTGCTTTCTGTGTTGGCATCGCACTGATGGTTGCCGGGATGTTTTTCAAACAGCGAACCTACCGCAAAGTCATGCTTTCACCTGACAGCTGGTTTTTGTCCGAACAAACTGTTGTCCTTGACCCTAACGGTCTTCTTGCGAGGGGTAGATATGGCGAAGTGCACAACCCGTGGTCTTCCTTTCGTTATCTTGCTGAGGATGATAAGAACCTCTATCTATTCCTCGACAACACGCAAGCATTTGTCTTGCCCAAAGCAGCGGTTGGCTCCTCCGAACAACTAGACCAAGTTAAAGCATGGCTTCCGTTGTGAGCCGCAACCCATCATTCCACCGGACCTGCGCGAAAAGCCGCGCAGCGCCGATTAGCGCGAGATCGCTTATTTCTGGGGAGTGGCTACCCTCCTAATTTGCTACTCAGTGCTTCTTTGGCGTAACGGTGAAACAATTGATCCTCGTGACGCTGCCAAGCGCTAATTCTGCATTTTTATAGTGAGACATCATCGGAGACGACATGCGCGGCCATTGCCTCTGCGGACAAGTCGAATTTGAGATTGATGGAGAGCATTTCAAGCTCTACCAATGTCATTGCTCGCTCTGCAGAAAGCAGGGCGGCTCGCTGTCCAATGCCGCCACAATCGTTCCGAACGAAAAGTTTCGGTGGCTTCGTGGCGTTGAGTCCATTTCTTCGTGGGAGAAAGAATCAGGGTTCCGCTCTGACTTCTGTTCCATTTGCGGTTCTACCGTACCCAATCCGCTTAGGAATCTGCCTTACTTCTGGGTTCCTGCCGGGCTGCTTGAAGGTAACAACGAGCTGGAAATCGTTGCCCATTTGTGCGTGGCTTTCAAAGCCTCATGGGACTCCGCACCCCTTCAAGGGGCATGCTATGACGAGTTGCCAACTCTTTCCGAGTTCATCGCGCTCCTGCATGCGGATGCCAAACAAACGTAGACGGATCTCTGCTTAGTTCATACGAGGCAACCCCAAACCCCATGACCGCACCCTTACTCCGTATTCGTCCCGCTCGCGCAAGCGACCTGCCGGACATCGTCCGCATGCTCGCGGACGACCCGCTGGGTGCCCAGCGCGAGCGCTTTATCGATCCTCTGCCCGACTCGTACCAAAGGGCATTTGAAGCCATCGAGCAGGACCGGAACAACGAGCTTGTCGTGGCCGAGGGACCGGACGGTACGGTCGTGGCCGTCTTGCAGCTGACCTTCACGCCGTACATCACCCATCAAGGCGGGTGGCGCGCGACGATTGAAGGGGTGCGGGTTGACAGCCGCTTCCGCGGCTCGGGCCTTGGCCGTGAGCTCTTCGCCTGGGCCATCTCGCGGGCACGGGAACGCGGTTGTCACCTTGTCCAGCTCACCACCGACAAGCAGCGTCCGGAAGCCAGGCGGTTCTACGAATCGTTGGGCTTCGTCGCCTCGCACGAGGGCATGAAGCTCAAATTGCCCATCGCGCCGCCAGGGGCCGCGCCGTTGTCGCTCGGCTAGAAAACAGGATGCTTTGATTTCAAGTCGGGGCTTGGGTCCGCTCCGGCCGACACCTCGCACGCCCATATCAAAACGCGATAGCTAGTAGTGCGCTCCATGGCTTGGACGGCCGCATCGGCGTGTTCAGAATGGCACCGTCAACGAAACGGGGGCCGAGATGCAAACAGCGATTCCCT
>JADHEE010000291.1_pt1 | contig 22834 bp, 17 predicted proteins | sample 8952401 | NCBI WGS metagenome assembly JADHEE01 (sample SAMN16124438, study PRJNA663242) | bioreactor sludge metagenome | isolation source: sludge (ammonium) | place: India:Bengaluru | collected 2019-02-28 | reverse complement strand
CGGACGCACGTCCAGGTCCTCGCCGACGCCCGGCCCGACGACGGGTTCGAGCCCGTCGCGCCCGACCTCGAGGACGTCTACTTCACGGCTCTCCGCTCGGGCGAGGCCGCGTGAGGGCGAACGCCCCGTCGGCCGCGGCGATCGCCGCCTTCGAGTGGCGCACCGCGACGAGGCGCCTCCCGTTCGCCGCCGCGGCGATCCTGATGGGCCTCATGGGCTTCGCCCTCTCGGCGACGGCTTTCGGCCCGGCGGAGCTCCGTCTGAACGGGGCCTGGACCGTCACGAACTCCGTCGGCTTCCTGACCCTCGTCTCCGTCTTCGCCGCGATGATCCTGACGGCGCCGGTCCTGCTGCGCGACGACGAGCACCGAATGGCCGAGATCGTCTACGCGACGGCGGTCACGAAGCGCGGCTACCTCCTCGGGCGGTTCGCGGGCGCGCTCCTCGCCACGGCCACGGCCGTCCTCCTCGGCGTCGCCGGCCTCGCCGCCGGGGCGCTCCTCGTCCCGCACGATCCCGCGCGCCTCGCGCCGTTCGACCCGCTTCCCTACCTCTGGGCCTTCCTCGTCCTCGCGCTCCCCGGGGTCCTCTTCGTCTCGGCCTTCCTCTTCGCCGTCGCGGCGCTCACCCGGAGCACGCCGGCGACCTACGTCGCGGGCGTCCTCCTCTACCTCCTGTACTTCGTGGCCGCCCTCCTCGCGGACTCGCCCCTCCTCGCGGGGAGCGGGCCGCAGAGCGCGGGAGCCGCGTCGCTCGCCGCGCTCCTCGACCCGTTCGGACTATCCGCCTTTCTCGCCGACACGCGCTACTGGACGGTCGCCGAGCGGAACGGGAGGCTCGTCCCGCTCGCGGGGACGTTTCTCGCGAGCCGCCTCCTCTGCCTCGGCGCCTCGGCGTTCGCCCTCGCGCTCGCCTTCCGCCGATTCGCGTTTCGCGTCGCCCCGCGCGCGGGCCGCGTCGCGGCGGATGTCGGGCCGGAGCGGTCGGACGGGCCGCGACCGCAGCTGCCCGTCGCCGCGACGACGACGCCCGGCCGCGCGGCGTTCGGCTCGATCCTCCGCGTCGAGCTCCGCGCGCTCTTCCGGAGCCCGCCTCTCGCGGCCCTCTTCGCCCTCTGGGTCGGCTACCTCGCGATCGAGACGGTCCAGAGCTTCCGGTCGAGCGAGCTCGGGACGGCCGTCGTCCCGACGGCGGGGCTTCTCGTCGCCGATGTCGCGACGGCCCTGAACCTCCTCGGAATCCTCTTCCTCGTCTTCTTCGCCGCCGAGACGGCCTGGCGCGAGCGGCTCGTGCGCGTCTCGGAGGTCGTCGACGCGACGCCGTCGTCGAGCGCCCTCTTCCTCCTCGGGAAGCTCGCGGCGCTCGCGGTCGTCCTCGTCGCGCTCGCCGCGTCGGGCCTCGCGACGGCGCTCGTCTTCCAGGCCGCCGTCGGCCGGTTCGAGCTCGCGCCCCTCACGTGGGCCGCGCTCCTCCCCGTCGCGGTCCTTCCGCTCGTCCTCCTCGCGCTCCTCGTCCTCCTCATCCAGGCGCTCGTCCCGAACCGGCACGTCGGCCTCGCCCTCTCGCTCGCCGCGATCGCGTTCCTTCACGAGGGCGCCCTCGGCGGCCCCGACCACCCGCTCCTGCGATACGCGTACGCCCCGCGCCTGACCTGGTCCGACCTGTCCGGGTTCTCGCCTGCGGCGGAGTCTCTCGCCTGGTTCGCGGCATACGGGAGCGCGGTCGCCGCGCTCCTCGGCCTCGTGGCGTTCGGTCTCTGGCCGCGGGGGACCGACCCTCGTCTCGCGCCTCGCCTCGCTGCCCTCCCGCGTCGGTGGGGCCGGGGCGGGAAGCGCGCCGCGCTCGGCGTCGCGGCGCTCGCGCTCGCGCTCGGGGGTTACGCGTTCCGCGGGACGAACGTGACGAACCGATACGAGTCCGAGGACGACCTCCTGGCCTGGAAGGCGGCGTACGAGCGGACGTACCGCCCGGTCGAGGCCGTGGCGCAGCCCGTCGCCACGCACCTCGACGCCGCGGTGGCGCTCGAGCCCGAGTCGCGGCGGCTCCGGGTGCGCGGCCGCCTGCGGCTCGAGAACCGGACGTCGAAGGCGATCGACTCCGTCTGGGTCGCCGCCCGGCGCGACGTCCGGGTCGCGTCGATGACCCTCGCGGGCGCGAGCCGCTCGGAGGTCGACGAACGCTTCGCGACGCGTCGCTTCGCGCTCGCGCCCCCGATGCCGCCGGGCGCCTCTCTCGAGCTGGCGTTCGACCTCCGGATCGAGCGCCGCTCGCCCTCCGCGGACGACCACGTCGACCTCGTCCCGAACGGCACGTACGTCCACGGACTCGCGATGCTCCCGTCGATCGGCTACCGGCGGAGCTGGGAGATCGCCGACCCCGGCGCACGGCGGCGCGCGGGGCTCCCGGAGCGGGCCGAGGAGGACGACCCGGACGCCGACCTCCCCGAGAGCCCGAGCCGGATGACGTTCGACGTCGCCGTCACGACGCCGGCGGACCAGCTCCCGGTCGCGCCCGGCGTCCTCGTCTCCTCGACGGTGGCCGACGGCCGGCGGACCTCGCGCTTCCGTGCGACGCGCCCCGTGAGCGCGTTCTTCGCGCTCGCCGCGGCCCGCTACCACGTGGAGCGCGTCCGCCACGGCGACGTCGAGGTGGAGGTCTACGTCCACCCCGGGCACCGGCGGAACGTCCCGCGGGTCCTCGAGGCGGCCACCGCCGCGCTCGACCTCTGCGTCGCGCGCTACGGGCCCTATCCCTTGCCGCAGCTCCGGATCGCGGAGGTGCCCGACGCGAGCCTCCGCGCCGGCGGCTTCGCCCTCCCGGGCGTCGTCTTCCTCGCCGAACGGCGCGGCTTCCTGATCGACACGGAGGCGCCGGGGCGCGTCGACCTCCTGGCGAAGCGGGTCGCGCACGAGGTCTCTCACCAGTGGTGGGGGCACCAGCTCGACCCGGCCTCCGGCCCCGGCGCGACGGCGCTCGTCGAGTCGCTCGCCCGGCACACCGAGCTCCGGGTCCTGAAGTCGCTCCGCGGGGCGGCCGCGCTCCGCCCCGTCCTCGACTTCGAGCTGGACCGCTACCTCTCGGGCCGGACGGCGGGCGGCGAGGTGCCGCTCGTCGACGTCGGCCGGCAGTCGTGGCTCTTCTACGCGAAGGGCTCCCTCGCGATGGCCGCGGCCTCGGAGCTCGCCGGCGAGGAGGCCGTCGACGGCGCCCTCGGCGCCCTCCTCGCGCACGCGAACGCGACGAGCCGCGCGCCGACGTCGCGGGAGCTCCTCGCGCGCCTCCTCGCCGCGACTCCCGCCGCGGACCGGCCGCTCGTCGAGGAGTGGTGGACGCGCAGAGTCCTCCACGACCTCCGCGTGACGGAGGCGGTCGCGGCGCGTCTGCCCGACGGCCGCTTCCGCGTCGACGTCGGCCTCGACGCGCGGACGTTCGAGACGACGGGCGGCTCGGAGCGCGAGCGGCCCTTCGACGGCAACGTGGAGCTCGTCGTCCGCGCCGCCCGGAGCGAACGCGGAGACGACGAGGCGCCTCCGCTCCATTCCGCGCGACACGTTGTCCGCGGCACGACCCGCCTCTCGATCCTCGTCGACGAGCGACCGGGCGAGGTCCTGGTCGACCCGCGCCGCCTCCTCCTCGACCGCGACAGGGCCGACGACGCCCGCGGCGTCGAGATCGTGCCCTGAGCGGGCGGCCGGCCGAGCGGAACGTTTCGACCGGGCTCAGTCGGCCCAGCCGAAGAAGAGCGCGGCGATGCCGAACGTGTCGATGAAGCCGTGCGCGAGGATGGGAGCCCAGAGGTTCCGGCGGGCGAGGAGGAACGCGCTGGCGAGGACGAGGCCGGCCAGCCCTGAGTCGAGGATGCCCGCGGGGCCCTTGTAGAAGTGGCCGAAGCCGAAGAGGACGGAGGAGGCGATCACCGCGAACGCCAGGGCGGCGGGGGACCGGCCGAGGGCGTCGGCCGCGCGTCCGAGTATCCAGCCGCGGTAGCCGATCTCCTCGCCGAACGCGGCCCAGGTCCAGACGAGGCCGAGCCAGCGAAGGGCCGTCCACGGGTTCGAGGCGATCGCCTCGGTGCCGGCGGGCGCGACGATCGGCGGCCAGACGCTCTCCGCGAGCGGCTCGACGACGATCCCCAGCGCGATCCGGAGCGCCGCCGCGCCGAGGGCGATCGCGAGGAGCCGCGTCCAGGAGGGCGGCCTTTGGAGACCGATCGTCGAGAAGCCGCCGTTGCGGAGCCGGTACGAGGCGAGGCCGAGGACGAAGAGGATCGGCACCTCGTTCGGGAGGAGCCTCCAGACGTTGTGCCCGAGGACGAGGCCGGCGCCGAGAAGGAGCTCGGCCGCGGAGAGGAGCCGCCCGCCGCGCGGGGCGGCCTCCGGAAGGGGGGAGGGCGAGTCGGTCATCGGATCGGATTACGCGCTGCGGCCGGTCCGGGTTCAGGGAACGCGGGGTTTCATCCGGATGTAGGCGAGGCTGTCGTCGTTCAGCGTGATCTCGACGTCGTTCCCGTCCCGGCGGTAGGAGAGCGTTTCGCCGGCCCGCTTCATCCCGATCGAAATGACGCCCGAGCCGGAGGGCCTGTAGTGTCCCTTGCTCGACGCCGGCTTTCCGAGGACCGCGCGGACGTCGGCGGCGTTCATCCCCGACGACACGACCACCACTCCGGCCGCATCGAGCTGGTTCCCGAGGACCTCCGTCACCCGCCGGGACCGGGTGTCGACGGTCGCGACGAGGTCACGGAACCGGGACCATTGGAGCGATTCGAACAGGTGCCCGGCGGCGTTACGGTGTTCGGGCGGTCCGAGGAGGGCGACGACGGCGCTCTCGGTCTGCCCCGGCGAGAGGCCGCGGATCGCGAGCGGAGCGGTCCCGGTGTAGCGACGGTAGAAGGACTCGGGCTCGGAGGCCTCCCGGTCGCACGCGGAGAGGGCCACGAGGGAGGCGGCTGCGCAGGCGAGGAGCACTGCTCGCCGCGCTGCCGGAAACCCCGCCGCATTCCCCACGCCTCAGTGTGGAGGGACGCCCGTTCCCCGGCAAGTGGGACGAGGGGCTCATCGTCGGCGGCTTCCCCTCCCGGGCGCGATCGCTCTGGTCGGCCGCGATCGGCCGCCGGATCGTGGCCCGTCCGGAGCGACGGGCCTCAGGCCGACGCCGGGACCCGCCCCGCCTCTCTTCGCTCGGCCGCCTCGCACCTGGTCCGCGACGTGCGGACTCTCGATCCACCGGACACTCACCCTCGGAGTAACCTCCTCCCGGCGTGATCGGACAGGAGACCGTCGCGTGCGACGAGAGACGGAACCGGACTTTCGGCGCGGGACGACGGTTCCGGAAAGCAGGGCGCACATGAGAAGAAGCGCGGGCGCTCGGGTTCTCGTCTTCGCGGTGGTCGCGGCCGCGCTGCAGCCGGCCCGGCCGTCCGCGGCGGAGGAGTACGTCCTCCTCTCGTCGGCCTTTTCCGGCGGCCTGAACGGCGCCACCTACCGGACGCGCGTGAGGCTTCTCAACCAGGGGACGAGCCCCATCACGGTGAACGCGAGGTTCTTCGACCAGTCGAGCGGAACCATCCACGACGCGCAGCCGCTCGTCGTGAGGGGGCGCGATCAGGTCTCCCTGGAGAACGCCATCCCCACGCTCTTCGCGCGGGAGCTCGGCGCGTACGGTCCGATCCGATTCGAGACCTCGGGCCCGCTCGTCATCGGGGCGACCGTCAGCAACGTGAACGCCTGCCGGACCGGAGCGGTCTCAGGTCAGTGGCTGCCGGCGATTCCTCCCGAGCAGGCGATGCTCGCGGGTGCGATCGGCCAGGTGATGGTCAGCGAGAAGCGGGACTCGGGTGACCGGACGAACATCGTCTTCGTGAACCCGGGAGACGAGCCTGCGACGGTGACGGTGAGCGTCCACCGCGGCGGCAGCGTGGCCGTCCTCGCCGTCCGGACCCTCGAACCGCTGGAACCGGGCGGGTTCCGTCAGCTGCCGCTCGACGCCGTCGAGTTTCCCGGGCTTCGCGGGACGACGGCCGAGAACGTCTGGATCGAGTTCTCGAGCGATCGGCCCGTCCTGTCCTACGCAACCGTGATCAACAACATGTCGGGGGATCCGTACGCGGTCCTGGCCTCGCCGGACAGCCCGCCCGAGGTCGATGACCCGGACGAGATCACCTATGTCCTGCCCGGCGGAGTGCCCCTGGTCCTGGTTCGGATTCGGTCCGGGACGTTCCAGATGGGGTCGCCGGCCAACGAGCCGGGTCGCGTGAACATGAACGAGCTCCTGCATCCCGTCACGCTTTCCTCGGACTACTTCATCGGGAAGTTCGAGGTCACCCAGGCGCAGTGGCAGGCGGTCATGGGCTCCAACCCGACCTGGTTCCCGAGCTGCGGCGGCGATTGCGCCGTCGACCGTGTGTCGTGGGACGACATCGCCGGACCGGGCGGATTCCTGGAGAGGCTGAGGGTGCTCCTCGGTGAGCCGAGGTTTCGGATGCCGACGGAAGCCGAGTGGGAGAGGGCCACCCGAGGGGGGACGCAGACCCGGTTCTTCTTCGGGGACGCACTCGATTCCCCCGACACCTGCGGGTTGCCGTCCGACCGCGAGTACATGTGGACGTGCGGGGGCGGATCCCCGCACCCCGTCGGGATGAAGAAGCCCAACCCGTTCGGCCTCTACGACGTCCACGGGAACGTCAACGAGTGGGTGGAGGACTGGTTCGAGCCCTACGCGTCGATGTCGCCGAAGACCGACCCGAAGGGGCCGGCGACCGGAACCCACAAGATCCTCAGGGGCGGCGGGACGAACTCCTCGATGTCCTGGTCGCGTTCGGCCTTCCGCTATCCCTACCTCAGGAATGCCGGTCCGATCTGGGCGGGATTCCGTCTCGCACGGTCGAAGTAGCAGGCGTCTGCCGTCGGACGGGCGAGCGTTCGCTCGCTCGCTCACTCCCTCGAACCCCCTCCCGAAGGAGGCGCGCGACCATTCGCCAGCGGACAGCGTCCCTCAGCGGCGAGGGACGGCCCCCGGTCCCTCGTCGACGAGAACGGTGTCCACCGCGGCGGCCCCGGCCGGAAGCGGACGCGCCGGCAGGTAGGCGCTGTCTCCCGTGCCGTTGTTGATCGAGGTCGCGTATGCGATGAAACGTCCCGCATTCGGACCGGTGCCCGGCGGAGGGACGTGATCGAGGACGATGGTGGCGTTCGTCGCGGGCGGGCTCAGCCCGAACGTGTCGAGGAGGACGCTCGGGAACTGACGTTCCTCCCCTCCGGCGAGCTCGAAGAAGCCGGTCCCGAGCCAGCCGCCGTTCTCGTCGATCCCGGTCAGCGTCAGCGTGAGGTTCATGGGGCTCATGTTCCGGACGGTCAGGTTCGTCCTCGTGGAGGCGGACTCCTCGATCCCCGCGAGGACCGCCGGAATCCGTTCGACGCCGCCGAAGGCCGCGGCGGGGCTCCACGCGGGGATCCCGACTCCGAACCTGCCGGCCGCGGCGTCGTTGTACGTGAGCGTCGTGATGAGGCCGGGACCGTTCACGAACTTCCCGTGCACGCTCCCGGCCGTGGGCGAACCCTGGGTCATCACGTCGCTTCCCGGGAACATCGTGGCTGTCGCATCCCGGAACGCCACGCTTCCTGGCGCGGGCACGGAATGCTGTGCCCAGGCGATCGAGTGGAGCCCGCTTCGAGGCGTGTAATGGATCTCGAGGGTACGGGTGGCCGGAGCTGGTCCCGGGCTCAGGATCGAGACGTCCGTTCTCCAGACCGTCCCGTTCGCGCCGTCTGCATGCGCGACAGGGAAGACGAAGTCGGTTCCGAACGCCCGTTCCGGGGTGGCGGCGAAAAGAGCCCCGTCGCCCGTCGTGTTGTCGACGTGGATCGCAGCCGCGAAGGCGCCCGCCATCTTCGGACGGACCGCGAGGTAGGCGTTCGGCGTCGGCGCCGCCCTCATCCACGAGAAGAGGTCGTTCACCTGGTGCCAGGTGAACGGCGACAGGAATACCGTCCGGCGGCAATCGGCGCCGGTCTCGTCCGTCAGCACCTCGCCCGCGGGGCCCATGAGGACGACGTCGAACGTCCCTGCATCCGTCGTCGATACGAGGACGAGGTTGGCCCGCGACGCGTTCGCCACGGACGCGGGACCGGGAGCGATGGGGAGCGGCATGAAGGCGTCCTCGTCCGCCGACAGCGTCGTCCCGCCCGGCGAGTAGGGCTGCGACACCTTCTGCGCGTCGATCCCGAGGCCGAATCGTCGCGGGACGCCGTCCTCGTCGAGCCCGGCGTCGTTGAACGTCTCGCTCCGGATGACGATGCGCCGGACGTCCGTCACCGTCATTTCGTCGACGTCGAAGGACATCATGCCGGGTCCGGAGATTCCGACCTCGACGTCATCGAACGCGACGGTCCGGCCGGGTGGGACGTGCAGCTGCGTGGCCGGGCGCTCCTCGAGATCCGGAAGGCTCTGGCCGAAGTAGCCCCGGATCGCCGCCGTTCCGGGGTCGCCATTGAAGATCCATATGCGCGTGCGCCAGGAGGTCCCGTTCACGCCGGAGTTGTTCGCGACGGTCGGGAGGACGAAGTCGATCGTCACGGGCGAAGCCAGGCGGTCGAAGGCGGGCGCTGGCGCCGAGGCTCCCGGCGAGGACAGGATCGCCGATACGAGGACGAGCGGGCAAAAGCGCGACCCGGGCAAGCGAACGTCGTGAGCCAACGAGAGGGCCTCGAAGTGAAGTATAGGGGCCACGGGCGGACCGACGAGACTCGCCGGGGCTCCGAACGCTCCCGCCCGGGCCTGCTCTCCACGGCGGCGTCGGACCGCGCGCCCTTGACCCGGCCCGCGGGCGTTCGCTACGGTCGAGCGCGGAGGGGCGGAGTGACGGATCGACGGAGGCCGGTGAAGCGGGTAGGACGCCGGGCGGACTCGAGGCCGCGGGATGAGGCCGATCCGCTCCTCCGGGCGTGCGAGGCGGCGCTCGAGGGGTGGATCCGGGCGCTCGATCTCCGCGACCGGGAGACCGAGGGCCACAGCCGTCGTGTCGTCGGGCTCGCGGAGAAGCTCGCGGAGGAGCTCGGCGTCTGCGGCGAGAAGCTCGTCCACATCCGCCGCGGCGCGCTCCTCCACGACGTCGGGAAGATGGCTCTTCCCGACTCCATCCTCCTGAAGCCGGGCGACCTGACCGAGGAGGAGCAGGCGGTCATGCGCCGTCACCCGGAGCACGCCTGGGAGATGCTGAAGGGAGTCGACTTCCTCCGTCCCGCGCTCGACATCCCCTACGCGCACCACGAGCGGTGGGACGGCTCGGGCTACCCGCGCGGACTCTCCGGCGCCGGGATCCCGCTCGCCGCGCGCCTCTTCGCGGTCGTCGACGTCTGGGACGCCCTGCGCTACGACCGCGCCTACCGCGCGGGCTGGCCGGCGGAGAGGGTCAAGGAGCACCTGCGCGACGGGTCGGGGACGCAGTTCGACCCGGCGGTCGTCCCGGCCTTCCTCCGCATCCTCGAGCGGGACGGCGAGCCCGTCTTCGCCGACCCGGCGAACGGGCGGTAGAGAGCGATGCCGCCCCGGGCGCTTGCGCGGGGACAGGCGGCGGGGGAGACGAAGGGGCGAGATGCGAGCCGCGCCGGCGGCCACGGAGGAGCCGGCGGACGCGGAGCAGCCGCGGGTCTTGCGGGGCCGCTCCTCGGCTGCCCCTCCGCCGTCTCCTCGGCTCGCCCGGCGCTCTCCGCCCCGGGGACGACGGCGAGCGGGTTCGATCTCGCGAGCTCCCGACCGGTCAGGAACGGCGCGCCGGCGTCCCGCGCCCCTCCTCCGGGAGGGGGCCCCGCGCTTCCGGGCTCGCGGTACACGCGGCGGCCTTCGAGAGGAGGAGCGACCGCTCCCTCTCGTTCCGCGTCAGCGCGGCGGCCCGCTCGAGCTCGGCGCGCGCCTCGTCGCGCCGGCCGAGCTTCGAGAGGAGGTCGCCGCGGACGGCCGGCAGGAGGTGATAGCTCCTCAGCGCGGGCTCGGCGAGGAGAGCGTCGACGATCGGGAGCGCCGCCAGCGGGCCGAGCGCCATCGAGACGGCGACGGCTCGGTTCAGCTCCACGACGGGGGAGGGCGCGACGGCGCCGAGCGCGGCGTAGAGCGCGGCGATCCGCGTCCAGTCGGTCGCCTCCGCCGTGAGCGCCCGGGCGTGGCACGCGGCGATCGCGGCCTGGAGCGCGTAGGGGCCGAGCGTGCCGCCGAGCGCCTCGGCCCGCTCGAGCGCCTCGAGGCCGCGGCGGACGAGGAGCCGGTCCCAGCGCGAACGGTCCTGGTCGAGGAGGAGAATCGGCTCTCCCGAGCGCGAGGTCCTCGCGCCGAGACGCGACGCCTGGATCTCCATCAGCGCGACGAGGCCGTGGACCTCGGGCTCGCGCGGGGCCAGGCCCGCGAGGAGCCGGCCGAGCCGCAGCGCCTCCTCGCAGAGCGAAGGCCGGGTCCAGTCGCTCCCCGAGGTCGCCGAGTAGCCCTCGTTGAAGACGAGATAGACCACCTCGAGGACGGAGGCGAGCCGGGGCGCGAGGTCGGGGCCGCGCGGCACCTCGAACGGAACCCGCTTCCCGGCGAGCGTCCTCTTCGCCCTCACGATCCGCTGGGCGACCGTCGACTCCGGGACGAGGAAGGCGCGCGCGATCTCGTCGGTCGTCAGGCCGCCGAGGAGGCGGAGAGTGAGCGCGACGCGCGCCTCGCGCGGCAGCACCGGGTGGCAGCAGACGAAGACGAGCCGGAGGAGGTCGTCGCCGACGTCGTCGTCGAGGGCGGACTCGAGCCGCAGGGCGTCGTCCTCCGGCTTCTCGGCGAGCTCCCGCGCCAGCTCGGCGTGCTTCCGCCCGAGCAGCCGGTCGCGCCGCAGGAGGTCGAGCGCCCGGTTCCTCGCGGTGGTCCGGAGCCAGGCCCCCGGGTTCTCGGGGATGCCCGATCCGGGCCATTTCTCGAGGGCCGCGACGAGCGCGTCGTGCGCGAGGTCCTCGGCGAGGCCGACGTCGCGCACCATCCGCGCGAGGCCGGCGACGAGCCTTGCGGACTCGATCCTCCAGATCGCGTCGATCGCGCGCGGGACGTCTTCGGCGGCCACGGCGGCGGATCAGAGCACCCCGTCCGCCGCCGCGGCAAGACCGCCGCGCGCCGTCAGGAAGCGGAGCGCTTCGCGCTCGCCTGGAGCTTCTCCTCGAAGCCGGCCACCGCCGCCTGCACGTCCGGCGGGAACTCCTCCATCTCCTGTACCTGGCGGACCTCGATGATCTCGTTCGGCCCGGCCGGGCAGCGCCTGGCCCACTCGATCGCCTCGTCCCTCGAGCGGACCTGGATCATCCAGTAGCCGCCGAGGACCTCCTTCGCCTCCGGGAACGGCCCGTCCGTCACTTTCGGACTCCCGCCCTCGAACGTGACGCGGGCGCCGGCCGAGGGCGGATGGAGGCCGTCGAGCGCCAGGAGGACGCCGGCCCTCTGGAGCTCTTCGTTGTACTTCATCATCGCTTCCACGGCCTTCGCGTCGGGCATCGTCCCGGGCGCGGCGTTCTCGTAGCCCCTCGGGATCATCAGCATCATGAAGCGCATCGTCGTCTCTCCCTTCCTCAGGCGGTCTTCCGCTCGGTGCGCCAGAGCGGGGCGCTCCACGTCGGGGCCGCCTCCGCGATGAGCGCCTGGTGCTTCGGCTCGAGGTCCGAGAGCTCGGTGAGCTGCCGGATCTCGAGGCCGTCGCCCGCGCCGAGGGGGGCGGGGTGGCGCAGGGCCCAATCGATCGCCTCCTCCTTCGACGCGACCTCGATGACGTAGAAGCCTCCCAGGACCTCCTTCGTCTCGGCGAAGGGGCCGTCCACGACGGCGCGCTTCGACCCGTTCGGCACGACGCGCGCCCGGAAGCCGTCCGGGTTCAACCCTTCGGCCACGACGAGGACGCCGGCCTTCGCCATCTCCTCGTTGTATTTCATGTACGCGGAGAAGAGCGCCGCATCGAACGGCTTCGTCGCCGCCTTCCGCGCGTCGGTCTCGCAGGGTTTCGCGGTGATCAGAAAACGCATCGTCGATCCTCCCTTTCGTGGGGGCGGGGCCCGGGGTCGTTGTCCTCCGTGTGCCCCGACTCTACCCTCTCGACGAACGGGAGACGGCGGGATCGACACCCCCGGACCGTGGGCGCGGGACTCCCCGGCGAGGGACGCCGGCGATGCGTTCGCGGACCGCGCCGGCCGGCTTTCGGCTGCCGTCGTCTTCGCCGGAGAGCGTCTCGTACCGCTTCTCGAGCCCGACCTTCTCCAGCGCGGAACGGGAGACGCGGACGCAGGCGGCGAGAAGGCCGAGAGCCCCGCGGCGATGCCGCCCCGCCCGGGGCAGAATCTGCTCCCGTACTGGAAAACTCTACGTCGGCCCGGCCGCTCGCCCGGCCGTGGACGGGCGGCGGAGCTGTCCGGTCCCGCGAGGAGGGGCGCCTCGCCGTGGCACGTCGATTGCGCTTCCCGGCTCGATCCTGGAGGTGCAAGAAATGAAGAAGCTCATCGTTCTCCTCTCCGCGCTGGCCCTCTCCGCGCCCCTGCTCGCGGACGAGGCACGCGTCCGGTCCCCGTCGCCGGCCGTCGTCGGCGCGGTGTCGCACGTCCTGCTGCCCACCTCGGCCTTCGCCAGCGGCAAGTTCGGGGCGGTCTTCAAGACCCGGATCAGCATCGCGAACGTCACGAGCTCGGCCTACGACATCCGCGTGGGCTTCAGCACGGGCGCGGGAGAGGCGGTCGTGCGCTCGCTCGCGATCCTCCCCTACGAGACGCGGACCTTCGACAACTTCCTGAGCGACGTGCTGCAGACGAGCGGCGCCGGTTCGATCGACTTCGACAGCCAGAACGCGGCCTATCGCTTCATCGTCGCGGGCCAGGTCTACGTGGACGGCCCGAACGGCCGCTTCAGCACCGCGGTGCAGGCCGGCGACGAGGACGGCACGATCATCGCCGGGCGACCGGGCTACGTGGTCGGGATCAGCGTCGACGCGTACGACCGGACGAACCTCGGCTGCGCGAGCGACTCACCGTTCGCCCAGACGATCACCGCCCGGGTCTACAGCGCCGCCAACGTCCTGCTCGGCACGCTCTCCTTCGACATGAACCCCTGGGGCTGGAGGCAGGTCGGCGTCGACGTCGGAGTCACCGACGGCACCATGGTCATCTCGAGCACCCAGCGCGCCGTCTGCTTCGGCGTCGTCGTCGACAACGTCAGCAACGACGGGACCTATCAGATCGCCGTTCCCGACTGAGGCGGGAGGTCCTCTCGGATCCCCGGCGCGGGCGCGTCGAAGGGTCTCCTTCGTCGCACCGCGCCGATCTCCTCCTCCCGTGCTTCGTCGTGAGGGCAGAGGCCCCGATTCGCTCGCTCCGACTCTCCACGGAGGCCGCGGGCGCGCACGCCGGGGAAGACGCGTGGGCCGAGTCGGTACCTCCGAGGTCCGTCGCCCCTGCTAACCTCCGCCATCCTCGCAGGTCGACTCCTCCCGGCCGCGGCCCTCGCCGCGACGCTCGCCGCGCTTCCTGCGGAAGCCGAGTTGCGCTGGACGAGCGTCCGCGTCGACGCGGACCTCGATGCCGACGGGACGGTCGTCGTGACGGAGAAGCACGTCCTCGTCGCGTCGGGGAGCTCCTTCGTCGCGACGCGCCGTCTCGACCCCCGGTCGCCGGCCTCTGTGGAGCTCCTCGAGGTCGTCCTCCTCCCGTCATCCGGCGGCGAGCGGAAGCTCGAGTACGGGAACTTCCTCGGGGCGGATGTCTACGCCTTCGACGGGACGACTCTGTCCTGGGCGCTCCGCCCCGAGGGTGCACCGCCGTGGGGGGCGCCGACGACGCTCACGTACCGGCTCCGCTGGAAGGCCTGGCGGGCGATGACGCCCGTCTGGGCGCCGCGACCCAGGGCCCGGCCGTTGCCCGGGAGCTCGTTCGGGGAGCGCCTCTCCGCCCGGTGGCGCGAGACCCGCGAGGCGCTGAAGCGCGCGGGGCCGAACCCCCTTCGCCGCTACGTTCTCGACCTGAACGTCGCGGCCCCGGGCCGGGAGGGACCGATCGAGACGCTCGACTACGGCCTCACGGGGCACGACTCCTGGAGCTTCGCCGGCAACTTCATGTTCGTCACGCTCGAGCGGGCGCTCCCGGCCGAGGAGGGGATCGATCTCTCGTTCTTCTTCGATCGGGAGGACGGGAGAATCCCCTCCGGCGTCGCGCACGACCTCCCGGCGGCGCTCCTCGCGCTCTCGATCCTGCCCGTCGTCGCGGGGACCTACCTCCTCGGCAAGAACCTGCTCGCGTGGCGTCGGCGACGGCGGCCACGGGTCTCGGCGCCGACACCCCTTCCTGACAGGCCCGAGGCGATCTCGCCCGAGCTCTTCGCGGCGCTCTTTGGCGAAGGGGCACCGCGTGCGCCGGGGGCCGGCACGGTCTGGCGCCGGCTGCGCGACGCGAAGGCAGTCGTCGTCGACCGGCAGGAGCCGCCGAACCTCGTCCTCCGCGCCGACCCGGCCGACCTGCGGCCGCCGGAGGCCGCGCTCGTCGGCCTCCTCTTCGGCGACCGGAGCTCGCTGCCCCTCGCCGAGGCGCGCGAGCGCGCCAGAACGCTCGGCGGCCGGCTCGACGAGGCGGTCGACGAGGCTTTTCGCCGCGAGGCGCAGACGTGGCTCGGGGAGGGCGAGCGCCTCGACGCGCCTCGCCCTCCGGAACGGGACCGCGACGTCGCGGAGGCGGCTCCGGCCGCTTTCGTCCTGGGGCTCGTCCCGCTCGCGTTCCGGGGCGGTCCCCTCGGAACGAGGATCGCGGCCGGCGTCGCGGTCCTCGCCGTCGCCGCGGCGGTCTTCTTCGCCGCGCGAAAGATCCGGGACGCCGGATTCGGCGCGCTCTCCGCGCTCGTCCCGGCGGCGGCGTCGCTTCCCCTCGCGGCCGCGCTCCTCGCCTTCTCCTGGCTCGATCCCGAGCCGCGCCCCGACGTCCTCCCGGCGCTCTTCCTGTCGATCTCGGCGATCCTCGTCGTCCGCACCGGTTTCGTCGGCGCGCGGCCGGGAAGGAAGTCGGAGCCGTCGCCGCTGCGCGCGTGGGCGCTCGAGCAGCGCGAGGTGCTCCGCGAGCGGCTGATGCGGGGAGGCGGCGAAGTGGAGCCGGCCGAGGCTCCCTGGTTCCGGGCGGCCGGGCTGGAGGTCTCGCTCACGGAGCCCGGAGTGCCGGAGGGCGACCTGGAGGGGATCCTCGGGCTCTCCGGGGGCGAGGAGGGCGAGGCTTCCTAGATCACGGGGACCTCGGCGGGAGAGCCACCCCGCGGGAGCGCCGGGGCCCGGCGGAGGACGGATCGGGGCCCCCGACGTTCTTGCCGCCCGGTCAGAAGGTCGTCGCTTCCCCTCGCTGCACCGACGTCCATGGAGGAAACCGATTCCCGTGTCGATCTCGTTCGACCTGCAGCCCCTGCTCGTCGCCCTCCTGGTCGTCGTCTTCCCCGTCTGGGAACGGCGGGAGACCCTGCGGCTCCAGACGTCCTCCGATCCGCTCGTGTGCGTGCGGAGCCACCAGAAGACGATCGGCTGGCACCTGCTCGCGACGGCGCTGCTGCTCACCGCCGTTTCCGCCCGCCGCCTTTTCACGGCGCCGGCCACGCCGCGGGACCCCGGAATCGCCCTCGGCGCGGAGCACGTGATCCCGATCGTGATCGGCCTGCTGATCGGCTTCGCCCTGCCGGTACTGCTGGCGCGCTTCCCCCGGCGCGGCGACGAGCCCGCGTATCTCCCGCTGCTCGCCGCGATCGCGTTCCTCCTGCCGCGCGGCGGCCGGGAGCGGGCGTGGTTCGCGGCGATGTGTGTGGTTGTGGGCGTGTGCGAGGAGATTGTCTTCCGCAGGCTCCTGATCCCCTCTTTCGCGGAGCCGCCGGTAGGGATCGGACTGACGGCGGGCGTTGCGGTCGCCGCGGCGATCCTCGGGATCAACCACGGCTATCGGGGGGGCAGGAGAATCGTGACGACCGGCGTCCTGGCGCTGGTCTTCACCGCGTTCTTCTTCGGCACCGGCTCGCTCTGGTTGCCGATCGTCGTGCACGCGCTGCTCGACCTTCGCGTGCTGGCCATGGTTCCGAACGAGGGAATTCCCTGGCCTGCCGCGGCGTCCCCCGAAGTCGGACCCTGACTTGCTCGCGGAGCCGTACGGGAGCACGAGGGCTCGAGAACGTCGGCGTGCCGCCGCGCGCCGGCGCGCGGCGTGGTGCCCGGCGTCTACCCGCCGGGCGGCGTCGCCGGCGGGGCGGCCGGTGAAGCGGACGTCACGACCGCGAATCCGGCGTCGCTCCCCTTCTCGTCCCAGATGCCGACGCAGATGCGCGCGTCCGGGCCGGTCGCCACGATCTCGAGCTCGTACGTGTAGTGGCCCGCCTTCGCGGTCTCGAGCTCGGCCGCGGGGATCTCGAAGGCCTGGCTCCGCCGGGTGACCTCGGAGAAGTCCCCGGCGGCGGCGACGGAGGCGACGAGGACGGAGAAGGCGCCCTGGGCACCCTTCGCCGTCGGGAGGAGGGCAAGGGAGGCGATGGGGATCCGCACCTCGACGCGGATCCGGTACTTCCCGTCCTGCGAAGGAGCCGGCGAGGCCGTCGCGGAGATCGGGATCCGCGCCCGGCCGTCCGGCTGGAAGAGGTGCGCGAGGACCCGGTCGGCCATCTGCTCGGCGGTCGTCTTCTCCACGAGCGAGCTCCGGACCCGGACGTCGAGCTTCCGCCCCTTCACCTTCACCGCGACCGGCACCGACCGGCCCGCGCCCGGCGGCGCGGGGTAGCCGATCGAGTACCACGACTCGAGGTCGGAGGCGACGCGGTCGACGAAGCGGTCGACGTTCCCGGCGCCGACCGCCGCGACGCCGCCGGTCTTCTCGGCGACGAAGGAGAGCGCCTCGAGCTCGTTGTCGAGGACGATCTGCTCCTTTCCGCCGAGCGGCTGGTCCGAGAGCCCCGGCGCGGAGAGGCGCGACCGGTCGGCCGAAGGCATCGCCGCCTCGAGCTCGGCCGGGAAGACGCCGTGGAGGGTGACGCCGTTCGCGTTCGCCGCGCGCGCCACCTCCTCGAGGAGCCGCTTCGAGTCGAACTGCCGGGTCCGCGGGTCGCCGAGCGCCTCGGCACCCGTCCGGTCCTTGAGCAGGAACTCGAGGCCGGCGTAGCGCGAGAAGCGGTGGGAGACGAGGACGAGGACCTTCCTCCCGTCCATCCCGCCGAGCGTCGCGGCGAGACCCTTCAACGCGGACGTCTTCGCCTTCATCTCGAAGAACGCCTGCTGCGCGGCGAGCTCGGCCGAGGGCATGAAGCCGCCGAAGTCGGTCCCGATCCGCGGGTCGGCGGCCAGGGAGGTGAACCACTCGTCCGACTCGCGCAGGAGGTCCTGGTCGCCCCTCTCGGGGGCGACGCGGCCGCTCTGCCGCTCGATCCCACGGAGCGTCGCCGCGAGGAGCTCGACGTCGCCCGTGAAGGGGAGGACCGTCCGGATCGACCGGTTCCAGGTGACGACCATCGCCTCGTCTCCCTCTTCGATCGACACCTCGAGGAGGCGGGAGAGGGCGTCGAAGAGCTCGGCGCGGCGGGCCGCGTCGGGGACGTGGAGCCGGTCGAAGAAGAGGACGATCCGGCGGGGAGGGCGCGCGGCGGCGGCGGGGGGCGCGGCGGCGCCGGGCTCCGGCCCCGGGGTCGGACCGCCCTCGCCCGTCCGGATCTCGCTGAAGTTCGAGATCGGCACGACCTTGCCGTCGTGGCGGACCTCGAAGTCCTCCGCCTTCAGCCCTCGGACGCGGGCCCCCGACGGTTCGGTGACGACGACGTCGAGGTTGAAGAGCGTGACCTCGACCGAGGCCGCGGCGCGGGGAGGCGTCGCCGGCGGCTCCGCGGCGGGAGCCGCCGAGGCGGCGAGGGCGGCGAGGAGAGCGAGTGTGCGCATCAGGTTCCGCCGAAGCACGCACGCGGCGTGCCGGACGTGCCGTACTCTAGAGCATACGCAGGCGGCCATGCTCTCGTTCACGTCGCTCTTCGTAGGACTCGTCTTCGGGATCGTCCCGGTCAGGGTCGTCGCGACCGCCCCCGTCGTCCGCGTCGAGCTCTACCTCGACGGGGAGCGCGTCGCCGACCTCCGGGAGCCGTTCGAGGCCCGCCTCGACCTCGGCTGCGAGCCGGCCCCCCACGAGCTCGTCGCCGTCGGCTACGACGATCGCGGCCGGCAGGTCGACCGCATCCGGCAGTGGATCAACCGGCCGCGGCCCCCCGCCGAGGCGACGCTTCTCCTCGAGCCGGGCTCGGGCGGCAAGGAGAGGATTGCGAGGCTCTCCTGGCGTTGCCTCACGGAGGAGAACCCGCGCTCGATGACGGTGACGCTGGACGACGTCCCCCTCGCCGTGGAGGACCCGTCGGCGATCGCGCTCCCTCCCCACGACCCGTCGAAGGTCCACTCCCTGAAGGCCGTCCTCGACTTCGGACGCGGCGTCGTCGCGACCGCCGAGGCGATCTTCGGCGGCCCCCGCCGGACCGAGGCGTTCACCGAGATGACCGCCGTCGCCGTGGAGCTGCCGGACGGCGGGGGCCTCCCCCCGGCTTCCGACCTGACCGGCTGGTTCGAGAGCCGCGGACGGCCGCTCGAGGTCGCTGCCGTCGAGGAAGGGCCGCGCGAGGTCGTCGTCCTCTGCGAGGGGAGCGCGCTCGCCTCGCTCCGGAAGATCTTCCGGTACCGGACCACCGCCTTCGAGCCGAGCCTCCCGGAGGACGCCGTCCTCCGCTACGTCTGGCCCGTCGCGCAGTCGGCGGCCCAGACGGCGATGAGGACGAACGTCTACCCGATCACGCGCCCGCTCGGACCGGGCGACGGGAGCCTGAGCTGGATCGCGACGCGCCGTCTCGACTGGCCCGCGTGGCGGCCCGGCGGGCAGCGGATCTCGGACGCGCTCGCGGTGGCGGCCCTCGCGGCCGCGGACGGGGAGCGGCGGCGGGCGGTCGTCCTCCTCCTCGGCCCCGAGGCGGAGGACGCGAGCCTCTTCGCTCCGTCCGAGGCGACGGCGTTCCTGGGGCACCTTCGCGTCCCGCTCGTCGTCTGGACGGTCGGCGGGAAGGCGGCGCAGAAGGCGACGCCGTGGGGAAGCGCGACGCCGATCACGACGGCGCGCCAGTTCGACGCGGCCGTGGCCGCCCTGTTCGAGAAGCTCGCCCGCCAGAGGATCGTCTGGGTCGAGGGGACGCACCTGCCGCAGGACGTTCAGGCGGGAGCCCTCGCGGGCGAGGTCCGGATGGCGCGCTGAAGGCCCGGGCGACCCGCCCCGAGGCGATGCCGGCGCGGCGAAGCGGAGGCGCTCCCGCCGCGGGCTTCAGGGCGCCGCGAGGGCCCGCGCGAGGGCGAGCACCTTCTCGCGCTCGACCTTGTACGTGATCATCCGCGCGACGCCGTCGGCGCGCTGGACGACGACCGCCAGGGCGTCGTCCCCGGCGGGGAGGACGGCGGCCTTCACGCCGACACCGGGCAGCAGCTCGCGCTTCGTCGTTTCGTTCTCGAGAGCCAGGACGTCGAACTCGAACTCATCGTCGGCGGTCCGCTGGTCGTCGGCGAGCGCCTTCAGGCTGGCGAACGTGAAGCCGAAGTTGCTGCCGTCGCCCTGCCAGTCGCAGCTCGTGAACCCGGGCCGCGGCTCACCGACCGCCGGGCCCTGGTACCCGTCGCCCACGACGGCCACGGCCTCCTCCGGGGTCAGGACCGCATCGCACCGCACCGCGGAAGGCTCCGCGGGCGACTGCGCGTGGGCGGTGGCGGCGAAGAGCAGCAGGACGGCGAGCGGGATCGTTCGCATCATTCAACCTCCTCCGGACCGGTGACGGGCGTTCGGGCCCGACGATTCTCGTTCACGGGGTCGCCGGCCGTGTCAAGTCGAGGGACGAGCGTCCGCCTTCCGGGCCGCTCGTGGCTGGCGACGTCCGCCCGCGGTGGGCCGCACCGCGAAACCCCCGCTCCTCCACCCCGTACCTCCCGGAGATGAAGCCGCTCGCGCAGACCCTCGGCATCGCCCTGCTCCTCCTCCCCGCCTGTCGCACGGCCGCCCCTCCCGCCGTGCCCACGACCACGGCGGCCCCGGCGGAGATCGCTGCGGCGGCCGACCCGTCGGAGCGGCTCGTCGCCGCCTGGGTGCGGGCCCGGCGGGGAGACGCTGATGGGGCGCTTCGCCTCCTCCGCGAGCTCGACGCGGGGGGGTGGGACGTCCCGCCCGACGCGGCCGATTTCCCCGCGCTCGAGGCGAGCGCCGAGCTCGCGGCGATCCGTGCGCGGATCTCCGCGCGGGCGCCGCGAACGCCCCTCTCCGACGTCGCCGTCTCGATTCCCGAGGAAGGGCTCGTCGCCGAGGGGATCGCCGCCGACGCGAGGGACGGCGCGCTCTACGTCGGGAGCATCGCGAAGCGCAAGATCGTCCGCGTCTCGTCGTCGGGAGCCCCGAGCGACTTCGCGACGGGCGAAGCGTCCGGCCTCGGCGAGGTCCTCGGGATGAAGGTCGACCCCGCCCGGTCGCTCCTCTGGGCCGTCTCGAACGTGAAGGCGGGAGCGGGAGCCGGCGAGGCCGCGCGCTCGACCCTCCAGGCCTTCGACCTCGCCTCGGGCGTGCCGCGTGTCTCGGTCGCGATCGAGGAGCCGAAACATCTCCTGAACGACCTGGCGGTCGCGGACGACGGCTCGGTCTTCGTGACCGACAGCGAGGCCGGAAGCGTCCTCCGCCTCCCCCCGGGCGGCGCGCGCCTCGTTCCGTTCCGCGAGAGGGGCTTCACCTACCCGAACGGCCTCGCGATCGTCGACGGCGTCCTCCTCGTCTGCGACGTGTTCGGCCTCTGGGCGCTCGACGGTGAGGGGGCCGCTCCCCGGCCCCTCCTCGCGCCGGAGAGGTTCCCGCTCGGGGGGATTGACGGGCTCTCGGCCCGCGGACGGACCCTCGTCGGCGTCCAGAACGCGCTCGGAGCGCCGCGCATCGTTCGTCTCGAGCTGGCGCCCGCGGCCCGCGCCGTACTCCGGGCCGAGGTGATCGAGGCGGGGAACCCGCTCTGGCGCATTCCGACGACGGGCGCGTTCCGCGGGGACGAGTACCTCTACATCGGGAACAGCTGCCTCGACGCGCGCCGCGACGGCGAGGTGACGGCCGAGGGGCGCATCCCCACGCGGCTCCACCGCCTGAAGCTCCCGTCCTGACCCCGGCCGGCCCCCCGAGCGCGGCGCTTTCGCGGCGCCGCAACGACGCACCGCCGACCGCCGGCCCGGGGCGAGCCGGTCGCCTCCCCGTAGACTCGTGGAGTCGGAGGATCATCGTGACAGCTGCGTATCGGTCGCTGCCTCGCCGCTCCGGAGTGCTTCTCCTCCCCTTGCTGGCTCTCCTCGCGTCCTGCGCCTCACGGCCCGTCGTGCCGACCGGAGCCCTCGCCCAGCCCGATCTCGAGCGGGCGAGGAGCCGGTTCGCGCAGCACGGCGTGACGGGGGCCTTCGTGCTCCTGACGCCGGGCGTCGTCGCGGACCCCGGATCGGCGACGCAGGCGATCGTGGTCGCGAGCGGCGACGACGCCGGGAGGCGGACGATCCCGGCCTCGACGTTCAAGATCCCGAACACCCTGATCGGGCTCGAGACGGGAGCGGTGAAGCCCGACGAGGTCTTCCGGTGGGACGGCAAGCCGAGGGAGTTCGAGGCCTGGGAGCGCGACCTCACGTTCGTCGAGGCGTTTCGGGTCTCCTGCCTCCCCTGCTACCAGGAGCTGGCGCGCCGGGTCGGGATCGAGCCGATGCGGAGGCTCGTCCGCGAGCTCGGATACGGCAACGGCGAGGTGGGCGACACCGTCGACGTCTTCTGGATCGACGGGCCGCTGAAGATCTCGGTCCGGGAGGAGGCCGAGTTCGTGCGTCGCGTTTACCTCGGGGACCTTCCCTTCGGCCGGGACCACCTCGAGACGCTGAAGGCCGCGATGAAGCTCGAGGACACCTCCGCCTACCGGCTCTTCGCCAAGACGGGCTGGGCGGGCATGGCGAATCGAGTCGATCCCGGCGTGGGCTGGTTCGTCGGCTGGGTCGAGACGCCCGAGGGACCGCGCTTCTTCGCCACCCGGGTCGTGATCCCGCAGGACGCGCCGAAGGCCGATCTGACGTTCCGAAAGCAGCTCACCCTCGAGCTCCTGAAGGACGTCGGCGCCATCCGCTGACCCGGCTCGCGCGGGCTCCAGGGAGGATCGGCGCAGAGGTCGAGGCGCGCCCGAATCCGTCGCCGCGTCCTCTTCCGCATCCCTCCCCCTCCCCCTCCCCCTCGTACCCGAAGTTCGCAGCGAGCCAGCGCTCGGCCTCGTGGAGGGGCATTCCCTTGCGCTGGGCGTCGTCGGCGACCTGGTCGCGTCCGAGACGGCCGACGGCGAAGTAGTGAGCGTCGGGGTGCGCGAGGACGAGGCCGCTGACGGAGGCGGTTGGAAGCATCGCGCAGCTTTCGGTGAGGGGCATCTCGGCGTTGACGGTGGCGTCGAGGAGCGAGAAGAGCGGCCGGCCGGTCGTCCATCTCGTAGACGTGGTCGCCGGAGAGGATGAGGACGAGGCGCGGCCGCTTGTTCTCGATCAGGCTCGCGTTCTGGCGGATGGCATCGGCCGTCCCCTGGTACCAGCTGCTTCCGAGCTGCAGCTGCGCGGGGACCGCGTCGATGAACTGGTCGAGGCGGGCACTTAAGAGGTTCCAGCCCCTCTTGAGGTGGCTCGAGAGGGAATGCGACTTGTACCGCGTGAGGACGTGTATCCGGCGGAGCCCGGAGTTGACACAGCTCGAGAGGGCAAAGTCTATGGTCCGGAAGATCCTGCCGAAGGGGACCGCCGACTCCG
>JADHEE010000275.1_pt1 | contig 22915 bp, 20 predicted proteins | sample 8952401 | NCBI WGS metagenome assembly JADHEE01 (sample SAMN16124438, study PRJNA663242) | bioreactor sludge metagenome | isolation source: sludge (ammonium) | place: India:Bengaluru | collected 2019-02-28 | reverse complement strand
CCTGCTTGGCTGAACCACCCGCAGAATCACCTTCCACAATGAACAGTTCGGACTCTTCTAGGGTATGTCCAACACAGTCTGACAGTTTTCCAGGTAAAGTCGGACCTGCCACAATTTTCTTACGTTCAACTTTTTTCGCAGCTTTCAGACGACGACCCGCTTTCGAGATCGCCATTTCTGCCAACTGCATGGCAATATCGGAATTTTGGTTCAACCACAGTGCAAAAGCATCTTTAGCAATGTTCTGGACAATACTCGATGCTTCACGACTGGATAAACGCTCTTTGGTTTGGCCTGAAAACTGTGGCTCTTGGAACTTCAACGATAAAATATAGTTCACACCATCCCAGACGTCTTCAGCCGACAGCTTCATATTGCGTGGCAGCAAATTACGCAGTTCACAAAACTCGCGCATCGCATCGGTCACACCTGAGCGTAGACCATTCACATGGGTTCCGCCCTGCGCCGTTGGAATCAAGTTCACATAACTTTCTTGGACCAATTCGCCGCCATCGACATTCCAACAAATGGCAAATTCGGCACTGGCACGCTCAGCATCTCCTGTTGCCACAAAGGCTGGATGAGGCAGAATCTCACGATCCTCAATTTCATCCATCAAATAATCGACGAGGCCATTTTCAAACTGCCAAACGATTTTTTCGTCATTGATTTGGTCGACATAATTGATTTGCAAACCGGCAGCCAAAACAGCTTTGGCTTTTAAGTTGTGCTTCAGCGCTTTCAGGGCAAATTTCGGTGAATCAAAATATTTGGCTTCAGGCCAAAAGTGAACGGTGGTCCCTGTCGCACGCTTCGGAGCTTTACCTTCTAGCATCGTCAAGGGCGCAGTCGGTTCACCCTGCTCAAAGGCCATTTGGTAGAGGTTGCCTTGACGCTGAACTTCTACTTCGACTCGGCTAGATAAGGCATTTACCACGGAAATGCCTACGCCATGCAAACCACCTGAAAACTGGTAGTTGTCGGTACTGAATTTACCACCTGCATGCAGCTTGGTCAGGATGATCTCGATCCCGCTTTGACCATATTCGGGGTGAATATCGACAGGCATGCCACGACCATTGTCTTCGACTGAGAGTGAACCATCTTTATAAACGGTGACGGTAATTTTGTTGGCATGACCGGCCAGTGCCTCATCGACTGCATTATCAATAACCTCTTGCGCCAAATGGTTTGGGCGTGTGGTATCGGTATACATGCCGGGACGACGACGTACCGGATCTAAACCAGATAATACTTCAAGCGATTGAGCCGTATATTGAGACACGTTGTACTGTTTCCTTATTTTAAGCAGTCCGATAAAAACTGTAATGCCATCGGTATTTTGTCTGCGAAATCTTCCATCGCATGATTGCCTTGCGTTTCCGAGATCACGAGCGCTGCGCCATTATAATAGCGCTGTGCTTCACGATAATCCAAAACTTCATCGCCTTGTTGCAATAACACTAAAATTTTGTCTGCATCTTGCACAAATGGCAGCTCAATCTGCTCTAAATAATCTAATTGCGCATCATCGAGCGTCCAATGTTCATTGACTCTATAGGGCAGTTGAGTCGCACCAAATAGATTTCGGAACAAATGCCATGGTTGCATAGCTGGATTGATCAGCACAGCCGGCACTGCCAACTTCGCGACCAGTTGTGTCGCATAAAACCCACCTAAACTACTGCCTACCAGCACCACCTGATCCAACTCCTGAATCAAGGCGGCCAATTTTTCTAAGGCCAAATGTGGCGGCATGTTCAAGTCTGGCAAATGCACGTGCCACTGTGGACGAGATTCGCAATAGCGTTTCAGCAATTGACCTTTAATCGATAAAGAACTGCTTTGAAAGCCATGTAAATAAATAATATTCATGCTGTACATTTACTCTTCTACATCATTTTTATTGAACTCAAAAGAGATGGCATCAGCCGACTGTATTATTTTGTATGGATATAAAAATTGTCAGACAAAAAAATAAGGTCATCTGTGTATTCATCGCTATTGTAAAAGTTGTTCGAGATGAATTAGATAAGCTAGAGTGCTAAGAATTTATACCGTGATCGTTGAAAAAAATAAAGTCCCTTTGGACACAGAAACACAAGGGTAGAAAAAATGCCAAGTTTAACGCCTCTGCACGAGACCTATTGTAAATGGGATCGTACTCCTCCCAGCCAAGCCGACCTGCTTGAAGGGATTGCTCAGTTGGTGACAACCCGCTTAGGCGATGTCGTCCACGATTTAATTCAGGCCATTCAGCATGAAATTTTAATCAGTTTATTTGGGATGAATGAAACCAGTTCCAAGAAGTTTCTGTCGACACGGTCGATTGAAAAAATTTACCAGTTTTCCTTCAATACCTTGCAAAACTACGGTAGCTATTTATTGGCGCCAAGTTTGCGTCATATCATTGAAAAATTTCCAAATTTGCATCGCAAACCCTTAACCCCAACCATGCATTATTTAGTTGGTGCAATCAACGGCGTTTTGGGCGACTATTTACTGAAATATCACAACCCTGTGGCGCTACCGATGGTGTTTTATGATCATTATGGTGCCATCCAGCAAGGCGAGTTGTCTGGTCGCGTGGTGATTATGGTCCATGGTCTATGCATGAACCATTTGTACTGGAGCACGGCGCGTTATGGCGGTATAGGGGAAAAGCTGGTGGCGCAACGCGCGCAAAATACCATGCTATATCTCAACTACAACACGGGTCGTCGTATTTCAGCCAATGGGCGTAGCTTTGCCAACTCACTACAAGACTTACTCAACCGCAACCCACGAATTAGCTCAATCGATCTGATTGGACACAGTATGGGCGGACTGGTTTCACGCAGTGCGCTGTTCTACGGCAAACAAAATATGCAAAGCTGGATTCATGTGGTGGAAAACATGGTCTGTATTGGTTCTCCGCATCATGGTGCGGCTTTAGAACGTTTTGGCTTTCATTTGCAGGACAAATTGGGACGTTTCCCTTTTGTCAAAATTATTGGGCATATCGTCAACATTCGCAGCAACGGTATTTTAGACTTACGTCATGGCAGTGTGCGGGATGATGACTGGGAACATAATGAAGCGCGTATTGGTCATGTTGATGACAATCGTAAGCCAGCCCCTTTACCCTCCCATATCAATACCTTCTTGGTGGCAGGTACCATTGAGTTTGAACATCGCAAATATCGCGCGCTCAATGTGATTGGGGATTATTTGGTCAGTGTGAAAAGTGCCTTAGGCGAGCATATGAATCCGCGCTTTCAACTAAAAGTCCCCGATTCACATAAAGCTATTTTCTATGGCTTAAACCATTTTGAGTTACACACCCATGCCAGTGTTGCCGAACAAATTGTCAATTGGTTCTATCCAAATCCAACTGAAACTGAATATGGTCAAGTGCATGAATACATGATCGGGTTGGATGACTTAGAAGGCATTGCACTCACCTAAACCACTGATACATCAAATAAAAAGCCAACATGACGTTGGCTTTTTTTATCTTTATTATTTTTTCTGTGCGTGGCTTGGATATTTACGCAACAGTTGCCACAGACTAATCAACGCCAGTGCCACAAAAAACACCAAAGACCACACAGGTAAAGACTGACCTAAGAAAGTCCAATCTACCAGTGCACATTCACCTGAACCTGTTAAGACTTGCTCAAACACAGCACGCAGCGGCAACGTGTCTAACCAATAATCCAAGCCTGGGCCACAGCTCGGCACTTGATCAGGCGGTAAGCTCTGTAACCAAACGTGACGTGCTGCCACACCAGCCGACCATAAGATCGAGAGGCTGCCTAAAAATGCATAAAAGCGTTTAAAACCATTCGATGCAGGGTTATGCAAAAAAGCAATCAGCGAAATAATCCCCAGTCCAATCAGTCCCACACGTTGGAACACACAGAGTGGACATGGGTTTAACTGTAGCGGGCCATGCTCTAAATACAAGGCAAAGGCCATCCCGATGATACTGGCTAAAACCAAAACACCACTCACGAAGCGATAACTCCATTGCATGGTCAATCCTCTTAATTTTTTATCTAAATTGTGCAAGGTACTGTTCAAAACTCAGTTGACTGTCTTGCTCTAATTGCTGTTGTTGTTGCAGTGATTGCGTAGCTAAATCGTCAAAATAAGCCCATGTCTCTGCACTCAACTGATGACGCTCATAACTCGATGCATGTTGTGCGGCCATTTGGCTACCAAAGCCCCATGTCCCACCCGCTTCCAGAGTATCTTCGATCATCTGCGCCGACAAAGTATCATCAACTTCAGCGACTCTCTGTTGCATGACTGTCATCGCTTTACTATACAGTGTGGTGTCATAGCACTGATCTAACAATACAACCAGTTCTTGCATAGCCTCTAAATGAGACTGACTCCATGCTTCAATTGGAAACGATTGCTCACCCACAGCAATTGCAGCATTCGGTGCGCGACCGCGATTGACCACTTCCGCTTGGTTTTTCTCGATTTGATCTTGCTCTTCAGCTAATAACATAACCGACACCACGATTGCTCAGCGCTTGTGATGGTGTTTCCCCTGCTTGCGGTACTTGCTTTGGACGCACCAAACTGTAGTACTCATTTTCAATTTGTAGGACATGATCATTAATTTGAATCGGCTCGCCCTGCGCATCATTGAGGCCTAAGCGACTAAACGGCGCATAAGCCGTTTTGACTGCCTTTTGTAGGCCTTCGAGATAACCGTCGATATTGTTGTAATGAATCCCGAGCTGCTTTTGTGCTGAGTTTTGATAACCAAAACGTCCCATGCGTAAAGCAGTTGCATACGGTAAATACAAGGTCCCGCGCAGCAATGGCAACAGATGATGTTCACGCCCTGTCATAAAACACTGGCAGACCGATGGACTTGCCCCGACCAAAAACATCACCAACGGCGTAAGGCGAATAAAGTTGCGGATCAAACCAAAATAGCGGTGACTACGATAGTCTTGTGCAGATAAGGCTTTTAGTGCCTCATCTGTTTCATGTTGTTGTAATTGTTCAAAAAGCTGATCAGGAAAAGATAAGTTATAGTGTAAACCTGAAATGGTTTGCATACGGCGACCATAACGTACCCCTAAACCATGACGGTACAAGGTCTTGAACTTTCCGATATTTGAGCTGCCATATTGGGCTAAACGGATTTTATCGTCATTGTCATCCAACATACATGGCATCGACAGCGGCCAGAGCTTTTCACCATGTTCCAAATGACGATGCGCCACGCTATGAATGTCTTTTAAATAGTGCAACGCCTCGGTAATGCTGGGCTGGGGCGGTGTAATAAATTCTAATAAAGCTTCCGAATAATCCGTCGTAATATGCGGATGGGTCAGTGCAGAACCCAAAGCTTGCGGATGATCGGCTTGTGATAAAAAGCCATCACTTTGCATACGCAGACTTTCGCGCTCAATCCCGCGTAACATCCCTTGCAAAAGTGATGAATTGACCCAAGTCGGTAACACAGCTGTAGATTTAGATGCGGGTTGACCCATTACAATCTCACTTTTTGGAAGAAACAATTACAACGACGAATAAAATAAAATCATCAGTTTATATCAGTATAACGTGATTTTAATTCGGCACATTACACCCAGTCCTATTTTCAAGTAAACCATCTGTTCTATTTTTTCGGAAAATATTTATCACAAAGTTACGCTATTAGACATGTCAAAAGTGTGATTGTATTGAAGAATAAATGCTAAAGAATTGTAAACTTTATGAATTATCAAGAAATTTTAGATTTTTGGTTCGATCCCAAAAACCAAAGCTGGTGGTTTAGCCAAAATGATGCTTTCGATACACTCGTCGAAGAAAAATTTAAGACAATTCATCAACAAGCGGCGCATGCTGAGCTATGGTCTTGGCGCAGTAGTGCTGAAGGGCGTTTGGCTGAAATTATTGTGCTCGACCAACTGTCGAGAAACCTGTATCGGAACAGTCCTTTGGCCTTTGCTCAGGACGCTTTGGCCTTGGCTCTGGCGCAAGAAGCTATCACGCTAAAACTAGATGCAGCGCTGCCACCCATACAACGCAGTTTTTTATATATGCCCTTTATGCATAGTGAATCGAAACTTATTCATCAATATGCTTTAAAATTATTCGAAGACTTAGGCAATCCGATTAACCTCGATTTTGAACAGCGTCACAAAGTGATTATCGATCGTTTTGGACGCTATCCGCATCGGAACCAAGTCCTTGGCCGCAACTCAAGCCAAGAAGAACTGGATTTTTTGACTCAGCCCAACAGCCATTTTTAACTGTTCGGCTTCTCCCTCTGTGCTAAGGAGTCTATCTCATGAAGAAAATTTTAATCGCCTGTGCACTGGCGACGGGTCTGAGTTTAGTAGGCTGTGCCTCTAGTAGTCGACATTGACCCCGTGCAAGTGTCATACAGCATTCAATGCTTTAAAGACCAAAAATCGGCACCAAGCGATGCCTTTGATGCCACGCTGATTTTAAAATCGCTGGGTGGAAAATACGGTTTGAGCCCAACTGGTGAAGTGCTCCCACCGCCTGAACCGAGTAGCCCCGCGTCGACCAGCAAATAAAGCATAGAGCCTGCCTATGAATGAACCTCAAGCCGTCCCATCGAGTCTGAAACGCAGTAAACGCTTTGCCACCATTGCCCTGATCACAGCAGTGGTGACATGGCTGCTGCTGATGGTCGTTGCCAAGTTTGTTCCCACAGACAAGGTTTGGATCATTCATATTTTAATGCTATCCGCAGAAGCAGGTGTGGTCGGCGGTTTGGCTGACTGGTATGCCATTACTGTGCTGTTCCGTAATCCCTTTGGGAAAATGCCAATTCCAAAGTTTTTACGCGATCACACCGAAATTATTCCTCGTAACAAAGACCGTATTGCAGAGTCTATGGGCCGCTTTGTACAAGAAAACTTTCTTTCTCCACAAGTGGTGGAAAAAAGCCTGCAAAGTACCGACCTGTCTTTGGCGGTTGGTCAATGGCTCGCCAATCCGCAAAACAATCTGCAAGTCACCCAAGTCATTCAACAAACGGTGCCTAAAGTCTTTGAGTTTGTGGGCCAAGAACAAATCGGACGCTTTATCCAAAGTAACAGTGTGCAGTGGGTGCGCAACACTCAAGTCAATCATTTGGCCAGTGAAATGCTGCGTGCAGTGCTAGAAAATGATTTCCATCAAGATGTATTACAACGCGGACTCGACTTGGCGCATGACTGGATGACCCAACATCCTGAACAAAGTCGTGAGTTGACCCGAACCTTGTTCAAAGAACTCGGGGTCTGGAAACTGGCCAAAGGGGCCAGTTGGATTGGCATCGATGTGCAGCAAAGAACCATCGACTCACTCATTCAACGAGTCGAGTCAATGTTGGCCGATCCTGAGCATCCGTGGCGTCAAAAGATTGAAGCGATAGGACACGCGCTTATGCTCGAACTGGCAGACACCAACAGTAGGGCCAGTCAGCGTTTAAACCAAACCAAAGATGCCCTACTAGATAGCCCACAAGTGCTGAATTTTATTAGCGGTGCAGTGGTCATTTTATGTGATGCCATTAAACAAGACCTACAAAAACCAGACTCTGGCATTGCTCACAACATCCGTGTATCCATTCAACAAATCGGGGAAAACATCATCTCGAATCAAGCCGTCAGAGACTTGCTTAATCAACGCCTCAGCGGCATTGCGGTCAATCTCAGTGACCAATACAGTGAAAAAGTCATTCGTTTTATCAGTGAACGTATTCACGAATGGGACTCCAGTGTGATGATTGACAAGATCGAAAATGAAGTCGGTGGCGACTTGCATATGATTCGGGTCAATGGTGTGGTAGTCGGTGCATTTATTGGCTTAGCACTGGGGATTATTCGCGCGGCAGTTGAACAGCTCTTATAAAAGCAATCCACAAAAATGCATGCTTCGCCCCTGCCCTACATGCAAAATTTGCATAAGTAAAAGGGGATGAATATGCTATTTTGGGCTGATATTTAGACACTTTTAAGCATTCATGATTCAGTTGCCTTCATCTAAACTGCCTGCACAAGGCGTCACTATTTTCAGCACCATGACTGCCATGGCACAGCGCTTAAATGCCCTAAATCTATCCCAAGGTTTTCCAGACTTCGAAGCTCCAGCTGAACTGCTGGATGCTTTAGCACAGGCCACTCAAAGTGGTTTCAATCAGTATGCTCCAGGCGATGGAGTCTGGTTATTACGCGAGCAACTGGCGCAGCAATTTGCACAACGCGATCAGATTCAGCTCGACCCGATGACTGAAATTACCATCACTCCGGGCGCAACCATTGGCCTTTTTGCCACCATTCAAGCCGTAGTCCATGCGGATGATGAAGTCATCATTTTTGACCCCAGTTATGACAGCTATGCGCCAAGTGTGGCTTTGGTTGGGGGCAAAGCCATTCATATTGCGCTCCAGCCCCCACATTTTTCGGTCGATTGGGAGCAGGTCAAATCAGCCATCACGGCCAAAACCAAACTGATCATTATCAACACACCACATAACCCGAGTGGTGCCATTTGGAGCAAGCAAGATTGGTTGAAGCTGATTGAACTGATTCGCGACACCAATATTTTAGTCCTGTCTGATGAAGTCTATGAACATCTGGTATTTGATGGTCAACGCCACTATTCGGCGCTGTCTTTTCCTGAACTGCGTGAGCGCAGTGTAGTGGTGGGGTCCTTTGGCAAAACCTTTCATGTGACCGGTTGGAAAACCGGCTACTGCGTGGCTACACCTACGCTGATGCAACTGTTCCGTCAGGTCTATCAGTTTGCCAACTTCTGCGGAGTGACCCCTGTACAACTGGCGTTAGCCAATTATATGCAGCAACATCCTGAGCATATTCAAAACTTAGCGGGCTTTTATCAAGCAAAACGCGATCGTTTTATTGAGGGTTTAACCGGTTCACGCTTTCAATGGCTGCCTTCGCAAGGCACTTACTTTCAAAATGTCGACTACAGCCGCATTCGTCCCGATTTAAACGATGTTGAATTTTGCCGCTTTCTGGCAGAGCAGCATGGCATTGTTGGCATTCCTGTTTCGGTGTTTTATCAGCAGGCACCAGAGGCTTTGCGCATGATTCGTTTTTGCTTTGCCAAGACCGATCAAACCTTGGCTCAGGCAGCTGAAATTTTGCAAAGCGTATAAATTTTTTTCAGCTTTGCTTTTGCACAAGAACAGGCTTCGCTTACTGAAATACATCGGCTTTTCAGCACCGAACTATGCTAGGGTAAGCCTTAGAAATGTAATAAAAATAACCTCAGGATGACTTATGTCAGCACACACCCCATTGGTGCAACAGCAAAAGCTATGGAAAGCCTTTTTTATTTTCCTGATGCCTTTGATTGCCACCAATATTTTGCAAAATCTGTCGGGTACGATTAATACCATCTTTGTCGGACAGATGATGGGTGTGCAGGCGATTGCAGCGGTTGCAGTGTTCTTCCCCATCCTATTTTGCTTAATGGCCTTCGTAATTGGACTATCTGCAGGTTCTACCGTCTTGGTTGGTCAAGCATGGGGCGCACAGAATATTGAAAAAGTCCGTGCGGTGGTCGGCTCCACTATTTTTATGACTCTCATTGGTGGCAGCTTTATTGCATTTTTAGGGGTAGTTTTTGCGCGACCAATTTTATCGGCTTTGGGTATCGATGAAGACGTCATGCATCTCTCGTTACCTTATGTGCAATGGATGTTGGCAGGTAGTCCCCTACTGTTTGTATATATTATTTATACCTCAATTTTACGCGGTGTCGGAGACAGTACGACACCTCTGATTGCTTCTGGCATGACCATCTTGATTGGGCTTTGTGTCACACCCGTTCTGATTGCGGGTTATTTCGGCTTTCCAAAACTGGGGATTGTTGCGCCTGCCATTGCGACCATTTTAGGCTTTATTTCTGTGCTGACCTTTTTGTATTTCTATTTGAACTATAAACAGCACCCACTCAGACTCGATGCACAACTGCTACGTCATATTCGCTTTGACCGCCAGCTGAGTAAAATCATTCTCATTACAGGTTCCTTGGTGGTCTTGGCTTATCTTTTCTCCAAATACCTCATGGCACTGTTTATCACGGACCATGCAGTGGTTGAGCTAGGGCAACAGCTGTTGTTCATTGTGCTGTGGTCCATTTTATTCTTTGGTGCCAGTGCCATTTTTGCCTCCATTATGCGGGCCAGCGGTACAGTCACCATGCCCATGGTGATCAATATCGTTGCGATTATTGCGATTGAAGTGCCCTGTGCCTACTTATTTAGTGAATGGTGGGGACTCCAAGGGATTTGGTATGCTTATGCGTTGGCCTTTGTCAGCTTATGCATCATGCAAGGACTTTATTATCAATTTGTTTGGAAGAAAAAGACCATTGAAACGCTCATTTAAAGCTAAACGGATATTTAATAAAACAGTTTTTTGATCATGACACTCTTTAAAATTAAGCATAAAAGAACCCGCCAAAGCGGGTTTTTTTACATCGCAACATTAAGACTTTCTTTGGCTTAATTTGGTCGCAAAAGCCGTCACTTTTTGGTAGCCCGTTGGTAAGATACGCTGAATCAAATCTAGCGTTTTCGCATCATTGCCAATCAATAAACGACGCTTGTCTTTTTGTACCGCCTCTAAAATTTGACGCGCTGCTTCTTCGGGTGGACAGCGTAATAATTTATTAAAGGTCTGTGCAGATTTCTCAGGGTTCATCCCGATGCTACGCAAGCTATCATTCACTTTGGCAGCATTGGCAATATTGGTTCGAATCCCACCCGGATGCACGCACAATGCGCTCACGCCACAGTTTTCCATATCTAACTCTTGGCGTAATGACTCGGTAAAGCCACGCACCGCAAATTTAGTGGCATTGTAAGCAGACTGAGTCGGTTGAGCAGTCAGACCAAATAAACTGGAAATATTGATGATATGCCCATCGCCTGTTTTTTTAATATAAGGCAAAAACTCTTTAGTGCCATAGACCACCCCCCAAAAATTAATTCCCACGATCCACTCCAGCTCTTCATAGGATGCACCTTCTACGGTTGAACCCAAAGCAACGCCGGCATTATTAAAAATCATATTCACAGAACCATGATTTTGTACGGTTTCTTCAGCCCACGCTTGCATCGCTAAACGGTCTGAGACGTCTAATTTTTTCGTGGTGACACGTACATTGCTGCCTTGTAGCAGTTCAACTGTTTTCGCTAGACCTTGTTCATTGACATCACTCAACGACACATGACAGCCCGCCTTGGCCAATAAAAGTGCCAATTGTTGTCCAATACCCGACCCTGCACCTGTAATTGCCGCAACTTTATTTTTAAAATTCTTCATGAGATTGTGGTTGTCCTTTATCTTTGTAGATCGACTGTAGATGCTTTTTTTATAATTGACAATATCAATTGTCATAAATTTAATAGCCAAAAGTGTCAAGTCCATGAAAACCAGCTAGAGATTAAAGCCTACGCATAGGTAGAGTCGTGGTTTATTGCTAAACTATACAAATCCTTGGCTTTAAAATAGGGCGATGAAATCTGATGACGGCATCTGAACCAGTACAACAAAACTGCGATAACAATAAAACCAAAGAAAGACAATTCAAGGGCTTATCGCTTTCTGAACGTAAACAGCTGCGTCGTGAAAAACTCATTGAAGCAGGAATTGAAGCCTACGGCACTCACGGCTTTTTTGCCGTGACGGTGAAAGATATTTGTAATGAAGCCAAGCTCACTGAACGTTATTTTTATGAGTCGTTTAAAAAAAGTGAGCAACTATTTCAAACCATTTTTTTAAAGCTGATTGATGAGTTACAGCACAATGTCATGCAAGCCATCATGCAAGCCTCTTCAGATCCACACAAAATGATTGATGCTGGACTGCGTGCCCTGCTTACCACCTTAAAAGACAATCCCCGCATGGCGCGTATTATTTATATCGATGCGATGTTGGTGCAAGAATTACATAACCAAGCCACGATTCATGAAACCATGACCCGTTTTGACCGAATGATTCAAGCCTTTGTGATGCTAATGATGCCGCAAATTAACCGGTCCGAACGAGAAATTTCGCTGGTCGCCACAGGTCTCAATGGCTATGTCACACAAATTGCGATCCGTTGGGTGGTCAGTGGGTTTAAACAATCCTTTGAAGAAGTTTTAACCTCCAGCCGTATTGTGTTTATTTCACTCCTAGAAACCTTTTCAGACCCGAATACACGGGCAAAATTGGATATCTAAGACTTTTCATTTGGATGCAATCGGCATTTCCGAATGCAATTTAGATTAAACTTCCATTAATTTTGAATCCTAATATGACGATTTTTTGTCACATTTTTTTGCAAATTTCATCAATCGTCTGTTTTTTGCAATGATACTGTCATAATTAATCTTTGTAATAAGCCTGTCATAAAATTAAAACGGCCTGCCGTTACCTACAATAGGATATTGCGTTGTGAAAGATGACTACATTTTAATCGTCGATGATGAACTTCCCATTCGAGAAATGATTCACACCTCGTTGGATATGGCAGGCTTTCAATGCTTACAAGCCGAAGATGCAAAACAAGCCCACCAAATGATTGTGGATCAGCGTCCTGCTTTGATCTTGCTCGACTGGATGATGCCCGGTGGTGTGAGTGGTGTAGACTTATGTCGCCGTCTCAAGCGCGATGAAAATCTCTCTGAAATTCCAGTGATTATGCTCACGGCACGTGGCGTGCCTACACCCGTGCACAACTTCTTGACCAAGTCTGGGGCGGAAACGTGTATATTGAAGACCGTACCATCGACGTGCATATTCGCCGTTTACGTAAAGTGCTTGAGCCTTATGCTGCGGATCGCTTTGTGCAAACAGTTCGGGGTACAGGCTATCGATTCTCTACACGTGCGGATATCGCCCTAGGTTAATTTTGTTTTATGTATGAACCCTACCCGGTCCCTGAACTCGCACGCGAGCATAAAAAAACGCGATACAGCAGTTTATGGGGCTTTGCCAAACAGGACTTACGTCTCCTTGCCTTTTTCTTGCTGATTGCAAGCTTGATTGGCTTTGGCGTCGGTTATTTTTGGACGTGTATCTCCTTTGCTTTTGCTGTTTTTTTTATTCTGCAAATGCGCTCTTTGTATTTGGTCAATGACTGGATTTCCAATCGTCCCTACGAAGTTCCACCCAACCTTGGGGGCATTTGGGGAGCATTATTGTTCAATGTCTATCGGGCACAGCGCCAAGAACGGATTGTACAAGCGGAAATGGTCGGGTTGATTGATCGGGCGCAGTCATCATTGGTCGCTTTGCAAGAAGCCGTGGTGCTGATTGATGACATGCAACAAATTGAATGGTGGAACCCTGCTGCAGAACGGTTATTAGGCATCGAACAAAATGACCGTGGGCGTAATATTTTGACTTTATTACGCCAACCGAGTTTTGTGGATTATTACAATAATATTGATGCGGCACCAGATGGCTTAAAAATGAAGTCATCCAGTTTTGATGAACATTATGTTCAAGTCAAAATGACCCGATTTGGTGGAGAAAGTCGCTTACTGGTCGCCTATGACGTGACCCGTATGCATAATCTCGAACAAATGCGTAAAGACTTTGTTGATAATATTTCACATGAACTACGTACACCACTGACGGTACTCAGTGGTTATATTGAAACCTTTACAGACCAAGAAGACCTCAACCCACGTTGGAAGCGGGCCTTTGACCAAATGCAAGCACAGGCCAAACGCATGAATGCCTTGGTGAATGATTTGCTCTTACTGTCACGCCTAGAAAATGACAAGCAAATTGCTAAAAATCAAATCATTGACATGCCTAGCTTAATGAACCAACTTTATGACGATGCACATGCCTATAATATTGATTATGGGCATACGCTCAATCTCGACATTGACAGTCACTGCGACTTAATCGGTTCAGATATGGAATTAGCCAGTGCTTTTAGTAACCTGATTACCAATGCCATCAAATACACGCCGAAAGGCGGAACGGTGACCATGGGTTGGCATGACAATGGTGAACAGGCTTATTTTACTGTGGAAGATACTGGCATAGGCATTGATCCTAAACACTTGCCTCGTTTAACCGAACGCTTCTACCGTGTTGACAGCGCGCGCAGTCGACAAACGGGTGGCACAGGCTTAGGGTTAGCAATTGTGAAACATGTGTTAATGCAACACCAAGCTCATTTAGAAATTGAATCCAAAGAAAATCAAGGCTCTATTTTTAAAGTGATTTTCCCCAAAGAACGCACCTATAATCCTGAATAAGCCTCTTTCTTCAAAAGCATGAAAAAAGCACCGATATCGGTGCTTTTTTTGTCTCTCACCGTCCGTTTAACAAGGACGGTGACCTAGAGCTGACACGATTAAACTGTATGTCCCATCGCTTCACCCATCACCACAGTCGAGTTGGCTTTAAAGGCTGCATCCCACGTCATTTTGTCTTTTTCAAACAGTACCACAGCGGTTGAGCCTAGGTAGAAACGACCGAGTTCAGCACCTTTGTCCAAGAACAAGTCATGCTGATTTAGCTCTAAACGGCCAGTAGGCTTCACTTTTCCTGTCGCAACAGTTTCAATCCCCGCCACAATCATGGCGCCAACGAGAACCACGGCCATACGGCCGATTTCCGTATCAAATAAACAAACCATACGTTCATTGCGGGCAAACAGGCCTGGAATGTTTTCAGCAGTGGTTTGATTGACCGAGAACAATTCACCCGGCACATATAAGGTTTCCGTCAATGTGCCTGCAAATGGCATATGCACACGGTGATAATCTTTAGGCGATAAATACACCGTTGCAAACTGACCATTTTTAAACGGTTCAGCCAACTGCGGATCTGCAATTAAATTATCAACGGTGAATTTTTGTCCTTTGGCTTGGAAAATATCCCCTTCCACAATGGGACCCAACTGTGAAATCGCACCGTCCGCAGGCGATACAATACTGGTCGCATCGGTATCAATATCACGCACACCCTCTTTTAATGCACGGGTAAAGAATTCATTAAAGGACTTGAATTTCAGTGCATTACTCTGCTCAGCAATCGACATATCAATACCGTACTGCGCTTTAAACGCAGTGATGACCGCATTTTTCACAATCGGGTTTTCGCTGGCTGCGACTCTGCCCACGACACGTGATAACTGATGTTGGGGTACAACACGTTGAGCTTGAATGAAAATTTGTTTTTTTAAGCGTGATGTGAGGCTCAAGACGGCATCTCTCCGGTAATGATAGGACTGTCGAGGCGGTTGCCCCATTCACTCCACGCACCGTCATACGCCTGAATATTCCAACCCAATAAACGACCTAAAATATAAGCCAGTCCTGAACGGTGATGTGACTGACAGTACACCACCACAGGTTCATTTAAGTTAAAACCCAATTGTTCTAAGCGTTGCTGCGTGCGTTCTAAAGGGTGCAATCTTAAATGATTTTCACGGTTAAGGGCAGTACTCCATTCAAAATGTAGTGCATTTGGAATGTGACCGCCGCGTCGCGCTGCAAGACGCAGGCCGGTATATTCGTCTTCTGTGCGGCAGTCCCAGAGTTGGACTTGGCTGCTTTGAACTTTCTCTAATAACTCAGCATATTCAATTCGATACTGCTGTATTTTGGCTTGATCGACCTGCACCAAAGTATTGACAGGTTCAAACTGTTCCACGTCAGAAGTGGTTGGAAGTCCTGCTGCAAGCCATGCATGAATTCCACCATTCAGCAGACTGGTATTTTCAAAACCTAAGCAGTGTAAATTCCAAATCAAACGCCCCGCCCAAGCGCCACCTTCATCATCATAGACCACGACATGATGCTCGGGTGAAATATTCAAATAACGAATCAGCTCTTGTAAACCTTCTACATCAGGAAGTAGGCCGGTGGCTTGTTCATCTTGGCGCACCAAAAATTTTGGCTTTAAATGTAAAGCATGTGGAATATGTAACTGATCATAGACTGAAGCACGACTTAAATCGACGATGCGTAATTTGTCATTCCCTAAATGCGGAACCAACTGCTCTGCGTCTATCAACAAACCAAAATCAAAGGCAGAATGTGTCATATTATTTCGTATATTTTCAGATCATGCTTTGATCTTAGCACAACTCATTTTTACAATTATTCTGATTTTTTGCATTCTTTTAGCAGAATTAGAGATATCACTATTCACCAGTTTTTGAATACAACCATGCCAGAACGGATTCTGGCATGGCATATATTCTGGATTAATTGACTTCTGCTTCAGCAATCTCAAAAACCTGACGTAAATACGCCAAAAAGGTATCGTTATCCGTCATGGTTTTACCCGGACTGTCCGAGATTTTCGCAACCGACTGGCCATTACACTCGACCAATTTAAGCACAATATTTAATGGCGTTTGCCCCATATCATTGGTCAAATTGGTACCAATCCCGAAGCTGACTTGGAAACGGTCTTTGAAATAGTTGTGCAGGTCCCACGCTTTCTCTAAATTCAGTCCATCACTAAAGGTCAGCATTTTGGTTTTACTGTCAATTTTCAACTTTTTATAGTGAGCATAGGCCTTATCGCCCCATTCATACGGGTCACCACTGTCATGGCGCAAGCCATCGAACAATTTGGCAAAGTACAAGTCAAAATCACGCAGGAATGCATCCATCCCCACCACATCCGTCAAAGCAATACCTAAATCACCACGGTACTCTTGTACCCANTCATTTGGCGTTTGCGATGTTTCATAGTGTTTTAATAAAGCCACTTTGGCCTGTAAGCGACGTTCGCCCTCAGCCATGACCTCTTCGCTTCGAATACGGCGGAAATACAGCTCATTGACGATAGCAAGCACAAAGATTTCAAACATCATGGCTTGAACCATCGGCCCTTCAATTCGAATGTCTAAACGGCCTTGGTGATCGATACTGGCCACAATAAAACGGCGTTTGAGCTGAAATAACTCTAAATAATCGACAAAATCACTTTTGATAAAGCGCAAACCACGCAGGTATTGCAGCTCATCGTCTTGAAAACGTAATTGGCAGAGCAAATCTAATTGGTGATTTAAATCATCGAGAATGTCGACCAAAGGATAGACCGTGTCATCCAAATTGCGACAACGGAACTGGTACACACTATGCGCTTGGGGAAACTTATGCAGGACCACCTGTAGCATCGTAAATTTGTACAGATCAGTATCTAATAAGGATTGGATGATGGCAGACATATCATTTTCGGTTTTTAGCAACTTATTGCATTAAAGCACATTTTTTTAAACTGCATAGCCATGTTTTGGTAATTCGGTCTTGCTATTCGACCAATTACTCAGTACATCTCTTGTTTCTCTATATTCAGAATTCAAGTGTTGATGTCTTTGTTGCTATCGCGCTTGGCTTATGCTCTTTTCCTCAAACATTGCTGTAAATATCAACGCAACGACCTTGTTTTTTCAATCGATATCTCTCCTGTGCTGCCCTAGAATTGCTACAATTTCAGTCTGCACAATCAAAAGGTAGATAGAATCAGTCATGCGGGCCTTATTACAACGCGTTCTCGAAGCCAAAGTGGTGGTCGATGGTGAAACCACAGGCGAAATTCAACACGGTATCTTGGTTTTCTTAGGTCTTGGGAAAGAAGACACTTTAGACAAAGGCAAAAAACTGATCGATAAAATTTTAAAGTATCGTTTTTTTGACGACGAACAAGGCAAAATGGGCTGGAATGTCAGTCAAGCTGGTGGGAGTATTCTTCTGGTTTCTCAGTTCACCTTAATGGCGCAAACCCAAAAAGGCTTACGCCCTGACTTTGGACCGGCCATGCCACCGGATGATGCCGAGGCCTTATACGAACAACTGGTTGAGTATGCCCAGACCCAGTTTGAGCATGTGCAAACCGGTATTTTTGCTGCCGATATGAAAGTACATTTGGTCAATGATGGACCCGTGACTTTCAATTTAGAAGTCGAATAAAAACACCATGCATAAAAAAGCCCTCGATAGAGGGCTTTTTCGATTTCATTGCGCTCAATCTGCCTTTTATAAAGGAGACGGAATCGAGATGTTTAAAAAATCTTTTTACTTACCGGTTTTTTCTTTCAAAAACGCGCGAGCGGCTTTAATTTTTGCTTTCACAGGCTTTGGTAACTTTGGTGGAACCAATTTTGCAACTTGATTAAACCAAACCAAGAGACCAAAATCACCTTCCATTTTAATGCTGCCGTTTTGCATACCCGTCATAAATGCAGTTGGGTCGCCTTTGATTAAAGTTTTCACACCCTGCTCACTGTCCGCAAACTGTAAAATAAAATCGGCTTTTTCAGCATCACCTGAAACGGTATCAATCTGGCCATTGTTCACAATAATTTGGCGTGCCATACCCAGATCCGTACCAATTTGAATACGGAACTGACGTTCATGAACTAATTCAATAAATTTTGGACTGGTACGCGCCAGCTGTTTCATACGAAGTGCCAAACCTGTAACCATTAAATCCAGCGGATCCGTGCTGACATCAACCAATGGAAGTTTAACCACAGGAATTGAAGATAGTTTCATGACATGAAAGCCTATTGTAATTGTTGATAAATTGACTGTTTTCAATGCTACCACAAGTTGCCATTTTTACCGCTAGGCTTTGTATAACAATCATGTAAGAACGTAAAAAAGATGCTCTAGGCATCTTCTTTTACGGTATGAGGTTATGACTTAGCGGCTAGAACACTGCTGTTGGTCATCTTCATATACAGGTGTATGTTCAATACAACGGCGCTGCGCCAGTGCACGTTCTGCGCGACGATCTTCACGTAGAAGCAACATCGTCACAATAAGCATCGCTGAAGTTAAAGCAGTTAAGTAGCTATAAGTGATCGGCATTTCAAACACTGCTTGCACACCTAGGCGAATGACTTCCAAGATTCCCCAAAACACCATACCCGCCACCATAAAACTCAACCAGCGACGATAAGGCGAAAAGAAAACAGCAATTAACGCAGCGGCGACTAAACTTAAGCCAACGATGGTTGCTAAATTCGCTGTTACCATAAAAACCTCCGTCTAAGATAAATTCAGGCGACTGATACACTGTGCTGAACTCATCCCCGATACCGTTTAAAATTAATGGATTGTGTAGCTTTCAAACTCTATGCATGCATTATGAGCAGTTTTGAAAAGAAAAAAAGGCTTGTATTTTTAGAATGCGACATACCTTGTCGCCATATTATATTGTCATTACATTTTTTTAGATTTGAACTTTTCCAAAACAAAGACGCGCTCAGTCTTGGCGTGTCATTACAAAATAAAACCCGTATTTTCAGCGCTTAAAAATATTTTTTCCAATTCTGTTGATCGTTGTTTTTATCGACATTTTTCACTAACCGCTCATCGTTTTTCGCTTAAATTTGCAACAAAAAAACGCAGCTCAAAGGCTGCGTTTTTGATAACACCGAGATGCTTTAAGCACGATTTAGGTCTTTATCGTGCACACCCAATAAATACAACACCCCATCTAAGCCGACACTTGAAATGGCTTGATTGGCGTTTTGTCTCACCAGCGGTTTCGCACGGAAAGCTACACCTAAGCCAGCAATCGACAGCATCGGTAAATCATTTGCACCATCGCCCACTGCAATCGCCTGCTCAAGAGAAATGCCCATCTTATCGGCTAACTCACGTAATAATAATGCCTTACGTGCACCATCCACGATGTGACCTTTAACTTCGCCCGTCACCACGCCATTTTCAACGTCTAAGACATTGGCATGAACTTCATCGATGCCAAGTTTGGCTTGTAGATACTCTGCAAAGTACTGGAAACCACCCGACAAAATAGCCGTGCGGTAGCCCAACGCTTTTAAAGTCGAAATTAAGCGTTCAGCACCTTCTGTAACGGTCAGACGTTCTGCAATTTTAGGTAGGACAGAGGCGTCCATCCCTTTGAGTAGTGCGACACGTGCACGGAAGCTTTGTTGAAAATCTAGCTCACCCTGCATTGCACGTTCCGTAATTTCAGCGACTTGTGCNATATAACGCGTCCGCCCACCTTCACTCACCCACTGGTCATATTCAGTTGTAGTGATTGGTTTAAAACGTACAGTTAAACCAATATCATGTGCTAAAATTAGAATTTCCTTCATCGCCAAAGCTGTTGCGGTTTGGTCGTCTGAAGAAATAACAATACCTAAGGTCAATTGGTTATGAATAACTGCTTGTCCAACATCTAAAATTTGTAATGAATGAGTGGACAAAACCTGCATTAATCGAGTGAACTGATTCGGCTGGTCTGGTCCTAAAAATGAAATAAGAATGATTTCTCGCATGAATTGACTCGGGTCTGAGCTACGACTATTGTTAGAATCATAATCGAAATTGAATATATTTTCTTTGGAAGTTTACGTTGAATGCGCCTAGACAAGGGCTATTTGCTAGCCTATTAATTGTAAGTTTTGCTTTACATACCTTTTTATTGGTATTGGCAACGACTCATCAACTGAATGAAAACCGTGCCAACCAAGGCCAACTGATGACCTCTCAATTGGTCACAGACAGTCTTGCAGAGCTGGAGCCTGCCAACACGGTTTCTCTTGCGCTTTTGGTGGATCGCTATGCGACCAACCCAAGCGTAGCTTCCATTCGCATTTTGGATGCCAACAATCAAGTCTTGGCGACAGGTGGCCAAGTTCGAACACGTGATGGCGAAGTGTTTGTCCGTGATGCGCTGCAAAATGAAAAGAAAGTGGGTAGCATTGAAATCACGCTCATTAAACCAAGTATGGGTGAGATTTTACGTACTCAGTGGTTAGCGATTTTATTGTCCTTAGCGATTCATGGTTTACTGTGGTTGGCTTATCGCGCCATTGCGCGCCCAAGCCGTACCGAATATTTGGCACGGATCAATAACGAATCCCGCTTAAAACATGAAATTCAAGTTTTAACCCAAACGCTTGAACAGGAAAAACACCATACGGCGGTCGCGATTGCCCAAGCACAACAACAAATCAAAACCAGTGCGAAGCCTAAAGAGCAGAAACCCGTGATCGTGGATAATCATTCGGTTGCGCTCAATATTCAATTTTATGACCCGAAACAGTTGATGGACTCGGTGAATACAACCGTGTCTATTCCATACTTTAATTTGTGTCAGATTTTCCTCAATAAAAGCACAGAACTGTGTTTAAAACACTATAAACTCAACAGCTCGGACATCACTACAGTTCAATCCTTTAATGAGCATGGTGCCACCCTCAGCATGTCGACAGACACACCCAATGCAGTGCCATGTTTAATGATGATCAGCAGTGTGTTCCAACTGCTATCTGAGGTTTTGTATAAACGTTACCGCGAAGAAAAGCGCTTTGTTTTACAAACGCGTTGTGGCATTTCAACCGCAGTCGATGCGATGCAACTGTCTGCGAATCAAGCTGCTGAGCGTTTGGTCCAACAGTTGTCGGCCAAAGAAAGTGCCGTACATTTAAGTAACGAATTATTGAAAGACATTTCTGAAAGTTACCAATTGGTGAATTTACCTAATCCAACCAATGTCTTGACCCGTCATGCCTTTATGGTCAATGGCATGGGTGCGGAGTCTGCAGAGTTGGCGCAAAGCTTAAGAACGGAAATTTTAAAAGCAAAACAATCTAAAGCCTCTTAATTACATCCAATCATAAAAAAAGCCTGACCTACGTCAGGCTTTTTTTATGGCAACTGTTAAATTTTGAGTTGCTTCTGTGCAATTAAATGTTGCTGCGCACTATACCTTTGCTCTGGATCGGTACAGGCCACTTTAAGCCAATGACCATCGGCTTGTAGCTCCCAAGCATTCAAACAATCATTTAAGTAACTGATTAATCCGTCTTTATAAATCTGCTTTTTCAAAACGCGATCTAATATTGGAAAGCAGGTTTCAACACGCGAAAATAAATTACGTCCCATCCAATCTGCGCTGGCACAGTACAGCTTTTTCTCACCGCCATGCTCAAAACAATACACGCGGGTATGTTCCAGAAAACGGCCCACAATCGAACGTACTCGGATATTCTCAGACATGCCTTGGACCTGTGGAATCAAACAGCAGATCGAACGGATAATCAGATCAACCTGTACCCCCGCTTGTGACGCACGATACAGTGCAGCAATTAACTGAGGCTCAGTTAAGGCATTGACTTTAATGATGATACGCGCCTTTTGACCGACTTGCGCAAACTGAATTTCTTGCTCAATCAGTTTTAACAGTTCACTGTGTAACGTAAAAGGCGCATGTAACAACGCCTTCAATTTGGCCATTTTGCCCATCCCCGTCAGTTCTTGGAACATACGGTGTACATCTTCACAAATATCAGGCTGTGTGGTCATCAACCCATAATCGGTATACATACGCGCATTACCCGCATGATAATTGCCTGTGCCCAGATGGGCATAACGGATCAACTGGGCATTTTCACGGCGTACGATCAAAATCATTTTGGCATGGGTTTTATAACCGACAATGCCATACACCACCACCGCCCCAGCTTCTTGCAAAATATTCGCCACGGTAATGTTCGACTCTTCATCAAAACGCGCCCGTAACTCAATCACGGCTGTGACTTCCTTGCCATTTCGTGCTGCTTCTGCCAAGACTTGTACAATTTCAGAGTCGGGCCCACTCCGGTAAAGCGTTTGTTTAATCGCCAGCACATTTGGGTCTTTTGCTGCTTCTTTTAATAAACCAATCACAGGCTGAAAAGAATCAAAAGGATGATGCAACAACACATCCTGTGCTTTTAAGGTATCAAAGGTACTTTTTTGTTTACGCAAAACTTTGGGAATGACTGGAATAAACACTGGATGCTTCAATTCAGGTCGGTCACAACTGGTACTGAGGCGTGAGAGATTGATCGGCCCATCAATGCGATAAAGCTCCTGCTCAGTTAAATCAAATTCCTTGAGCAGATAATCAATCACCGCTTC
>JADHEE010000287.1_pt1 | contig 22929 bp, 19 predicted proteins | sample 8952401 | NCBI WGS metagenome assembly JADHEE01 (sample SAMN16124438, study PRJNA663242) | bioreactor sludge metagenome | isolation source: sludge (ammonium) | place: India:Bengaluru | collected 2019-02-28 | reverse complement strand
ACCGGCCAGGACGGCTCCTACCTCGCCGAATTCCTGCTGGAGAAGGGCTACGTCGTCCACGGCATCAAGCGCCGCGCCAGTTCGTTCAATACCGGCCGCGTCGACCATGTCTACCAGGACCCGCACGTCGACCACCGCAACTTCGTGCTGCACTACGGCGACCTCACCGACACCAGCAACCTCACCCGGATCGTGCAGCAGACCCAGCCCGACGAGATCTACAATCTCGGCGCGCAGAGCCATGTTGCGGTGAGCTTCGAGAGTCCGGAATACACCGCCGACGTCGACGCGATCGGCACGCTGCGCCTGCTCGAGGCGATCCGCATCCTCGGCCTCGAGAAGAAGACCCGCTTCTACCAGGCGAGTACCTCTGAACTCTTCGGCTTGGTGCAGGAAACCCCACAGCGCGAGACTACACCGTTCTATCCCCGCAGCCCTTATGCGGCAGCGAAGCTCTACGCCTACTGGATCACGGTGAACTACCGCGAGGCCTATGGCATGTTCGCGTGCAACGGCATCCTCTTCAACCACGAGAGCCCGCGCCGCGGCGAGACCTTCGTCACCCGTAAGATCTCCCGGGGTTTTGCGAACATCTCGCAGGGGCTCGAGGTCTGCCTGTTCATGGGCAACATCGATGCACTGCGCGATTGGGGCCATGCCAAGGACTACGTGCGGATGCAGTGGATGATGCTGCAGCAGGAGAAGCCCGAGGACTTCGTGATCGCTACCGGCCAGCAGTACAGCGTGCGCCAGTTCATCGAATGGAGCGCCGAAGACCTCGGCATCCACCTTCGTTGGGAGGGCAAAGGTCTCGACGAGGTAGGCATCGTCGATCCTTCCTCGCCGGGACTCGGCCATGCGATGCCGGGCTTTGCCGCGGGCCAGACGGTAGTGCGGATTGATCCCAACTATTTCCGCCCCACCGAGGTGGAAACCCTGCTGGGCGATCCGGCCAAGGCCAAGGCGAAGCTTGGTTGGGTACCGGAGATCGGGGTGCGCGAGATGTGCCGCGAGATGGTCACCTTCGATCTCGACCAGGCGCGCCGATATGCGCTTCTAAAAAAGAACGGTTTCGATTTTGCCGTTAGCGTCGAATAAACCGGCTTTCTCTCAAGAAGCGGCGGAATTCTTGATAGTATCAATAAAGCAAAAGACTGCAAAACCCCAAAATAGACAGGTGCGCTCAATTTTCCAGATCTTTTTTGCGGTGCTGAAGCATCTGTCACCACGCCGTCGTCAGCAGCTCGTCGCCGTGTTTGCCTTGATGTTGGTTTCGGCGGTTGCGGATGTCGTGAGCCTGGGTCTTGTCCTGCCATTGATTACGGTCCTTATCGATCCAGGCAAGATATTCCGATATCCGCTCATGCAGCCGATCATCGATTTTCTCGGCATGACGAATCCGCAGCAGCTTTTGCTTCCGACGACCTTGGTTTTTTGCGTCGTCGTGGTTATTGCGGGAGCCGTTCGAGTGTTGTTCCAGTTCGTCAATGTCCACTACGCCTTCGCCGTCGGCGCCGATCTCACGATCGATGCCTACAGGCGCACGTTGTACCAGCCGTACGTCGTGCAGATCGGTCGAAACAGTGGTGAACTGATCGGTGGCATCATTGGCAAAGTGAGTCTCATCCCCGGAAACCTGATCTCTCCGGTGACGGTGCTGTGCAATGCCGTCATTCTTACCCTGATGTTACTGACCGCACTGATTGCGGTCGATGCGGCGGGCGTTCTCGCCGCGATTGGCGGACTCGGCGCAACGTACGGCCTGATTCTCGTGGCGACACGCGCAAAACTGAGGCGAAATAGCAAAGTGATGGCGCGCGAGTCTGACCTCGTTGTCAGAAATCTCCAGGAAGGTTTTGGCGCGACGCGGGACATCCTGCTGAACGGAGTCCAGGAGGTTTTCTGCAAGGAATTCCAGCGAGCGGATCGCGCCCGGCGCGCGACGCATGCTTTCATGTCGCTGCTCGCAGCGGCGCCGAGGTACCTCGTCGAAACTCTTGGAATGGTCACCATCGCCTTGGTCGCGTACGCGCTGACCTTGCGGGACGGCGGAATCATGGCGGCTTTGCCGGTTCTTGCCGCCTTGGTCCTTGCGGCACAACGCCTCCTTCCGGTCTTCCAGCAATCATTTGCAGCATATTCCTCGCTTCAAAATTCGCGAGATTCGCTACACGACGCGCTGGAACTCCTAGACCAACCTATGCCTTTCACGCCACCTCGAGGCAATCGCGACGCGTTTCCGTTTGGAAAGGAAATCTGCCTGAAGAACCTGCAGTTCCGTTATGGGACGAACGGGGCGCTGGTTCTGAGCGATGCAAACCTTTCGATTGCGAAAGGCGAGCGCATTGGGATCGTCGGTCCCACGGGCGGAGGGAAAAGTACTCTCCTCGACCTCATTACCGGTCTTCTGGAGCCGTCGGAAGGTTCGGTGGAAGTCGACGGCTTGCGGGTGACCTCGGAAAACCGTCACCTGTGGCAGTCGCGGATTGCTTACGTGCCGCAGAGCATCTATTTGACCGACGCGACCATCGCGGAAAACATTGCGTTCGCACAGGTGCGGGAGGAAATTGACCTGGATGCGGTTCGTCTTGCGGCGGAGCAGGCGCAATTGGCCGATTTCATCGAAACTCTCGACGAGAAGTATGACGCTCGCGTCGGCGAGCGTGGCGTGCGTCTATCGGGCGGGCAACGCCAGAGGCTGGGGATCGCGCGCGCCCTCTACCGGCGTGCTGAGTTGGTTATTTTCGACGAGGCGACGAGCGCCCTCGATTCGGAGATGGAACTGGCGGTGATGGAGGCTATCTACTCGCTCAGTCCGGACCTGACGATTATTCTGGTTGCGCACCGCCGCTCCACGCTTGATCGATGCAACCGGATCATCCGTGTTTCCGGGGGCAGGCTCAGCTTCGAAAAAACGACAACCGAAATCGCTGGGTAAGTAGGCGCTAGAACGGGGAGGACGGGATTGGGGACATACGATCTAAGTTCAGCCTTGGGCGAGTTTCGCACCAAGGCCAGCTTTTCGATGAGTAACGAATTGTTGAGCCAGTTCGATGAGGCGAATGCCTTCGACCGGGAGAACAAAATTTATCTCCTCGGAGATGTGTCTGTGGGAGGCGGGTATCCTCACTTCCTCTCCATTCTCGCTGCGACCATTGAAGAGGGCTTAGTCGTCGAGCTTGGGAGCCGGTATGGAATTTCCACGCTGGCCATCGCCGCCGGTTTGCGCCCGGGCGCGGAATTCGTCGCGGTGGATATTCTGCGAGATCTTCGGTATGTGCCGCAGCAGATCCTGGATATGCCGAACTTCAAGTTTCTCGAATGCGACGGATTGAACGTTCCCGGAATCTATCGCAGCTTAAGCCACGAAAAGACCGTCGATATCCTGTTCAGCGACACGGAACACACGTACGAGCAGATCTCGGCGGAATTCCATGTGTGGGAGCCGATGTTGTCGGAGAACGCATTGTTCATCATCGACGACATCAACCTCAACGATAAACGCAGGTTCTTTGAGGAGTACGAGGGCGAGAAGCTTGACTTGACGGCGGATTGCCATACATCCGGCTTCGGGATTCTGGTCGTAAATCGGAAGAGGGAGTGGGAGCTTCAGTCATTCGCGGAGCGAGTGTCCGAGTCGGCCGAGCGCGCCTTGGGGTTCTATTCGGAGCGCCATGTGGCAGCCCTCCGCAACCTGATCCGGAACGCAAACGCCACCGCGGAGGCGGGAGTTTTGCGGCGGGGAAGACCCAAGCCAGGACTCGTCCAACGCGGGCTGAGGCGTATCGTGCGGTACTGCGGGATCTGAATCCGGCGATCGACTGCCGATACAAGGGCATTCCAGGAAAGCGCAATGATCAGAAACGTTGGACTTGTTGAAGAAATAGACGAACTTGCCTCGGCTATCGACGAGAGACTCGCCGCTTTCCCTCAGTTACACCAGAAAGCCGTTCATTTTCAGTACGTCAAGAAAGCTATCGAGCATCAGGTAGGGTGGGAATTCGGCCCCAAGAGCAACCGGCCCAGGCAAAGCCGAAGGAGAGATTTCTTCGAGGCGTTGTGTGGCCGCGGTACTCTGAAGGTTCTACCGTATGCGGCAGCGTCTCTCGGACCGATTCTCACAGACGAAGGGATGGGATTCGGATTTTTTGGACAGTTGACCCGGGTAGAGACCATCTTTGGCTTTTCGGTGTTCGTTTCCGCCGAGGATAACTGGCGGTACATGGCGTTTGGCGTTTCGACGGATGAGCCAGCCTTCTGTTTGCTTTTCGACGTCCTTCTTCCTCTGTGCGATTATGTGGTCGACGTCGGGTCGAACATAGGCTTTTACTCCCTGTTGTCTGCTGCGATATCCGACATCCCTCTGGTAGTGGCGATAGAGCCTAGCCCGGTGTCGGCGCAGAAAATTCGTGAAGCAATCGCAGTCAATCAATTCGAAGCGCGAGTATTTTGCGAGCAACTCGCGATCTCGGACTCTTCCGGAGAGGCCGAACTATTTTTCCATCCATGTGGGAGCGGTGGGCATTCGATCGTCGCGGCGGTTGGAACGTCTCCGGGCAGTGTTAGAGTCGAGACAGCAACGTTGGGGGACCTGCGACAGAAATATGATCTCAAGGGTCGCGGGTGCATCAAGATTGACGTCGAGGGAGCTGAGGATCTGGTGCTCGCCGGGGCCCGCAGCATCCTCTCCTCCGATCCCAAGCCGTTTGTCATATATGAGAGCTGGCATACCCTTTCATCCGGACAGAAGACTTCCAGCCCGGAAGTTTGCTTCGACATTCTTCACGATCTGGGGTACGACATCTATAATATAAAATCTGAAGTCGGGCATCCGATGGTTTCTCTGGTTGGACCCAGTGAAGCTAAGTCCGAGAACTTTTTTGCCGTACCTCCAGATATAAATGCGTCTGATCTGGAGCCACTTTTTCGGAATCTTGACTTGCGATGGGTTGTTCCGGAAAGTGCCCTCTGTAACATCAGAAACTTTCTACGAAACACGCTTGAATCCCTGTCGCGGCACGACGATAAAGCAGTACCTAAATAAATGAAACTGATCGCGTTGATGCCGGTGCGGAACGAAGCACGGGTGCTATCGACTACTCTCACCTGCCTTGAGCAGTTCTGCGACCATATTATCCTCGCAGATCAAAATTCCACCGACGACACGAGGGCGGTGGCGAGGCGCCACCCCAAGGTCGATTTGATTGACAATCCGATGCCGCCCATGGCGGGCCCAGATCTCGGTCGGGCTCTTTTGCTTGATCGCGCCAGAGATTTCGACGGGAACAACCTCCATTTCTGGATCGACGCCGATGAGATCGCCCCTCCCGGGATCTTCGGTAGTTTTGTTCGGACCGTCGCTTCGCAATTCTCCCCCGGCGCTGCCCTTGCGCTGCGGTGGGTGCAGCTTTGGCGCAGCCCACACGTATTCCGCGACGACCAGTCGGTATGGTCGAACTCGTTCCAGCCCATGGTGTTCTTCGATGATCGCCGGAGCCAGTTCGATTCGGACCGTTACTTCTTGCACTATGGGCGATTACCAACTTCCGGCTCTGCTGGCGCGGTAACTAGGCTGGATGGCTTTCCAGTTTTGCATCTCCAATGGGCATACTGGGAACGCACCCAATATAAACAAGCGCGCTACCGAATGCTGGAGTTCGTGCACGAAAGTTTCAGTAACGCGACCAGGATCAATGCGCGCTATGCGCCGACGCTCGGCGACCGTCGAGAACACGTGTCGCCGGTTCCGTCGAAATGGCTGGAAGGCGTCGAATTTGCACCCGACCTGTTCAATACCTTTCCATGCTGGCAGTATGACGACATCTTCGCGATGTTCGAGACTTATGGGATCGAGCGGTTCGAGCCGCTGCAAATCTGGCATCTCGATCCGCTGCGGGAGGCCTTCCTCGGGAGATTGGGGCGCAAACCAAAAGTGGAGCTTCGCAAGCGCCGTCCGAGAGAATTGGTGCGCGACGCTCTTCCCTTATCGGTGCGGGCCGGCTTCCGTTGCGTCAGGAAGGCTGTGTCGCCCGATCGCGTGCCAGAAGTTTCGCCGAAGCTGAGTGCCGATGCGCGCCACTGTCCGTTGGCGGTCTTCACCGAGCCGCCTAGTCGTCGTGCCCGTCTGCGGCATGCCATGATCTTCGCGCTCACGCCGCGGCGAGGCGAACGAGAGGGGGCGTGTGGCGTGCCCGTCGGAGGTCACCAGGCGGTAACCCGAAGCCTGCTGGCGGGGCTGCGAACGCTGAAGGCACCGTTCGTCTATAACCCCGACCTCGCTAGTTGCCGGGCGGATGTGGCGATGGTTCTTGCGTCCACCGCGACCCTGCGGCAGGTTTTGGCGTGGAAGGCAAACGGCGGTTGCCAGAGAGTGTTCGCCGGGCCGAACCTTGTCGTGAGGCCGTCGGACCACGACGGCATCCTTCGGTCCGAAGCGATCGATAAAGTCATCGTTCCCAGTAAGTGGGTGGCAGATGCTTATGTGGCCGAAGCCCCGGAGCTTGAACGAAAAATCGTCATTTGGCCGGCCGGCGTGGATGCGGGGTGGTGGGCGCCCCCGGCCTCTGAAAGAGATTCGATTCTAATATACGATAAGATGCTCCCGCAGCTTGCCGACATGGCCGCGCAACTCGCTCGCGAGACCGGCTGGAAGGTCCTCCGGATCAAGTACGGCGAATACTCTCCAAGGCAGTTTCGGGCTGCTCTCGCTCGGGCGCGCACTTGCGTGTATCTGAGCGAAAGCGAAAGCCAGGGCATAGCCCTTGCCGAGGCATGGTCGATGAACGTCCCGACACTCGTGCTGAAACGTGACGAGCGCTTCATCTCAGGACTGCGCATGCGGGTTTCCGTGGCTCCTTATTTGACGAAGGACACAGGCGCATTTTGGGAGACAACGGAAGACTTACGACAGTTGCTGGATTCGTCGCAGGAGGCCGCGTATTCGCCCCGGAAGTGGCTTTTGAATCACATGACCGATGTAGAAAGTACCCGCATACTCTTGGATTTGGCCAGCGGCTAGGTGTTTATTCCCGGCATTTGATGGTGCATTCTATTCCAAAAGACTGGAAGGAAGTCCTATGGGCTAATTTCTATACGGCAGCTCCACCACGACGGAGGCGGTCGTCGAGCAAGACTAGATCGTCAAGATGATAGCTTGAGAGGCAAGTGCCAAGCGCTACGGGATCAATCCCAAGATCGTGGCGAAGTTGGAGAAAGTGCGGCTCGGTGGCTGATCCGCCACCGGGCCCAAGGAACCGAAACCGACGGTCCTATCCGCCGAGGAAGAGGCCATTGTTATGGCCTTTCGCAGGCACACCCTGCTTGCTCTCGATGACTGCGTCTATGCCTTGGGCGATGATCCCACATTTGACGCGTCGTCCTTGCACCGCTGCCTGCTCCGTCACGGCATCAGCCGTCTGCCGGAGTATAGAAGGAGAGAGGCCTGCTAAGCAGTAGTTCATAGCTATTCCAGCGGCTATTTCCGCGGATGCCACAGTCAAGAGCTATCATTACGACGATCATGCGTAGATACGCGCCCACCTCGGCGACGCCGTGATGGCCTATAACTTTGCCAAGCGGCTCAAGCCCCTAAAGGTCTCATACCCTACGAGTATACCTGCAAAATCTAGGCAATTGAGCCTGAACACAGGCTCGATCCGTTCCATCAAATACCGGGACTAAACACCTAGCCCTGCGTTACCGTCGCGGAGGCACGAACTTTGCCAAGTGGGTACAAAACGCCGCACCCAGCCGACGAACGCCTGTGGGTTTAAGGTGATATCGGCGCTCGAGGTTCGGGAACCATAAACGACGCCGCTGTTCCATCTCCCCGGAATAGTCTCGGAAAAAACTCTCTACGGCAACCTTTCTGCCCTCGATCAGCAAATTGTTCACATCGTATCGGTAGATCTCGCCAAGATACGTCAGGTCGAATTTGTCCCAAATTCCGTAGCGGAGATAGATGACGTTCGCTTCGAGTTTTTGTAGGGAATTAGGGCGTGTGCTAGCGCCGAGCCCCTCGTTGAGGTAGTACCCGAGGCAGCCATCCGAAAATACGGGAGGGCCAAGCCGCAGCAGCCTGAGCGCAAAATCGAAGTCCGCACCAGAACGGAGTTGCTCGTCAAACAGCCCCGCCGCTTCGCAAACTGCCGCGCGAAACATGAAGAACGGTCCGAGCGTCATGCCGCGGTGGTGTTCGGTGGGCGGGAGGTTGCGGTTGGAAACGGACTTGCCCGCGGTCGCGCCGAAGGTGGTAACAACTTCATATTCACCGCAAGTCACGACGGCTTCCGGTGCGCGTTCGAGTGCTTCCACTTGCTTTTCAATCGACTGTGACGTTCGAAGGTCGTCGACGTTCCAGATGGTCAAATACGTCCCTTGCGCCGCTCGGATGCAACTATTCATGGATACTCCAATCGGCTCCACCGGGTTCGTAACAATATGCCTAATTCTACCGGGGTAGCGATCTATGAATTCGCGGACCCAACCCAGTTCTTCTTCGTCGGGCTCGTTATGATCGAGAACGATCTCGAGCTTGTGGAAGTACGTTTGATTAGGCAGTTCGGCGAGGAAGCGTTTGAGGTACCGCTTCATCCGGAAGCAGGGTGTAATGGCGCTAACGACAGGTGTATTTTTCACGGGGCAGTCCGCTCGGAATGTGGGGTTAAGGGCTACCCATGTTTTATATGCGGGAGCTTGGCAAAGCACGCACGAAAAGGATCGGTAATCGGATTGAGGTGAGCCGGAGAGGTCGGACGGAGAAAATTTATAGAGGCCCTGATCGGGGTTTCTGAACCAAATGAACAAGAATTAGACAGAAATGGTTCTGCCTATGTGGGCGTGGAATAGTGGATTAGGTAATGAGAAAAACCCGGATAGCATTTGTTAAGTTTGGTGGCCTTTCCGCAGGGGGAACCGAGCGGTGGCTCCAAATGATGGCCGCTAATCTTCCTAAGGACAGATTTGAAGTCGATTATTATTTTTGCGGTTCTGCTCCATATGTCGGATCTACTTGGGTGCATCCGGACACGGACTCTCATCGTCGGGCATATATGGAAGGCCATGGAATAAATCTTATTGAGTTTCATGTAGGCAAGAAGGATCTAACGCGAAAGCATCATCCGTGGCTGAATACGGACTTCTGGGATGTATTTCAGGAAAATAAATATGATTTCATTCAAACGGCCAAAGCTGGGCCGCGGGAGTTTCCTTATTTTCTTCTGAAAAAACCTATGGTCGAATGTGTTTCTCTATCGGCGGGCGTAGACTTTTCATCGAATGTTGTTTGGACGATCCATCTCTCGTCGTGGCAGCGCGATCGCTGGGTGGCAGAAGGAGGACATGCTAGAACAAGTTCCGTAATCTATATCCCGGCAGATGTTCCGCGTAACGGGGGGGATTTCCGTGGAGAATTGGGAATCCCTACCGATGCAATAGTAGCGGGCTTTCATCAACGTGCCGAAAATACGATCATGAGCTCGGTTCCGTTGGCGGCATTTGCGCGGATCGAGAAAGAAGGGCGACATTTTGTAATCATGGGTGGGGGAGAAGCCTATCGCCTCCAGGCCGCAGAGTTGCAGCTTAAGAATGTTCATTTTCTTGAGCACAGTGGCGACTCCGAGCGCATTGCACGATTCTTGAGGACTCTTGATATATTTGCTCACGGGCGGCGTGACGGAGAAACGTTTGGAACTGTGTTTGCCGAAGCCATGATGTGCGGGAAACCGTGCCTGGGACACGCAAGCGCAATCGCTAACGGCCATAAAGAGACGATTGGCCCGGCCGGATATTTTGCGCAAAATCTAGACGAATATACTGAATATCTTAATAATTTGTTTGAGGATTCCACTCTGCGCTCGGTCTTTGGCGAGCGAGCGCGGGAGCATGCAAACCAAAATTATTCGGTGAATGCGGCGATAGAAGCCCTTATTCGGATTTACGACACGCTTACCTCCCCTGGCTGCCGTCAGCGCCCCCAATGGCCCGGGCGCTTAATGATGCTGAGGCAAGGTATTGGAGGGGCGGTACGTTGGGCCCTCAAAAGCTTGCGCGGGTAAAAAGTGCGAGGCTGAGGGTGGTAAAATGCGAGACTATCTCAGTCTTCTAACGGTATTTTAAAGAGCTAAGAATGCAACTGGTTTCTGTGATCATCCCGACTTGGAATCGCGCTCACACGATTGAAGCAGCAGTCAGAAGCGCCCTGAGGCAGACCCTTCCTCCACTTGAGGTTCTGGTGTGCGACGATGGTTCGGATGATGCAACCGAAGCCATCGTTCGTGCTATTGGCGACTCTCGGGTGCGTTGGCTGGCTGGTCGGCGCGGAGGTCGTCCGGCGATTCCGCGGAACCGTGGAATCGCGGCTGCCAAAGGCGAATGGCTGGCGTTTCTCGACAGTGATGATGTTTGGATGCCGAAAAAGCTGGAAACCCAAATGGCGATCGTATCGGGTTCCAAAACGCGTGCGATCTGCACCAATGCACTCCGGGTGAGGCCCGGTGGCAAAGAGTGTGGACCACTTTTGGCGACGACGAACGCGAGCTTTTCGGCACGGGAGCTATTTCAGGCCAATAAAGTCGTCTGTAGTTCTGCCGTTTTACATAGGACACTTTTTCCTACGGTGGAGGGATTCCCGGAGGCATCCGAGCTTAAGGCAATCGAGGATTATGCCTTATGGGCGCGGGTGTCGACGCTGTCGGATTTCTCCTATATCGGAGAACCTCTAGTTCGTTACTTCGATGATGCAGAAAACAGTGTGCGCGCGGAGGAACTTGATCGCTGGAGACAGCGCGTTGTAGTATTCGGCGACTTATTGGCATGGTCGCGACGGCACCCGACAGAGATCTCACCTATTACGCGCCGTTGCGCTCGATGCGAGTTCCTGAAGGCACTGGGAATTGCGCCACTCTATCGGTTGCGATTGAGGATGGCTCGTGCCGTTCGGCGCGTGTTCCGCCTTAAAGCCCCTGGGGTGCTGGTATGATCGTTGTGCAGCTTCGGGGAGGGCTAGGTAACCAAATGTTCCAGTATGCGCTGGGGCGTCGGCTGGCTTTGAGCCATGGGGTGCCGTTAAGGCTGGATATTCGGCCGCTCGAGAAGGACCCTCAGCGCGCATATGCACTTGGACATTTCCGGATCGCAGCGAGCCTCATTCATCCGATCGAGCTTTCTTGGCGGCTTCCCTATCCGCTTCACCCGCCGCGCCGTTTGGCGTGGTTACCGAGGTGGCCGGGAACGATGCGTTATATTCATGAAGGATGTGGCGATCCCTTTAATCCCGAAGTGCTGAAAGCTCCCTCCGCGAGTTTCTTGGTAGGATATTGGCCAAGTGAGCGTTACTTTTCCGAGATCACGGATACGATTCGTCAGGATTTTCAGCTATCGGAACCGATGACGGCGGCTCGACAAGCCGTCGCTACGGAAATCAGCGCAGCCAATGGAGTTTCGGTCCATGTGCGGCGGGGCGATTATGTCTCCAATCCTGCTGCCAATGCCTATCATGGAACGTGCTCAAGCGGATGGTATGAAACCGGCATGGAAAAAATGGCCCGCGGCATGGAAAATCCGACATTCTTCGTCTTCAGCGATGATCCGGACTGGTCGCGAAAGAATATCCGCACGCGGTGGCCCACCCGGTTCATTGAGCCCGGAGAGGACGGCAAGGACCACCAGGACATGCATCTGATGGCAATGTGTCGGCATCACATCATTGCCAATAGTTCGTTTAGTTGGTGGGGAGCATGGCTCGACTCTAGGCCCGACAAGAGGGTCATTGCCCCCTTGAGTTGGCTCAGCGACGCGGGGCGCGATACCGGCGATTTCGTTCCTCCGTCATGGGAGAGGATTTGACCAGCGGGCTGGTAAAATTCACATCTATCGTCATTGTCATTAGTCGTCTGCTTAGAGGCTTGTTTACTTATGCGTATTCATCTTGCGGAAATGCACTGCGTGATCACTGGTGGAGCAGGCTTGATCGGCTCTTATCTTGTTGATCACCTGCTCACCCGGGGGGCCCGGGTTACGGTGGTGGACGATCTTTCGAAAGGTCGCCTCGATAATCTGGCGCAGTCTTCGGGGCGATATAGCCTGCGCAAGGGCGATCTAGAGGACAGGAAATTTGCAGTCACGGCTTTCGCTGATGCGGACGTCGTCTTCCACCTAGCCAGCCGGGCTTTTGGCGTTGCGTACTCCGAACGGCGCCACCTAGAGATTCTCGAGCATAACGAACGCATAACTACCAATCTCTTCGAGGCACTGCGGCGCAAGCCTCCAAGGGCTTTGCTTGTAACTAGCTCCTCATGCGTCTATCCAGATGACGGTCCGAACTGTGTCTCCGAGCTTCCAGTTTTCACGGGTGATCCGGAGATCGTCAATCGAGGCTACGGCTGGGCCAAACGCTTTCTTGAGGCGAAAACGGAGCTGTTCAGGCAGGAAACCCAGGTGGCGACGACCATTGTTCGTCCGTTCAATATCTATGGCGAACGATATGTCTGGCAGGGGCAGTTCAGTCAGGCAATTCCGATGCTGGTGAAGCGGGTGTTGGATGGTGACAATCCGTTGGTCGTCTGGGGCAGTGGGCAACAGCGCCGCAATTACATTCATGCGGACGATTGTGCATGGATGATGATGCGGTTAATCGAAGAGGGACATCTCGGGCCCGTCAACATTGGGACTGAGGAGACGATAACCATGGAAGATTTGGTTCGACTCATTTGCGAGGTTGCTGGTCGATCCCCTGAAATTCACACCGATGCCAGCAAACCGGAGGGACGCTTCGTGAAAAGCGCCAGTTCTCAGGCTCTACGTAATGCCATCCCTGACTTCCGCCTGACCATTGATCTCGAGAGTGGGATACGTCGGATGTTACCATGGTACATGGCCTCCTTTGGCAAGACGGTATGAGCCGGCAATCTTGGATACGCGATCGCTTCCAGGCGATGGCTCGCCGCGCGCGCCGGATGGCCCGCGAGAAGCTCAATGCTCCGATCTCGCGTGCGCCCCAAGGAAAGCCTCGAGGGATCGCGCTGGTCAGCTATCTGCGCGATCCGATCTTGACGGGAACGACCAATCCCATGCCAGGGCATAGCAATCGTTGGGAATGCCGGGAAATTTGCCGGATTTTTCTTGAAATGGGATATGCTGTCGATGTGATCGATCACGGTGACGCTGCGTTCTTTCCTCAGAAAAATTATAACGTGTTCTTCGATATCGACACCAATCTACAGCGGCTAGCGCCATTTGTCGGAGCAGACTGTCTGCGGCTCATGCACCTGACGACGAGCTATCCCCGCTTCTCAAACGCGGCCGAAATGCAAAGAGTGGCGGAGTTTGAAGCGCGTACTGGGCGCCTGTATTCCCCGAAACGAATCCTACCGCGCCTGGAACTCACCGATCGGAGCTTACGGCTCGCCCATCGCTGCTCATTGATTGGTAATGCCACGACGCTTGAGACCTACCCGCCTGAATTTCGTGATAAAATCACCTGTGTGTCGGTGTCCGGATCGTTTCTTCCAAAGCTTCGCGACGTCGTTGCTACAGGAGAGGCTCGGGATTTTGTTTGGTTCTCAGGGTATGGAGCGGTTCATAAGGGCCTCGATCTGGTTCTGGAAGTCTTCTCCAAGCGTCCGGACCTTACGCTTCATGTTATTGGTGACATTCATCGTGAGCCGGATTTCACTCAGGCTTATGCCACTCACCTAGCAGCTGCGAATGTGATACAACACGGTTATCTCGATACTTCCAGCCCCGCGCTCGGCGCAGCACTCGAGAATGCCGCATACAGCATCTATCCTTCGTGCGCGGAGGGTACTGCGACCGCTATGGTGACGTGTCTGCAATTTGGTCTGCTGCCGATCATGAGTCGGAGTTCGGGCGTCGATCTCCCCGACGGGTGTGGGATCATGCTTGAAGTCTTAACCCCGGAAGCAGTCGCGGCGGCTGTTGATCGTGTGACGAAAATGAGTTCGGACGAAGTGATGCGACAGACTCTCGCGTGCCAGATGTATGCGCTCAAACGATATTCCCGGCCACGCTTCTCTTTTGAGATGCGCGCATATCTGTCCGACGCCATTGCCGATGCGCATGCAGTGCAAGGTTCGTAGGGATGGTGGCAAAGATTACGTATATTGTTAAGTCCGGACGACAGCAAAGGCTCGCAAAGGTAGGGCCGCGCGAATTCTTCTACGGATATCAGGAACTCTCCCAGGCTGGGGGCGATGTAGAGTTGGTACCCGACCGAGAGTTGGGTTTCCACGATCAGCGTAGTGCATTTCCAATTCGTGCGGCGGACGCCCTGATTTATCGGATATTGGGGATTCCGCCGGTCGCGGCTTGGCGGTTGCTGCGTAATCGGCGGCGCTTGGAAAATGTGGATCTGGTGTTTGTCACGACCAATACCCTCGGTCTCGGTCTTGGATTGTTGAAGCGGTGCGGATTGCTGCGCCCGGAGGTGCTGTTTCTTGCGATGGGTTTGGTTGAAGAGAACACGCCGATACGATGGAAGCATATCTTCCGCTGGGTTCTCTCGAAAACCCACGTTATCGCGCTTGCAGCAAGGGATGCGCGTATGTTGTCTGACTTACTCCGAACCCCGGTGGCTTTTGTGCCGTTCGGTGTAGACAGCGGGTTCTGGACACCTGCTGAGACGGAGCCGAAGGACTACGTATTGAGCATTGGCAATGATCGTCATCGCGATTACAGGACGCTTGTTGCCGGGTGGCGGCCAGAGTTTCCAACACTCAAGATCGTGACTCAACTGCCTGTAACGGTGGCGCAACCGAATATCGAAGTCATTCGAGGTGACTGGTATACGCAGGCGTTGAGTGATGCCGAGGTTCGGGATTTGATGCGAGGAGCCCGGTTCGTTGTGCTACCGATCGGAGATACTGTCCAACCTTCGGGGCAAAGTGCAGCGCTGCAGGCTATGGCTTGCGGCAAGACCGTACTGGTGACCGATTATCTTGGTCTCTGGAACCGAGAAGCCATGGTGGACGGTCAAACCTGCGTGCTGCTTGGTCCTCCGGGTGATGTGAATGCGATTTCATGCACCGTGGCACGGATTTTGGCGGCGCCTGACGCGCTTGGACGGATAGGGGCTGCGGCGCGGCGTGTGGTTGAAGACCGTCTCAATTCCGAGATTATGGCTGTGGAGCTGCGCGCGCAGATGGAACGCATTCTCGGTCGGTCTCTCGTCTCCGATCTTGGGGTCGATCTCACGATGGGGTCCGCATGAAACTCGCTATCGGTTACCACATCCAAGATGGGCCTTGGGGTGGCGGCAATCGGTTTGCCAAATCTCTTGCGGAAGCGATGAAGGCGGAAGGACACCAAGTGGTGTTTGATTTATCGGACGGCGATATAGATATCGTTCTTCTTACCGATCCGCGCGTCAGAAGCCGAAGTGTATCGTTCAGTGCCGGAGCTATACTCCGATACCTGGCATTTCGAAATTCGCGTGCGCTTGTCGTTCACCGCATCAACGAATGTGACGAGCGCAAGGGCACCCGCCATATGAATGCCGCATTGGCCCGCGCCAACTATTGTGCAGATCATACCGTGTTTGTCGGGAGTTGGCTGATCGACCTACCGGTATGGCGTAGGCACACCCCTCATTCCGTTATTCTGAATGGGGCCGATCCGGCGACCTTTACGCGCAGCGGTTTTGTTCCTTGGGACGGAAGCGGTCCGATGCGCTTGGTGACCCATCACTGGGGTGGGAACTGGATGAAGGGTTTTGACATCTACCAACGAATTGATGAGCTGCTCGATGATCCCAAGTGGATGGGGCGCATCGAGTTCACTTATGTTGGCAGTCTCCCGCAGGATTTTCGTTTCAAGAATACCCGCGTGGTGGCGCCTTTGAATGGTGAAGCGCTTGCCGCAGAACTCAAGAGCCATCATGCTTACGTCACAGGGTCGATAAACGAACCCGGAGGAAATCATCAGAACGAAGGCGCTGCTTGCGGCTTGCCTCTGCTGTATCGGCGGAGCGGCAGTCTACCCGAATATTGCGACGGGTTTGGGCTCAGCTTCGACGAGAGTGATTTCGAAGTCACTTTGGAACGAATGCTTCGCGAATACCAGGAATTCGTGCCCAAGATGGCTCAGTGGCCTCATCTTTCCCCTCGGACATGCAGTGAATACCTTGCATTGTTCGTCGGCTTGCTCTCCCACCGCGACGAGATCGTTGAGCGCCGCAGTCTCTGGCGCAGTCTCTGGCTGGTCCTTCGCAACCAGATTCCAATCTAGGAAAGGCCGATATGCAAGGATTGGGTGGGACCAATTCCAGTAAAGGTAGTCGGCGAGGGTACGGGAGAGGGAAAGTGGGTCGCAGGGCCATCGGTTTGCTCCGGGCGCGATTTTTCGGGGTGGAATTTTCGCGGATGGTGCTTGAAGCAACCGCGCCTTAACATCGGAAGACGCTTCATGACCCGCACCAAGACCGCATTGATCTTCGGCGTTTCCGGCCAGGATGGCGCATTCCTCGCGCGCTCGCTGTTGGCGAAGGGCTACGTCGTGCACGGTTCGTCCCGCGATGCGGAGGCGAGCGGCTTCGCCGGGTTGTGCGTGCTCGGCGTGCGCGACCGGGTGACGGTACATTCCACCGCGCTCACCGACTTCCGCTCGGTGCTTCAGACGATTTCGCGGGTCGAGCCGGACGAGATTTACAATCTCTCGGGCCAGAGCTCGGTCGGGCTGTCGTTCCAGCAGCCGGTGGAGACCCTGGAGAGCGTTGCGACCGCAACCCTCAATGTTCTCGAAACTCTGCGATTTCTCGGGACGAAGACGCGCTTCTACAACGCCGGATCGTCGGAGTGCTTCGGCAACACCGGCGACGCGCCGGCCGACGAAACCACACCCTTCCACCCGCGCAGCCCGTACGCCGTCGCCAAGGCCACCGCATTCTGGGAAGTCGCCAACTACCGCGAGAGCTACGGCCTGTTCGCCTGTTCGGGGATTCTGTTCAATCACGAATCGCCGCTGCGCCCGGCGCGTTTCGTCACCAGCAAGATTGCGGCGGCGGCGGCGCGGATCGCGCACGAGGGCGGCGGCCAGGTTTCGCTCGGCGACGTCTCGGTGCGGCGCGACTGGGGCTGGGCGCCCGAGTACGTCGAGGCGATGTGGGCGATGTTGCAGCAACCCGAGCCCGAGGACTTTGTTATTGCCACGGGTGAGGTGAACGCGCTTGAGGACTTCGTCGCCGCGGCGTTCGCCGCCGCCGGGCTCGACTGGCGGGCGCATGTGAATCTCGATTCCGGTCTGCTTCGTCCGTCGGAAATCCGCTCCGGTTACGGCGACGCGGCAAAGGCGCGGCAGCGCCTCGGATGGACGGCGAAAACCCGCATGGCCGACGTGGCCCGGCGCATGGTCGAGGCCGAAACCGCTCGCCTTCAGGGCCAACCTCTCGACGGATATCTCTCGTGACGCTGAAAGACAGACTCCGCCCGATCAAACTCGGCGCGACGGCATTGCCGTGGCGCGTTGCCGCGGCGGTCGGACGGCGTGGGACCGGTCCCGCGGTGCAGTTCGTGATCGAGAACGCCGACTGGGCAATTCGCCGCGTCGGCGAATTCACCCGCGACGAGGTCAACCGCATCACCGGAACCGAAACTGTCGGCGTGGTCACCGAGCCGCAGAAGATTGTCCGCCGCGTCGTACATTTCGGCTCGCAATACATGTGGCTCAACTGGCAGGCCCATCTCACCGGCCATAACCGCTACGTCACCACTTTCTTTCACGGCAAGCCCGAGGATGGCCCCGACGTCGCCGCCCATATCGATCGATTTCTCGAGACCGTGCCGCGTCTGGCGCGGGTGATTACCGCAGCGTCGCTGATCGAGGCGCGTCTGATCGGCTGGGGTGTGCCGCGCGACAAGCTGGTACGGATTCCGATCGGCGTCGATAGCTCCGCCTTCGTTCCGCCCACACCCGCGCAACGTAACGCGGCGCGCACGAAATTCGGCATCGCGCCGGATCGCCTCGTGGTCGGTTCGTTTCAGAAGGACGGCGTCGGCTGGGGTGACGGCATGGAGCCGAAGCCGATCAAGGGGCCGGACGTGTTCGTCGCCGCGATAGCCGAACTTGCGAAGCACGCGCCGGTGACTGCGTTCCTCACCGGCCCGGCGCGCGGCTACGTCAAGACCGAGTTGGAACGGCGTGGCATTCCCTTCGTCCACACCTACACCAAGGACCACACCGGCTTGGTCGAGTGCTATCACGCCCTCGACCTCTACTTCGTCACCTCGCGCGAGGAAGGCGGACCGAGGGGGATCATGGAAGGCATGGCGAGCGGCGTGCCGGTGGTGTCCACCCGCGTCGGCATGGCGCCCGACCTGATCGTCAATGGCGTCACCGGCGGCTTGGTGGAACCCGAGGACGCGGCGGGGATCGCCGCGAGCGCGCTGCGGCTGCTGGCGTTGCCCGATGGCGGCGTGGCGCTGCGGACGGCGGCGCGAACGGCGGCGGAAGGCGTCGATTGGAGCGTCGCGGGCCGGGACCATTGGCTCAAGGTCTACCAGCCGCTGCTGGGAAACTAGCATGGACACGCGGCGCGACCCGGTGCTGAAGGCGGTGCTGCGGCAGGGCTGGCGCGCTGCGCAGTTGCTGCGGGTGCTGGCGGCGACGCCGCTATCCGGGCGCGGCGGCGCGGCGCGGGTGTATTACGGCGGCGCGCGGGCGGGCGACCACGGTGGGCCGCTGGTCAAGGTCAAGCGTCTGCAGGAATACTTCCCCGAGCGCACCTGGGACTTCAATCTCGTTTATGCGCTGTCGAACGCGCCGTATCTGCCCGACGCAGGGCTGGCGTGGCTCAAGCGGCGCGGCGTGCCGCTGGTGCTCAACCAGAACGGCGTGTTCTATTCCGGCTGGTACGCAGGCGACTGGCGGGCGATGAACCGAACCATGGCGCACGCCTACCACCGCGCCGACCACGTGTTCTGGCAGAGCGCCTTCTGCCGCCGCGCGGCGGACCGCTTCCTCGGGGCGCGCGAGGGCGCGGGGGAGGTGCTGTTCAACGCCATCGACACACGGCGCTTCAGCCCGGCGGAGGCGCGGACCGAGCGACCCTTCACCTTTCTCCTTACCGGCAAGATCGACGCGCATCTGGTTCACCGCCTGCACAGCACCCTCGCGGGCCTGGCGCAGGCGCGTGCGCGCGGGCTGGAGGCGCGGCTGGTGATCGCCGGTCTGGTCGCGCCCGCGGCGCGGCAGCAGGCCGACGCCCGGATCGCCGAGCTCGGCCTGGGCGGCGCGGTGGTGTTCCAGGGGCCCTATACCCAGGAAACCGCCCCGGCGGTCTACCAGCAGGCCGACGCCTACGTGATGACGAAGTATCTCGACCCCTGCCCGAACACCGTGCTGGAGGCGATGGCGTGCGGCCTGCCGGTGCTCTACTCGGCGAGCGGCGGCGTGCCGGAGCTGGTCGGCGACGCGGCGGGTATCGGCCTTGAAGTCCCTGAGGACTGGGAGCACATCCACGTTCCCGACGCCGCCGCGATCGGCGCGGGGATGATCGCGGTAGCGGAGAACGCGGGCGCAATGGCGGCGGCGGCGCGCGCCCGCGCCATGGCGCAGTTCGACATCCATGACTGGATCGCCCGGCACCGTGCGGTGTTTGCGGCTCTTTTGGAGAAAACCTCGTGAAAGCTCTGCTCCTGACCCTCGCCAACGGATTGGCGGTGATCTGGCGGCTGATTCCCGGTCGCCTGCGGACCGGACTGATCACCGGCTTCTTCGTTCTCGAATCCCGCCATCCCGATCCGGCGGCGGGGTTGCGGCGGTTGTTCGTTCTGCGCGACCGCCTCGAACTCGTCACCAACGAGCGGGCGATGGCGCTGGGCCGGGGGGAGCATCCGAAGCACCGCCTCACCGACTACCACCGTTTCTTCATCGACCGGATCGGTGCACGCGACCGGGTTCTGGACATCGGCTGCGGCTATGGCGCGGTGGCGCGTGACGTCGCCCTGTCGCACCCCGAGGCGACGGTGGTCGGCATCGACATGAACCGGCCGCGCCTCGACCAGGCGATTGCCTCCGCCAACCCGCCCAACCTCAGCTTCGTCGAGGGCGACGCCACCAAGGCGGTGCCGGAAGGCGGTTGGGACGTGATTGTGCTGTCCAACGTGCTCGAGCACATCAGCGACCGGGTCGGATTCCTGAGCGCGGTGCGGGTTTCGACCGGCGCGCCGAAGTTCCTGATCCGGGTGCCGCACTTCGAGCGCGAATGGCAGATGCCGATGCGCAAGGAACTCGGGGTGAACTATTACTCCGACGACGATCACAAGATCGAGCACACCTTGGCCGAGTTCCGCGCCGAGACCTCAGCCGCGGGGTTGGAGATCGCCGAGATCCTCACTCCCTGGGGCGAGATCTGGGCGGACTGCCGCGTCGCCCGATGAGCCAGGCCGTGCCGCGTCTGTCGGTGGCGATGCCGGTGTACAACGGCGGGGCGGATTTGCGGCTCGCGGTGGCGTCGGTGCTGGAGCAGAGCTTCGGCGATTGGGAGTTGCTGCTGATCGACGACGGCTCGACCGACGGCGCGATCGAAGCGCTCGGGCTCGACGATCCGCGGGTGCGGGTGATCCGCGACGGCGCGAACAAGGGGCTGGCGGCGCGGCTCAATCAGGCGATCGGGCTGGCGCGGGGCGAGCTGTTCGCGCGCATGGACGCGGACGACGCTTGCCATCCCGAGCGGTTCGCGCGGCAGGTGGCGTTCCTCGACGCGTATCCCGAGGTCGACCTGCTCGGCACGGCCTGCGTCACCATCGACGGGCAAGGGCGGCTGAGCGGGCGGTTTCCGTTCGCTGCGAGCCACGATGAGATCTGCGCGCGGCCTTGGCGCGGCTTTTATCTCGCGCATCCCACCTGGATGGGGCGCACCGCGTGGTTTCAGGCGAACCGCTACGCCGATCCCGCGCCGTACTATTGCGAGGACCAGGAGCTGCTGTTGCGTACTCATGGAACGAGCCGCTTCGCCGCGTTGCCCGAGGCGCTGTTCGCTTATCGGGTGCGCGGGCGCTTGGCGTGGAAGAAGCTGTTCCGCGCCCGTCTCGCGCTGTTCCGGGTGCAGGCGGCGCATTTCCTCAAGCGCGGCCAGTTCGGCGCGCTGATTCTCGCGGGCACGGCGACCAAGCTGCGGATCGCCATGGATATCTGGCGGGCGTTGCGCGGCGGCGCACCCGCGACTCTGCCGGTCGCGCAAGCCGACCGGACGTTCTGGGAAGCTTATTTCCAGGATCTCGCGACGCGCCCCGCGTCGCGCTAGCCGCCGCTCAGACCACCTTGCGCAAGCTTGCGACGCCGACGCCGAGGCCGGTGGTGCGGCCGAGCAGGTCGATCAGCACCATGGCGCGGCGTTCGCCCTCGGCCATCTGAAACACCCCCTCGATCCCCGCGAACGGACCATCGGCGATGGTCACTCGCTCGCCCGGCGCGAACAGGCGCTCGGGCGCGGGCGGAGCCTCGTTCATGCGGCGACGCAATAGGTCGATCAGGCCGTCGGCGACCTGCGCCGGGGCGTCGCCGAAGCGCACCAGCTGGCTCACTCCCTTGGTCGAGCGGATCGGCGCCCAGCTCGGGTCGCCGGGTTCGGTGCCGAGACGGACGAACAGGTAGCGCGGGAACAACGGCTCGCTTTCCACCACCACCTTGCCCCGCTTGAGCTTTTCCACCCGCAGCGTGGGCAGCAGGCAGTCGAAGCCCTGGCGCACGAGGTTTTCCTCGGCGCGGGCTTCCTGGTGCGGCTTGGTGTGGATCACGTACCAGCCCATGGCCGCGTCACGCCTCCCTGGGAGGCGCGTCCTCGATCAGCGCGCGGATCGCGGCGAGGTGGTAGCGCACGGCGTCGGCGTCGCCGCGGGTCTCGATGTTGAGGCGCAGGAGCGGCTCGGTGTTGGACTGGCGGAGGTTGAAGCGCCAGTCGCCGAAGTCCAGCCCGACGCCGTCGGTATCGTCGCGCTTCGGGTTCATCGGCAGGTAGTGGGCCAGGATGCGCGCCGTCGCGGCGGCGGCGTCGGTCTCGAAGTTGATTTCGCCCGAGCACGGGAACGCCGCCATCTTCTCCTCGACGAGTTGCGCCAGGCTCTTGCCCGAGCGGCTGACCAGCATCGCGATCAACAGCCACGGGATCATCCCGGTGTCGCAGTAGGCGAAGTCCTTGAAGTAGTGGTGGCCGCTCATCTCGCCGCCGTAGACCGCGTCCTCGGCGCGCATCCGCTCCTTGATGAACGCGTGGCCGGTCTTGCAGCGCACCGCGACGCCGCCGTTGGCCTCCACCTGGGCGATGGTGTTCCATTCGAGGCGGGGGTCGTGGATGATCTTCGCGCCCGGGTGGCGCAGCAGCATCGCCTCGGCGAGCAGGCCGACGAGGTAGTAGCCCTCGATGAAGTTGCCCGCGTTGTCGTAGAGGAAGCAGCGGTCGGCGTCGCCGTCCCAGGCCACGCCGAAATCGGCCTCGTGGCGCAGCACCGCCTGGCTGGTGGCGGCGCGCATTTCCGGCAGCAGCGGGTTGGGCACGCCGTCGGGGAAGGTGCCGTCCGGATTGCCGCGCACCAGCTCGATGGCGAACGGCAGGCGCTTCGCCAACTGCTCGACGATCGGCCCGGCGACGCCGTTGCCCGCGTCGGCGAGGATGCGCAGCGGCTTCAGTTCGACGCCTTCGACGAAGCCGAGCAGGTGTTCGACGTAGGCGGACTTGTCGGCGTCCCGCGTCGCCTTGCCGATGCGGCGCGGCGGGGTCTCGGGTTCCATCACCCGGGCCGCGATGTCCTTGAGGCCGGTGTCGCCGGAGATCGGGCGGGCGCCTTTGCGCACCAGCTTCATGCCGTTGTAGCCCTTGGGGTTGTGGCTGGCGGTGACCATGATCCCGCCGCCGACGCCTTGCGCCTCGCGGTGCGCGGTCTGGAAGTAGACCTCCTCGGTGGCGCACAGGCCGATGTC
>JADHEE010000282.1_pt1 | contig 23089 bp, 15 predicted proteins | sample 8952401 | NCBI WGS metagenome assembly JADHEE01 (sample SAMN16124438, study PRJNA663242) | bioreactor sludge metagenome | isolation source: sludge (ammonium) | place: India:Bengaluru | collected 2019-02-28 | reverse complement strand
CGCCAACGGGCATATCGAGGAATGTGCATACCGTTTCTTCTACGACGGATGCGATGAAGAAGGGTTTGAAGACGCGGTCGAGGCATACGCCGATCTGTGGGAATCCATCAACGGCTCCGGCTCATGGGAAATCAATCCGTGGGTGTGGGCGATCTCGTTCCGGAGGATCCTGTGACCTTGATGAATGACAGAGAACTTACCGGAATGTCTGAAATATTGACCGTTGATCAAGTGGCGGAAGCGCTTCAATGCGACAAGGACACGGCTGCGGCAAGCCTGAATAGTGGAGACATCCCTGGATTGAAGTTCGGACGAAGCTGGATCATTCCAGCCGCAGCTTTCTACCAGAGCTTAAATGAACTCGCCATCAAAGCGGCAAACGACCGAAGGGAAAAAGCGAAACCATCCATGACACAGACAGGAGAAACAGAAAAGCGGAGGCGTGGACGGGCCCGATTCACTGCGCCATGACTGAGTACAACCTATGCGCCAGGTCTTCTGCACGAAAACTTGCATAGCGCGAAGGCATCTTTGATCCAGGCTCCCATCCCATGATTTTTTCTAGTTCAGCGTCACGGTACATCCAGTTGCCGGAAGCGTCCCGCAGTTCGTACCATTGGCATGTCGCCTCGTGCCGCAAGTCATGCTCGGTAATGTCCTTGCAGCCTGCGTAATCGTAGAGCGATTCGAAGCGTCTTGATAGTCGGTTGGTCGTCCGGTTCAACCCGTTGTCGGTGAGATCATCGGCAAACGGGAAAAGCAACCCAGGCTCTGACGGGATGGTTCCTAGATAGGATTTCAAGTGCGGCATCAATTCAGGACGGATGGGAACATCCCGCCACTTCTCGCGACCGTACCATTGCTTTGAACACTTCAACCGAATGACCGCGCGCTGCGTATCGACGTTCTCTCGACGCAATAGGTAGGCTTCACGCAACCGCATCCCGGTATAGAGAATCACCCAAAACAACACCGGGAAGGACAATCCATCTTTGGATGACAGCGGGCGCTCCCGATCTGGTCGCCTTTCTCCTGAGAGCGCTTTCGCGATACTCTCCAACTCACCGGGCTTGAGTCGTCTGTCACGACTCACATCTCTGCGCACCTTTCCACCACGATCGACAACGGTTTTCGCGTCCTTCGCTGTGTAACCGGCGATGCCGCGGGGAAGAAGTTTCAGGGGATTCCCTTGCTTTATCTCTGGGTGTTTACGCAACCACCAGTCGATACAACGCGACAGGCTAGCGATCCGCTTTCGGATCGTTCCCGGAGCGTAATTAGCGCCGAGCTTCATCTGCTCGACCCATTGTTCAGACCAGGCATACGTTAGATCAGAAAACTGGACATCACCAACCTCGCCCCGGAGAAGTTCCAGCACCGGCTCGTCGGTCGGCGCAATGTGGCCATTGGAAATCCATGCCCGGATCACCACGCAGAGATTATCATCGCCTCGGGTCTTCGGCGCTTGACGACTGATGCCGGACGCCAATGCCTGCATCTTAGCCTGGATCAATCGGGGAATTTTCCCGACTGCGAATGCATCCTCTATCAACCGGTTCTGCTCCGCGGCATCGGCCTCAGTGTCGAATGTGAAGAACAGCCGAACGCCATCACCGAGCAATTTTTTGTTGCGAACGGAGAGTTCCCAATTCCCCGTAGGAGTCTTTCGAAAAGAACCCATAACCATCCTTGGCTACTCGTGTCGACGGATAGTAAGCGGTTCAACCGCTTTTGCCAACCGATTTGAGGGGTGTTTGAGGCCGATTTGCGGGGATTTCAGGCGGTAGAAAATGAAAAAGGCCACTCAAAGGTGGCCTAAGTCATTGTTTTTCTGGAGGCGCGAGCCGGAGTCGAACCGACCTACACGGATTTGCAATCCAATTCGCGCCTTAAAAATCAATTGCTTACATTTAACCGCTGTACTCCAACCGACTTTTCCAAACCAGAAGAGTACCGTCGCGCCGAAGCGAAGGGCGAATCCTACGCTTCCAATGACTCCCGGTCAACTCCATCATGAATTAACGATCTCTGAATTTCTGCACAATCTCACGTTTTTTCTCCTTCTGAGCCTCGACTTTCTCGCGATACTCATCCTGATCAATTCCGTTTCGTCGAATCTCTCGCCCAAGCTGCCTAATACCCTGTTGAACTTCCATCTTCTCTGAGTGCATCTTTCTTCGCGCATTCTGCCGAAGCACGTCTGTTGGGTAACTTCCGAGCTTGATTCCGAAAGAAGACGCCACAGCGGCCGGCGTCGATTGCTCCCGACCGAACGTGTCAGTCTTTCCGCGCCCGGCATCCACAACGCCTTGGAAGGCATAAGTGCCAGGGAGAATCACAATGTTGGGCGCAAATGCCTTGTAGAGATGGTCGACAACTTTCAGCGTCTTTTCCGTCGCGGTGTCGGTGTCGCGGGTGATCTCCTTGCCGGTGAATTGCGATTTGTTCAACACCAATTCGCCCATGATCGACAACACGCCACCCGGCACGATCGACGGAATCAGCGGGATCGCGGAATGCGACTGCCCGGCATCGAGGAAATCACCCACCGGGACAAACCGCCGAATATCCAGGAATACCGGCGATCCGTTCGCGTCGTTCCACGGCATGCGGATCAGTTTCGGAACCACGCCAAGCACGCGCCCCGCCTTCTCTTCCGGAAGATAACGCCTCTCGTCGTCCTCATCCCCCCCGGAGAGCAGATAGCCGAGCATATTCAGGGCACCGGCCATCATCCCGAGCTTGAGCAGTTTCCACGGCTTGGTTGCCGCCGTTTCCAGCAGCATCGGGATCGCCCGGTAGGTGAAGGAGATGAACGGGAACGCCGTTTTGCGCATTGCCTGAATCCACGGCGCATTGATGTTGTAGTCAAGGAACGACTTGCGCGCCGACTTCCCGGCCTCGATGTCGCTGGCGCCCTCTTCCTTCGCCCGTAACCACGCCGCCAGACGGAATACCTGATCCTCGGCCTCGTACAGATCGAGCATGTTGCGCGCCTCGGTCGTCAGCGCCTTGCCGGCCTTGGTGCCCTTGAACGCTTCCCACGCACTCGGGAACCGCAACTGCAAGGCTTTCTGCAGCGCTACCATCGCGCCAACCTGCGCCGGCTGACTCCGGGCGACTGTCGCAATCTCGTTTTCCAGCGCCTTCAACAGCGGTTCCAGCTGCTCCTTCTGCAGTTCCGCAGTAGCCCATGTGCCGATGTTCCCGCCGGACTCGGCAAACCGTTCGAGGATCACGCGCGCCGCCTCCTGGTCAGCTATTCCAGCCTTCGCCACCACGTTTCCGGCACGCCCGATAGCGCCCTCGCCCTTCCTGTCGTTGGCTGCCAGTACCAAGCGCAACGCCTTGACGATATGCCCGGCTGTGACATCGTGCCAGTCGGCCATCACCATGTTCGCCATCACGTTGTTGGTATGCACCGCCGGAGACAGGGCTGTTTTGGACGTCTTCCACGCGCCAAGGATCGCCGCATAGGTTTCGCCGAAAGGCTCGAAGCGGAATCCTACTGTCTGACGCACGTCGTTCCAGATCGGACCGGGCAGATACCGCCCGGCCAGGGCTCCGTATTTCTTAACTGACGTACCCGAGATCGTCGTTTCGGGCACTTGCACCCATTCGTCTTTACCGTAGGTGTCGCGCATCCGATCGGTGGCCTCGACCAGTTTCCCGGTCACTTGCGAAGCGTCCTTCTGCGCGTGGTTGATCGCCAACCATTCGAGGTATTTCCCGGTTTCCACGTCGTGCACCATGCCGTGCAACGTCTTGGCGATCGCGAACCGGGCTTCGTCAATCTCGCCCATGGCCTCGCGTTCCTGTTTGGTGAAGTCGCGCCACAACACCAGATCGCCGCCCTTGGTGTCGCGCACTTCCCACGTGCCGGCATGTTCCCAGGTCGTCATCTTCGCCGGTACCGGCTCATTGGCCGGCCAATAGACCACTTCGAGCAACCGGCCTTTCTTGAGCGGATCTACCCGGCCGGGACCGTGCTTCTGCTCGAGCGGCATCGTCCCCTCGCCCACCGGTGCACGCCGCTCGAGACGCGCGAATTTCTCGCCCTTGAGCCCCTTGTCGGCTTTACCGTCCTGCAGCTTGCGCCCCCACCATTCCGGCGCCACGTTGCGGAACTTGGACATCGCCACGCTATCGACCATCCCGCGCCCCTTGTACTGGTCGCCCAGGATCGAGATCGCCCGGCCGCGCTTCTCCGCTTCGCCCTTTGTCAGTTCCGCCGTGTGCTTGAAGTAACTGCGCCGCAGATACTCGTAGCGATTGCGCTTGAACGATTCCGGATCCAGTTGCCCGAGCTTGACGGCCTCTTGCGACAACTGGTCAATCAGCGTCTTGACCTCGGCCATGACCTTGAGCGATTCCGGCGGCAACTGCTTCTCGAAGTATTCCGCCGCCTGCGGATCCGTGTTGTTCATCCACTCGTAAGCCACACGGCTTTCTTCCCGCGTCAGGGTCGCCAGCTTGTCGATCAATTCGCCGGCCCCGCGCACCTGGCGCCGCATGGACCCTTGCATCATCGTTCGCCGGTCGATGACCGCTTCCGGAACGCCATAGTCCGAAACCACCCCGGCCTTGACGTGTTCAGGAACCAGGCGATCAATCAACGCTCCGGCCTTGTTGTACGCCCATAGGGTCATCCGATCGACGCGCACGGATTTGGTCAGCGCCTTGACCACGGCATCGATCGGCCGCGCACTCGCTGCCGGCTTGGCAATGATCGCGTCAGCGCGTTTCTCGACATCGGTTGTTGTCGGAGCGCGCGACAGTTGCGTATTCGCCGGATCCTCGCTCCCACTCTTGCGGCTCATCGGCACATTCGCCAAACGCGTTCCGGTACCGTACTTCCCTGAACCACGGCGCCCACTCTCCACGAAACCGCGCGCCTGGCGCACCACATCGGCCACCATTACATCGGCCTGCTGTTGCTCGGCAAGCCCGGCGTTCAGCAAGCGATTCAGTTTCTCCGTGAGTTTCTCAAATCCGTGCCGATCGAACCAGTCGCGCACCTTCGCAACCAGCTTCCGCCATCCTTTCAGTTTGACCAGATCTTCGGACGGCATATCGGCAAGCACTTCCTCAACCGCTTCCAGATTCGAGCCAAGGCCGTTTTTCTCGCGTAACGCCGTCGCCGCCTTGCGCACAGCGGCATTGTTCAGCCAGATTTGCTGCAACACGGAATCCAGCCCGAGCCCGTAGCGCCCGCGCAAGCCGTAATGGGTAATCTCATGCGTGGCCAGCACGAATTCAGCCCGTTCCTCCCCGGACAGTCCGGACGCGAACAGATAGATCTCGCCGTCGTGCATGGCTCCTTCGACATCGCTCCAGGCGCCCGCCTTTTCGATGAAATCGCGCAACTCTTCCGGCGCGTGCGCGGGCGACTCCAGCACATTGACGGGCGGCAGATTGGTCATGCGCTCGGAGACGCGATCACGAACTGCTTTCAGATCACGCACCGACATACCGGATCCGGTTCCGCGACTAAGTGCGATGTTTGAGTCGTTTTGATCCAAGCGCCCATCGTTGGAGACTGAATCGGCCTCCTTATCAACAACCACCATTCTGGCATTGACACCAGTATTGACTGGCAGAGACGGATCAAGGAACGATCCTTCAGGCAACTTCTCGGAATTTCCGACAACTTCGTCCAGCCAGGAGCGGAAGGCCGCGGCTTTTTTATCTTGGCCAAAAAACACCCCTTCGCCCATCAGCGCTACCAGCCGGCCGCCTGGTTTGAGCAACGTGTAAGCATGCCGCACATGCTCGGCATCGCGGCGATCAGAGAACGGCGGGTTCATGATGATTCGGTCGTACCCTTCCCCGTTCGGCGTGTCGGACATATTCATCGCCAAGAAATCCTGGCCAACGACGTTGAACCCCTTGGCCTCCAGCAATTCTCGGCGTTCCTGCGACAATTCGACAACATCCGGCTCGACGCCAGCCTGACGGATTCGCTCGGCGATGTGCCCCATCCCCGCTTGCGGCTCAAGCGTCGACATCTTTGGTTTGAGCTCGGCAACATCGATCATCTCGTCAGCAACAACGCCAGAGGTCGGGAAAAAATCCAACCCGTCGTTCTTGCGCCCGATCATCGCACGCTCCATCTGCTTGATCTTGTCGGCTTCGGCTGGAGCCTGTTGCAGTGCAATAAACTCGCGCAGCGCCGCACGAAACTCGAACGGGGTTTCGATCCCCAGGGCCGCCAGCTTCTTGCGCTTATCGTATGCGTTGGCGAACTGCCAAGGAACGGCCGGAAGATTGCTGCGCTTGCCGCTTCGGCGGCCGACTTTCTCGACAAGTTCGGCGCCAAAATCCGGAGACAAGGTAATTCGCTTATCGTCATCGCCGGACCACACGCCCGATTCACGAGCCATGCTCGGCCCCATGATCACCAGATGTTCGCCACGCTTGAAGGAAATCGTTGTCGCTTTCCCATTGAAACCGGAGCGCGCGATGGCTCGTTCGGCCGCGTCGGAAGAACTGAACACGGCTGGCAACACCGTTTCGCTTCCCGGGTGTTTTGTCGAGAACACAGAAACTTTATGCAGATTCTCCTTGGCGAACTTCTTGTAGACGTCAGTTACATCATCGGCAACTTTGAGCAGTTGCTGTCCAAGCTTTCTTGTTCCGTCGACGTCGAGCAACTGGCGCCCCAGGGTGGCGAGATCGGAGCGGAACAGCGTGTAGCGTGGCCACGTCGCAAACTCTACCGTGTCAATCGTCGGCTTCTCGCCTTGGTGCTTCAACTGGTCGCCATAGCTTGGGTACTTCGCCCTGATTTCATCATCCTTGGCGCTTCGTACCGTCTGCGCCAGCATTTCAACCTGCAACTTCTGACGCACACGGTCCAAGAATTTGGCCGTTCCGGAACCGATAGCGTCTGCGATATGACGCATCGTCGCCGCCAAAGCCTTGTCAGCCCGGGCGGCAGCTTCGGCGGACGCGGCAAAACGCGCCCGGCGCTCGGTATTTGCCTTGCGCTCACGCCCAAGGCTCTCGTCGGCCTGCTCATCCAGCCGGCCGGCCATTTCACTCAAGCGTTCAACCGCCGATTGACTGCGGTCATCCGCAAAAGCATCGCGCCGATCCTGCACCACGGCTCGCGCTTCGCCAGACTCCCCGCCGGCCAGTTTCAAGAACGCTTCCGCTACGGGTTGTTCGCGGAACTGGAACCCCCAAACCGTTTTCCACATGCGCGCCTGCATCGCATTGACGTAATTTCCGCCCATACGCTTGGCCGTCGACAACAGCGTCTTGTAGCTGTCGCCGTCGACCCGTTCGGACAGTTGCACTGACCACAACGGGTAGCCGTGCTTGGTATGCACGCCTTCGACAATCGTCCCGCCAGTTGTCTGCGCCGCGACCTTGACTTCGGCTTTTTGCTGATCGCCGCGCGCCTGCCGAGCTTCCCGCGTCTTCGACGCCTCGAACGCATCCCACGCCGCGCGCTGTTCGGGAGTCAGCGCCTTCCGCGCTTCGTCGAGGCTCTTGCCTTCGGCGCGCGCCACGTTCCAGTACGTCGCAAAGTCCTCGGCGGTTTTCGGATCGGCCGCTGCCGCCTTGGCCTGCTCGTGCGCCGCTTTCTTCTTCTGATCGGCTTCGCTGATGCTGTTGCGGAACGCCTGCAGATCGGCATCGGTCAGGTCATTGACGATGGCGCGGATTTTTTCGTTATGGTCGCGCTTGACCTTCGCGTAATCCTCGCCGTAGCTCCACTGCATTGACGGAACGTTCTTGTCGAGCACGAATCGACGCAGCGCCGCGTCATAGACCTTGTCCACCAGTGCGTCTTTCTTGTCGCCAGGCCGAGCGCTCCAGCCGAGCATGCGCTTCAACTGGTCGTTCTTCATCTTGCCGATGCTGGCCTTGAATTCCTCGGCGCGATCGAGGATCGTGGCAAACACTGCCTGCAGATCGGCAATCGAGCCCTTGCCTTCAAGTAGACCGTTCCAGAACTCGGCAAACGAATCCCATTCTGGAGCTATGCCGGCCTCGCCATTCTCTGCAGGAGGAACCCGGTCGTCCTCGGTCAACCCCTCTCCAAACTTGGCGTTCGCTTTGTCGATAACAGACGACAATGGAACCGCGTTTGCACGTTTTTTTTCTTCCGGCCGGTCCGCCTTGTATGCTGCGCCAAACGGATACCACAGCCCGTCGACCGAGAACTCACGTCTTGCATGAGATATTCCGTCGATCTCTCCGAACGCCTCTTTTTTCCCTGACAACAGGTAGCGAACATACTCTCCGCGCTCGAACGTTACCGGCGCCATCCGCTGCGTTTTCTGATCCAGCCGGGTCAGCGTGAAGTGATCGAGGTCATTCAGTGCGGTGTTTTCTGCTATACTTTCCTTGGAGGTTCCAGAAATGAAAGTTCCAGACAAATTCCCCGAAGGCTGCGAGTTTCGGTCGTCATTTGGCGGCGATGAATTCGTTAAATTCCCGGACGGCTCCTGGTTCCGATTGGACGAGGACAAAGTAGAGCTTGCCGCCATGCGCGGGGAGCCGGTTTCCAAGTGCCACGCATCATCCGAAGCCGCGTTCTTGAATTGGGCATCGGAAGCGCGGAGAGTGTCAGCCGCAAACGCCGCCCCATAAATTTCTTGCATAGCAGAGTTCAGGGCTGTCTTTTCCTGGCTGCCATCAGACTGAACCCGCGCAGCCTCGTATAGCCGGTGTCCCTCGGCGTCTTTTATGGCAAGCATGGCCGGAATGTTGATCTGCACCTCTGCCAACACACCACTACCATCCCTGATAATGACCGAAACATCGGCATAGCCGCCAAATACGGCCCGGTCTTGGTTCTTTGTCTTTGCCAGCAGATCGGTCCCGATGTTCGATAAATCTGCCGCTGCCTTGTTCTTGATATTTACGACATCAAACTGCTTCGACAGTGCCTTGATGACCGCAGCAGCATCGTCGTAACGCTCCACAACCACCGTTGCGCGCAGCAAGTCGGCTACCTTCGATGCATCGCCCTGGTATTCGCCGACAACCTTTCGCACCGCCGAATCCATGGTCTTGATCGGCGCGATGAGTTGTCCAATGCCGTGGTTTTTCGCTACATCAATGATGGCTTGGTCAAAACGCACCTTGCCGGTCTCGGCCAGCTCGATCATCGGGGCAAGCGCCGTTCTTGCCTGCTCCTTCTCTGCTTCGCTGATCTGGACAACGGGCTGAGCGGATCCGCTGAAGAATCGGTCGATTAATGCTCTGGCATCGGAAAGCTGCTGTGCGCCAATGAATGTCGACGGATCTGGCGGCGAGAAGTTGTCACGCTTCATGTCATACGGCCGGCCGTCAATCATCGCCACCTTGGGCGCTTCCGGAGCCATCGACGCAAACAGATCCTGCTGCGCTGCCCGGCGTTCCGGCAGGCTGAACAAATCGCCCTGCCCGGCAGGCTCGGCCAAACCATTGATCGCGTTGTCGACGGCGCTCTTGGCGGCATCGCGATAGGTAGCCTCATCAACGCGGTTCCAGAACGCCTTGAGTTCAGGACGCGATCTCATCGCCTTCTTGACGTGCGCGATCAGATCCTTGATGTTGTAGCCGATCTCCTTGATGCCGGCCTCGAAGAGCTTGACCAGGGCTGGCATCAGCTTGGCCTTTTCCTCCGGCGTCAGCATGCGCACGCCGGGGCTCAGTTGCCGGAAGAACGCCCCAAGTTCGGCCAGCGCCGCGTCAAAGTCTTCTCTCGCCTTGGTGCGCTTGGCATCCGATGCACTCTCGGTAGAGCGTTTGGTGCTCGGGAATTGATGCACGGCCGCCAGCAATTCACGAATCGGCGCATCGAACTGGATCGCCTTGATCGGTTCCTTGGTCGCGAGCGCCGCCATCCATTGATGATGACCGTCCAGGATGTACCCGTCAGAGGAAATCAAGACGGAACGGTCAGACCCTTCCTTGACATCCTTCCATCCTTCGGTCTTCTTCGTTGAGAACTCGGCCTGTGTCGGCTTGAGCTCGTCAGACGGATACTCTTCGATCGTCTTATTGGGGATCCTCCGCGCCTCGAGGAATTGGATCAGTGCGCCGCGCGCATCCCCTTTGACTTGCGGCATCTCCGCACGCGGAATGCCAAGCGTTCCGGTTGCCGGCGGATAGACTACCCATTCGCTTTGGCTTTCATCGCCTTGAGCGCTTCCTTGATGGCCTTGCGCAACTTCGGATTTCCCTCGACTTTCTGTGCCAGCACCTTGGCCGCTTCCAGGTCTTTCGACGTCATCATCCCCTCGTTTCGCGGCCGTCAGCAGATCGCCCTTGTTCGGCGCGGCCGTTTCGCCAAGCAAAGAGCCTTGATTCGGATTCCCCGCCGCGCGCAGCGCTTCGGTATAGCGTCGGATGAACTCGGCCATCTGCTTCGGGCGCCGAATGTTCTCATCGAGGAATTGCAGCAGGTCGCGCGTCTCGGGCGAATACTTGTCGCCGAACATGCCCGCCTGGGCCAGCGCATCCTGTACCGATCGGCCGCCATCGCGCAACACCGACAACTCTTCCACCGCCGCCATGAGATCCGGCGTAATGTCGGCATCGAAGAGCGCCCCATCGGCCACGTCCTGCCGGACCTTCGCCACTTCCGGAGCCGCCTGCATCAGTGCTTTCCCGATGTTCCGCAGGTTGTCATCCATCGATTCGACCATGCGCACCAGGACCGGGGAATCTCCGTAGGCCTTCGCCAGAACGGCATTGCGGATGCGCGCATACCCCGTTTGCGACAACTGGCCGGACGAATCCAGCATTCCCGCCTGCTCGGTCGCCGGAACCTTGGCCATGAAGCGCCGAATGAAATCGCGTGAGGTAGAAAAATCGCCGTCCTCGGTCGGGCGCAGGTCATCCAGCACATCCAGGCGTGCCGCATCCGACCGCGCCTGTTCGCTCGGGCTCATCTGCGCCACCGTCGACGCATTGGCCTGGCGGGCAAACTCGGCGCGATTGACCGGTGTCGTGCGCACGCGCACCAGGACCGGCTTTTGCATGGCATCGACCGCCGCCGGATCAATGCCGAATTGCGCCGCATTGGAGCGGATGAACGTCTTGTAATCCTCGGCCTTCTGACCGTTGGCTTGGTAAATGCGCTTGAGCGCGATCGAGCGCGCATTGCCGGATTCAACGAGCCCATCGGCGCCAATGATCGGCGCCCCGGTCGCCGCATCCGCCGACAGCCCGAGACGTGCAGGATCCAGTTTTTGCACGATGCCGGATACTTGCATCTCCGAGGCGTGCCGATCGCGTTCGCGCGGCTGCAACTCGGACGGATAGACCGCAGACGGACGCAGGTTCTCGTCATGGCTGGTCACCAGATCGCCGGCCTCGATGAGCGCATACTTGGCGCCCACCCGCGCCCCCGCTTCCGTGGAAAATGTCGTCTCGCCGCCTTCGACGGTCGCCGGCCAGCCCTTGGTAATAGCCTCGCGTTCACTGATCAGTTCGGCAGAACGTTCCGGAGTCGCCGACTGCAACTCGGTATCGATCGCCTCGACACGATCGAGCGCCGTCAATCTCTTGGGCTCAAACAAGGCCTTTTCTGCCGCGGTCTGCTTCTGTTCGGACTCAGGGACTCCCAAGACATCGGCCGCGGTCGGCGTGTCCGCTGGTGGCGTTCCGGCTGCCTGTCCATCGGCTGGACCGCCACGCTTGAAATCGTCGTAGGACTGCTTGCCATACGCCGCCAGTGTGCCGCCCCCGCCCATCGCCGCACCGGCCGCCATGTTCTGCGCCAGGGTACCGCCCACATCGAATTTCTTGTTGGGATCCGCCTGCACCACAGCGCCATGCTGCGCCAAGTCTTCCGGAACCCCTTGCAAACCTTCTTCCGTCGATTCCTGCGCCAGATTCTTCGCCACATCCTTGGCCGTCGTCCGCTCCGTCCCGGCCAGCACCTTGGCCGTGGTGTCGCCACCGAAGATGCGATTGGTGATGATCGTGCCAAGCGCCGTACCGGTACCCGCCAATAACGGAGCCTGGTCGGCCAACTCATTGGCCAGAACTTCTCTCGCCTGAACAGGATCCTTGGTCTTTGCCAGAATCTCTTGATAACGGGGAGATTCCAACAATCTTGTCAGCGGGATCGCCGCGACTTGTTGATACACGCCCTCGCGTGTCTGCATGGCCGACGAACCGGCCTCGGACAACATGCCGGCCGTACTGGCTGCACCTACCTGGGCGGCCGCGCTTCCGCCCGCCGCTGCCACGCTCTGCGCCACCTTCCTGGCTACCCCCGCACCCAACGCCATATCGGGCGCCGAACGCGCCATCGTGTTGGCAAACGCCAGCGGGTTATCCTTGATGGCTTTGAGGTTGTCGACGAAGCCTTCGGCCTCGGCCGTCGCCTGCTGTTGGCGAATCAACTCCGGGTTGTTCTCGCGGTTGAAGTTCTGGATGCTCTGCGCCCGGGACCGCCCGTCTTCCTCGAGCGCCCTGGCTACACGCGCGCCGATTCCTGGTTTGGCATTCTCGGCCCGCGTTTCTGCCGCGAACTGCGAGGCCAGCTGCGCGCTTTCCTGATACTCCGGATTGACCTTGGCACTTCCAGGAGAAACGGCGTTGATCGCTGCGGTAATGCCGCGATCAGCCAGCGCACGCGCGCCCACCACGCCGGACAGCGTATTCGCCGCCGGGGCTTGCAAGAACGTCCCGATGGCCGCTTCGGTATTGGCTACGCCCTCGCCGGCTCCTGCAATGATCCCGAGCCCGTAGTTCTTGATGGTTGATGCGGGCGAACTGTCGGATTCTGCGCCGTTATCGAGAAACGTGAAGGATCCGCCAGACTGCTTGGTCTGCTCGTCGTCAAGGAAGGTGAAAGCGCCCATGGATTACACTCCGCGATTGATTCGCGCAGTGTTCCATGCTTGGCGCGTCAAACTGTCAATTCACCCGCGCCGGACGCCCGCCGATCATGACCGTATCGCCTGCCTTGATCTTGCCGTCCTTGAGCGCGCGTTGCGCCTCGGCCTCGTTGGCAAACGCCACGTTCGCCGGCTGACCCGGCGCCGACAGATTCTTCGTCGCGCCCGACTGCAAATCAATGACTCGGGCAGAACCTCTATCCTTGTCAGTGATAATCGCCCGGTTACCCTCTGCATCTATGACCGTGGTGTACTCCATCTGCGGTTTTTCGAGTTTCACCCCGGCCGCAACGGCCACCTGCTTGGCCTTCTCGACCGCCTTGTCATCGCCCGAAGCGATCGCCTCGATCAACCCCTTGCGTGCGGCACGCTGCGCCGTTGAATCGCTTGCCCTGGCTTCAAGTTCTGGCTTCTCGATGCTCCACCGTTCCGCTGCGCGTTTTGATTCATCCTGACGCAACGCCAGGCCGGCCCCTTGAATGCCGATTTCCTTGTCTTTCAGCTTGAGCTCGGCGCCCTTGAATGCGGTATTGATCACCTTGTCCGCGGAATCCAGCGCATCGAGCCCTTGCAATCCGTTGAACACGGCAACCCGGCCGTTCGGCAACGTGACCACCAGTTCATTGGTCGGAATCTTCTGCCCGCCGACTTCGTGGAATCCCTTACGCGCGCTGATCTGCGCACCTTCGGGGATCTTCATGTCGCCCTGCGATTCGAACGCCCTGACTGCGCCGTCAATATCGCCGGCATGCAGCAGCTTGAATGCTTCCGTGCTGACTTCTTTCTTGACCTGGTTCGCCATCTGCTGGAATTGCAGCGCCTCGACCGGGGATACTTTGCCGCGGGCAATGTTGAATTGCATGTGCTGCGCCGCATCCTTGAGTTGATCGATGGCCGTGACCGCCCGCAACGTAGGTTTGACAGGAGCCTGGCCAGCGGTTTCCGGATTGGTCTTGAGTGCTTCCTGATACGCTGCATTCTGCCGCTCGTACTCGGCCATGGCGGTCTTATTTTCCGCGTAGATCCTCGATCCGATGAATCCACCGGCCATCTGCCGGTAGTCTTCGCGGTCCTTTTCTTCGCTGTCGGCCTTCTTGTCTTCGCGGATCGCAGATTTGACCTGCAACTGGCGCAGCGTTCCTTGCTCCAGTCGGTCCTGCAGATCCAGCGCCTTGTCTGTTTCGCCCTTCTTCGTCCAGTAGTCGATGCCAGCCTGCAACATGGCCGTGCGCTTGTCTGCTGGAGACGCAAACTTCCGGTCCACGCGCTCCGTCTTGTTCTCGAATTGCGGCTCGACTATTGGATTAAGGGTTTCTGAGACACCGCTTTGAACGGCCGCCAGCGATGGCGCATAGTTACCGGTTTCGGAATCCTTGGTGTAGTTCGCCGAATCGGGAGCATTGACCTCGGAAACGGTCGATTTTTCTTCGGTTGCCGCATTCTTCATGGCATCGGCCAGTCCGGACTTATCTGCATCCGATTGGAAATTCTTGGCAAGGCCATATGTCGATTGAAATGCTTGAAGCGCGTCAAGCACTTGGTTGTTTGTTGCTCTGCGTCTCATATTAGACCTCGCAATCATCCATTTGCAGCATCACTGCACGCTTGATCAGAGTCACCCTGCGTAAATATTCTGCATAGTGAAACGGGTACTTCTCTTCGAGAAATAGGCTTAGTCCTTCTCCCCACCAGGCTGTACAGTCCATGCAATCCAAGGAGTGGAACGCCTTTTGGTAGCTTTCCGGAATCGCTACCCCTTCCTTCGACAGAAACTCAGTTACATCACTCGCAGTCCATTCGTAGATCGGAAAAACATACTCGATACCAGACGCGCAGATGAATCCTGTTTCAACTCCTGTCTTGTCCTTCTCTTCGAAACGTTTTCCGCGGATAACACACGTCACCCCGTCTGCTTTCATGCGCTCGTGCATCGGCTGCATCATTGCCCGAACGCAGCAGGAAAGCCGCGACTGCACCTTGAATGGTGTTGCCCCGAATACAATGTTTCCGTCTGTGGTGTGTGCTTGTGGAACAACATCGCTAGGCCATCCATCCGCCGCAACAATCTCCTTCTGCTTCCCCTTGACCTCGGCGAACGACGGAACCATTACACGCACTTTCTCCATCAATTCGACCGTTTCAGGGAACGGATTTCCCGGGTTCAACCAGTAAACAGTCAGCCGATCCCACCACTCCCGACAGAGGTAAAGAACCGCTAAAGAATCTCGCCCTCCGGAGAATTGCAGCGCAATCCGTTCGTGCCTATCAAATATGCCTGTATCCATCAAATAAACGCCGCTGCAATTCCGCCGGCAGCCCCGATCATTGATCCGGTGCTATCAGTCGGCTGGTTCGCGTTGTAGATACTGGTCTGGCTGTTCAGGATCGACCCCAGGCCGCTGATCCGCTGCTGCTGCCCCTGCATGATCGTTCCCGTTCCAGCCGCCATACCGCTCAAGTATTGCGCCGATGTCTGGTTCTGGTTGCCGACAGCGCTATTGCCCGCATTGTTGGCCACGGAATACGCGCCCTGAGACGCGCCAGGAAGGCCGCGATAGAGTCCAGAGACATCCAGCTTCTTGGCGTACCCGGTATTCTTTTCCTGCTCACGCGCCGCGCCCGTTGCTCCGACGATGTTGCTGGCCTGTGTTGCACTCAGCGTTCCGGCCTGCGTTTTGATCGCCGATGGCGATAACCCGTACCGCAACCCCTGCCGCGCAATCACGTTGGCCGACTTGGTCAGGCCGCGCATCGAATCCGCTTCGGCCTGCGCTGCAGCCTCGGCCTGCTTGGCTTCACTGCCGGCCGCCATTGCTTCCGCGTTCAGCGCATCCTCGACCGGGCGCTGCCGCGACTTCATGTATTCGTAGTAGTCGTTGCCCTGCGCGACAGACTGATCCATGATGGCTTTTTGCGCATCAATGATCGGCTGCGCCACAGCCATGTTCTGGTCATACTGGCGCGTATTTTCGGCCAGTTGTTCTCGCCCGAGTTGCGCGGAGATCTCCGCTGCTTCCTTCGATGCAGTGGCCAGAGGCGTGTAATCCGGCGCATCAGGCGTATCGCCTTTGCCTCCACCGTATAGGATGAATCCGACGCGCCCCATGTACCGCGTCAGACGAACGAATGCAGGATAAAGCAGCCACAGCAAGAAATTGCGCATATTAGCCTCGCCTCATGCTTAACCAGCGACACATCCTGCGCGGCATGGCAAAAACGACCAGATCGCAATCACCGGACCCTTCCGGAATGCGACAGATTTCGGTGAATCCGAGATGGCCGAGAAATCGGATTGAATCGGCGTTATCCGAGTCAACAGGACACACAACGACCCGACAACGCAACTGACGAAACGCGTAATCGAAACAGGCAAACAGAAACTCACGACTGAGCCAGCGCTTTCCGTCGCCTGCACAGTGCATCGCACAGCGCGCGTTCTTCACATAGTCAGAAAACACGACCCCCGCGATCAATGCCCCCTCCGGATTCTCGACACCAAGCGCTTCGAATGCACCCCATGGAGCGCTGCGCTTGACGCGTTCAGCCACCCATTGGCCCACTCGATGCTTCTGATTGGTGATAATCCGATTCATGGCCACGACCTTGCCATGCTTGCCACGTCCTATTGCAGCAAGGCGATCAATTCATTGATCTTGTTGGCCAGGTCCGTCGTAGTCGCCGTTTGCGGATCCAGCAGCTTGATTTTTTCGCCGCGTTCGCCTGCAACGAGCTCGAGCCGCTCCTTGACGGCTTTCTCGAATGGGCTGTTCGACTTTGGGACGGCCGGTTTCTTCATGGTTAAGCCAGCTTCAGCCCTTCCATCGTCTCGGCCAGGCGGATCTCATCAATCGACCCCTGACCTGATACCTCGACCGAGCAATGGTCGTATTTGATTTTTGAAGGCAGGCGAAACGCCTTGGTGTTCTTGACCACCTTCTGGAACACCACTTTATCGCCGCTCCGCAGTACGAACTGCACATCGTTGTTGGGAGGAATCGGGGGAACGTAATACGCTTCCGAACCGTTCACCGCCCGCTCGTTATACCCGGCGAAGTTCATTGCCCCGAAGAACCCGCCAGCGGCCAGCAACGCTTGATTCTTGATCGTCAGCGCCTCCCGCTCGGCGATCAATTGCTGGAGTGTTACCGGATCAATGGCCACGGTAAAATCGATCTTGGCCGCGCCAAGGTTGCACGGCGCCGGAAAGACAAACTCCTTCGAGCGCCACGATTGCTGCATCGGGTACGACTGCTCGTTCGGATCGTAGAGATAGATCCCGTCCGGCATCCCGAGATAGACCGTGCCGGTCGCCTGGTCCGCGTAGATGTCGGACACCGCCAACGACACATTGAGATGCACCCCGGTATCGAACACCAGGATACCGCTCTCGCCAAGCGCGGTCAGATACGCGCAATAGACGATTCCACTGGCGAACTCGCAAAACATTGATGCTGGATTGAGCGGCAACCACTCGTCGCGCGTGTACCACGTATCGGTGAACGGCTTGGGCGCCACACCAGACGCCGACAGATAGATCAAGCCGTGATTCGAGGCATAGAGCATTCCGTCTCCAACGGAAACCCCGCTGCGCTTGCTCACGCACGGGTAATTCCCGTCGTATTTCGGCATCGACATCGCCGCCGGCTCGACCCCATCCGCGACATACGGATTCCCTTCGGTCGCCACGCCAATCGAACTACCGAATGGCGCGATCCCTACGATCGGATAGTCGGTGCTGAACCGATACGCTTCCGGCCAGGCGTGCGGCTGCAGCGGTTCGGACAGGCACAACAGATTTCCAACGAACCCCGCCAGCGCCCCGGAGGCATGCACGCACAATCCGCGCAGTCCAGCCGGTGGAGGCTCCCACCCCTCGCTGATCAGTTCATCGCCAAGGATCTGCGCATCGGTCAGTTCGTCAATAAAGCTCGTTGATACATCGTCACTGACAAGCTGCCACGAACCGGACGTTCCCGCCGTGCGGTACAGCCGGCGTTTCATCCCCGTCGTGTTCCAATTGGCCACGCGCGCCCAGGCCGTCGCCGTCGAATAATCGCCTTCGACCTTGAACACCGTTGGCGAGACAACTTCCTTGACCAAGACCGTTTCGCCGTTGATGACGACCGGATCGTCCTTTCTCAGCCAGTGCGGAATGCTCGATCCATTGGTAAAAGTCGTTACGCCGCCTGCGTGTGTTGCCGATCCAATTCCGGAATTCAGCGGGAACGGCGCCAGATTGTTGATCGTCCACGTGCCGTCAATCTTGCCGGACACGCTGTCCGAGATCGGAGAAATGGAACTCTCTTCGCCCTTCTCGGAGAAGAACGTCACACCGTAGAATCGCGTGATAGTCGTGCCCACACCGCCGGTTACGGAAACTGCGGGCTTGGCTTGCGGGGTCGGGATCCCGAGCGCGAAAAACACCTTCGGGTAATCGTCGTCTCCCCCGCTGATCGCCTCGGTATGCTCGGCCATGCGCGGCTCGCCGTCACCCGTCCAGCAGTAGCGCGACTCGACATCCGCCGACAGCGGAACCCGGACCACATCGACGTCAACAGGCCAGGTCATCCACCCGGCCGACGCACCATTGCGCGCCCGGTAAATCGTCTTGGGCGGCATCGGCTTGGTCGGAAGATAAACGAATCGTGGCTGACGCAGCGGCACCAGTGCGCCGGATTGCATTTTGCAGTTCGCGGCGGCCATCGCTCCGTTGTCCGGCAATAGCCTGGACGATGTCCTCGGTTGCATGCCGCCAAACGCGGCAACTTTCACCGTTGGCATATCACGCCTCGTAAGGAGCCGCCCACACTGCGCCCATCGCCTGCATTGAAAGCACAAGCGCCTCTTGCAGTTCGGCCAGCGTGACAACAGTCGGGATGTTGTTCGCCAGAACCCATGTCGTCGTCGGGATATTGCCGATTTCCGCCGCCTGAATCGCCCGGCTCATGCGCCCCTGCGCTTCCTCGTTGCCGTCGAAGACCTTGCCGGTGGAAACCGTCACGGTAATGGAATCGACAATCGCTTGGCGCTGGCGCTTTTTCTCCGCGAGGATTTGTTCAGAGGTCGGGGCAGGAGCAACATAGTCCTGTACCGCTCCGAAATCCCCGTTCTTTGCTGCGTTGAAAATAGCCGCGCCGTGTTCCTCAACATCGTCCGGGGATGCTGTGAATGGGATCCATCCATATTCCGGGTGTTCGATTTCAAGATCGATGGATCCATCCGCGTTGTACTTCGGGTTTCGCGCATCCATTACAGAATCCTTTGCCAAAGTGTCGCGGGCAGGTATCTAGTCCCGCTTGCGTAGTTGGAGTTACCCAAACATCGCCATGTACCCGTCAGTGCAGAACCTCTGTCCTGACTGGCGGCTGTTCCGTACCCCTCAGGATCGGAGAAGGCAATCCCTACAGGGGCAAGATTGGCCCCGGCGGCCGTGTTTCCTGCTGTGGTGGTTACGTTGCCCGACGCGAAACAGAGGCTGCCAATAGCGCCGTGCGTCATGTTGACCGACACATAGATCGAATTGTGGTTGTGATCAGTCGCGGCATCCGCCGGATTTGCCGGAGTGTAGCCAAGAGTGTTGACGATCTTGGAATACGAAATATCTGGAATCCACGCGCTCCAAACACCACCGTAACGGGTGCGCATGTAGCACGTCGCGTTCGAGGATTGAATGGAGTACGGGATTGCCCGCTGCACCAGATTTCCGGAGCCGTTTTTCGTGGAGTACTCAAAGACCAGCACGTAGAAATATTCCGCCATTCCCGGCCCGTTCGGATCGCTTCCGAGCAAGAGATTTGGACACGGGCCCGGCTTCGTGTTGGCCGCGTTGTTCCAGTCGTTGTACGGCGATGAAACCGTAACACTTCCGCCAAACCCTGAGCGCAACGGAGATCCATCAGCTTTCTGGTAGTTGCGCACGATCCACGCTGATCCGGTATAGAACGCCTCGAAGCAGTCGTTCGCCGCGGTCACGATGTCGGACGCACCAGGCAGGACAAAGGTTGTCGAATGGACCAGAGTCACGCCGCCGGTTGCCATGCGCACTTTGCGCCATACTCCCGCGGCAGCGGCCGCGAACCCGGTGATACTGGTTGCTCCTGTCGTCAGCAGGATATTATTCGCCGCCGCCGCCCCGATGTCCGTCGTGGCGTTGATCAACGTCAGAATGGTCGCTTCCGACGCTTCAACCCCAAATGCCGCCAGCGCTCCATGACGCGTATCGGCCCCTGACCCGCCTCGATTGATTTCGAGCACGTCGAAATCATCGGCTTTCTCGTTATCAAGTTCAGCCAGAGCCGCTTGCACGTTGGTCGATGCCAGACTCCCGGTCGGAGTCACGGAAATCGCGGAAGCCGCATGCGCGCCCGTCGTCTGCGCCGGGTGCGCCATCGCGGTTTCGACCAGCGAAGCCGTCATGCGCAGTTCCACCACATCGCCAGCGCTCCACCCGCGCGCCACGGTACCTTCTTGCGCGCGCACAATCGTCATCACATCCGACGCCGCGTTGCGTGCGGTAACCTTGACGATTTCCCTATTCCCGGCCGCGTCTTCCAGGGTAACGAAGGTGTAATCCGGGTTGGCAATAACCGGGAAGCGATCGCCTTGGCCGGCTTGCAGCGTCATCGACGTGGCGCCGGCAGAAAGCCCGGAGGCCAGTTGTCCAAACGAATTGTTCTTTGCGCGATAGCTCAATTCAATCTCCCTATGCGGGTTTTACCAAGCCCACGAACGCCTGATAATGGGCGGCCGCCCGGCCTGAATTCACATGCTCGTCGTCTTTCGATTCCGCGCGATAGATCACGTAATTGGCCAGAGCCGGCATAAACGAGGACGACACATCGGTGATCTCGTCATCGATCGTGACGACCACCGGGCTCCGCACATACTTGACTTCAAGAACCTGATCAGCCGGCGCCTTGCGCGACAGATAGAAGCGCAGCGGATCATTGGCATGCCGGAACCAGTTTCCGGGCTCTCCGGCATCCGCCTCGGCCCAATTCGGATTGAAGGCCGACATCGCCGCCATGTCGGCAGGAAGCAGGAATCGCCCCCCTTTGACGCGAATCACATCAATCAGGACTTGTGCATCGGCAAATGAAATCGCCTGTTCCACCTTCCCGGGCACACATGGCAGATCCGTCGTTGCGAGGAACAGTTGCGGGAGGATGATCGAAATTTCGCGCAAGCCGTCGTTCACATAACCGACGAGCTCGTCATTTTCTTGCCGGAAAACACCATCCGGATCGTTATCCGTAATGATGTAACGCGCTGTACTGATCACTTCGCGGGGGGTGAATCCGCCCATGCTTCCGTCTCCTATTCGACCCGGCGTTCCGCCAGATCAACACCAGACCGGCCGCGCCCGCACCCTGACCGACTCCAATGCCAGTTTCGTGCGGATTTCGGCGATTGCGGTATCGAACAACGTCGTCCGGAACGCCGCCTGTTCGAGATTGGTCCAGGCTTTCCCTGGATCCATCATCAGGATCGACAACGCTCCGTCTGCAATGTGAGCCCGGTACCGCGAGGCAATCACGTCGCTCACCCCCGTCGCGGCCTCGCTCGGTTTCAGCGATGCCCGAGCCACCAGTCCGGTCGCCGCCGCGGACTCAGGAATGGGATACAGCCGAATCTCTCCCGGCTCTTCTTCCATCCAGTCGGTTGGCGATCCGGTTGCGGAAATCCACTTCGGATCGTCCTTGAAGAGCTCATCGGCCGTCGTCTTGCCAAGGTCCGCGCCATCGAACCACACATTCAGCGCATGAACGATTTCCGTTCCAGCGATGGGAACCAGCGCTACCGACGCGTCTCCGGCAGATACGGCGACAGGATCGAGCAATGCCCGCCAGGCGCCCGTCTCCGCGCAGAACGTTTGCGCCGCCCGCTTCACGGCGTGCTCGATCAAAAGATCAGGGCACTCCGGCAGCAAGCGGCGAACGTCAGGCAGCCAGGACGACCACTCGGCCATGTCTTACCCTTGCCCGGCCTTCTTCTTGCCACGCTTGGCGGCTACGGCCGGCGCAGGCGCGGCCACAACGGAAGCCGGCTCTTCGATCGGAGCGGCATTCGGATCCGCTTCATCCGCTTCGTCGTCGTCATCATCAGGATCGTCGTCGTAGTCGTCGTCGTCGTCGCCGCCGTCGTCGCCGCCGCCTGTGCCCTGCGTCAGCAGCGAATTGGCTACTTCGAAGTCCGCGTCGTCGGCCGGAATGAAATCGTCGGCACGAGACAGCAGGAAGGCCTGCGCCTGTGCGCTTTCCACATCCGCCGCCATCACGCCGAATTCATCCTGGCGGAACACCACAACACCGTCAGGCGTATCCACCTTTACCGTTCCATCCCGGCGCGGCTTGATGCTCGTTTCAATTTTCATGGATCGCTCCAAAAAAACAGGGGGCACGCGGCCCCCTGTATCAACCTCCATCGGGGTAAATCAGGAGGGTCCAACCAGGGAGAATCAAACCGGACGGTAGAGCAGCGTCAGCCCCACTTGACCCGCGGCCTTCGTTGCCGCGGCCGCCGTGAACTTGATGCCGATCTTGGTATCGGTCGCCGCCGAATACCGCAGCGCGGCCGGGGTCAGCACAACCTGCGAGGACGTGCCGTCGCGGCTGTTCTGGACACCCGATGCAAACACCGCCGACAAATCGGTTTCACCGGCGTTGATCGGGCCAATGGACGCGGCAATCGTTGGCGTGCCGTTGGTATCCAGATCGTCCGAATCGTAGACGATCCCGGCCAGCTGATGCCCGGCCGGCAGGACCGCTACAGCCCCGACATCGTTGGCGTCCAGGTCGGCGGCCACCAGATCGATCGGGAAACGCACCGCCAGCAGCTCGAGCCCGGCGGCAGTCGGTACCGGCTTGCGGCCGGTGAGGTAGTCATTGGAGTTGGTGAAAGACATTGCAGCCCCCTATTAGCGCGATGCAGCCGCAGTATCCAGCGCGATCGCGCCGAAATCCTGCATGCCGACATCGGTGTTGAACGAAACCTTCTTGACGCCGAAGATCGAGGAACTGGTGATCACAACCTTGTCGCCGTTGTCGCGCGTCTCTTCGTTCCAGTCGAAACGGAGATTCGTGCCCGGCGAACCGAAGGCAATCACGCCCGCTTGCGAACCGAGGAACAATCCGCGGGCTGCTTCGACGTTGCCGCCAGCACCAGCGTTATTGAAGCGGATCACGTTGCGGTGCGAATGCAGGATGCACCCGCGGTACATGCCGAGCGAACCCTTG
>JADHEE010000279.1_pt1 | contig 23182 bp, 22 predicted proteins | sample 8952401 | NCBI WGS metagenome assembly JADHEE01 (sample SAMN16124438, study PRJNA663242) | bioreactor sludge metagenome | isolation source: sludge (ammonium) | place: India:Bengaluru | collected 2019-02-28 | reverse complement strand
ATATCGAGCAATCGCCGTCGGCGGAGACCACGTTGCCGGCGTAGTGGTGCTACTGCCAATCGCCGGGCGGATATACTCCGGCGGGGCGCGAATGCCCCGGTGGCTGGGTGAAGGTGCCGCCGCGTCCTTAGCCTGATTTAGCGAGAGAAGCCATGAAACCATTGCATGCAACCATCGGGCTGGCCGCCGTCCTGGTCTTGGGCGGGTGCGCCACCATTCCCACGGGGCCGAGCACGATGGCCCTGCCGGGCACGGGGAAGACCTTTGAACAGTTCCGTTTCGACGACGGTGAATGCCAGCGTTATGCCTTTCAGCAGATCGGCGGCATGACCGCTGAAAAGGCTGCGGAAGAATCCGCGATGCGCAGCGCGGTCGTTGGCACCGCCGTCGGCGCGGTTGCCGGCGCGGCGATCGGCGGCCATAGCGGTGCGGGAGTCGGGGCCGGCACGGGCCTGCTCTTCGGCTCCGTGGCGGGGACGGACGCGAGCCAGCGTTCGGCCTACGGCGGCCAGCGGCGCTACGACAACGCGTACATCCAATGCATGTATGCCCGCGGCCACAAGGTCCCGGTGTCGGCCGAGATGGCCCGGTCGCTGCAGCAGCAGGCGCCCTCCTCCTACTCGCCGCCGCCCGCCATCGACAGCAAGACCGTTCCGCAGCCGCCGCAGGGCAACCCGCCGCCTCCGCCGCCGGGTTATTGACCTGCTTCATTCCGCTTCGCAGCGGACCTCGGGACGCGCCGGAAGGGTGCGACGGCGCGTGCCCGATTGAACATCATTTACAATACGGCCTTTCGCTTTTCGGCCACAGATCATGATCCGCACCCGTTTCGCTCCATCCCCGACCGGTTTCCTGCACATCGGAGGCGCGCGCACCGCGCTGTTTTCGTGGGCGTTCGCGCGCCATCACGGCGGCCGGTTCATCCTGCGCATCGAGGACACCGACGTGGCGCGTTCGACGCCGGCGGCGGTCCAGGCGATTCTCGACGGCATGGAGTGGCTGGGACTGGCGCATGACGAAGGGCCGTTCTACCAGATGCAGCGCATGGACCGCTACAAGGCGGTGCTCCAGCAGATGCTCGCCGACGGCCATGCCTATCCCTGCTACACGACGCAGGAGGAACTCGACCGGATGCGCGAGGAACAGCGCGCTCAGGGCTTGAAGCCGCGCTACGACGGTACGTGGCGCCCCGAGCCGGGCAAGATCCTGCCGACGCCGCCCGCCGGCGTGCAGCCGGTGATCCGCTTCCGGAATCCGACCGACGGCGTCGTCGCCTGGGACGACCTCGTGAAAGGCCGCATCGAGATCGCCAACGCCGAACTCGACGACCTGATCATCGCCCGCCAGGACGGCACGCCGACGTACAACTTCTGCGTCGTGGTGGACGACTGGGACATGAAGATCACCCACGTCATCCGCGGCGACGACCACGTCAACAACACGCCGCGCCAGATCAACATCCTCCAGGCGCTGGGCACCGAGGTGCCGCTGTACGCGCACCTGTCGATGATCCTCGGCGACGACGGGCAGAAGCTCTCCAAGCGCCACGGCGCGGTGAGCGTGATGCAGTACCACGAGGACGGCTACTTGCCGGAGGCCGTGCTCAACTACCTCGCCCGCCTCGGCTGGTCGCACGGCGACGACGAGGTGTTCTCGATGGAGCAGTTCTGTTCCTGGTTCGACCTCGACCACATCACGCCGTCGGCGGCGCAGTTCAACACCGAGAAGCTGAACTGGCTCAACGCCCACTATATCAAGCAGGCCGGCAACGCCCGCCTGGCCGCCTTGGTCAGGCCCCGGCTGGAGGCGCGCGGCGTCGCGGTCACCGACGCGCCGTCGCTGGAGGCGATCATCGGCCTGTACAAGGAACGCATCACCAACCTGAACGAACTGGCCGATGCCGCCGAGGTGTTCTACATCGAGCTGACGCCGAACGCCGAACTGCTGGCGCAGCATCTGGCGCCGGAAGCGAAGCCCGCGCTGGCCGACTTCATCGCGGGCATCGAGAACGTGGCCTGGGAAGCGCCGGCCATCAACGCCCTGATCAAGAGCTGCATCGGCGCGCACGGCCTGAAGATGCCCAAGCTGGCGATGCCGCTGCGCGTGCTGCTCACCGGCCAGGCACAGACACCGTCGGTTGACGCCGTCGTCGCGCTGTTCCCGCGCGAACGGGTGCTCAAGCGGCTGGCCGCCGCCGACTGATTCTTCGGTTCAAAACAAAAAGCCGGAACGCCTCGCGGGCGTTCCGGCTTTTTTCGTGCGGTCCGGCTCAGCGGCTCGCGCGGATCAGCTCGGCCAGGCGCTTGACGCCTTCCTCGATGCGCGGCGGCGGCACGGTGACGAAGGCCAGGCGCAGCGACTCGATCGAAGGCCTTTCGGCGAAGAACGGCATACCGGGGACGAAGGCGACCTTGTTTTCCACCGCTTTAGCCAGCAGGACCGCGGCGTCCATGCCCTTGGGCAGTTCGGCCCACAGGAACATGCCGCCCTTCGGGCTGTTCCAGCGCACGCCCTCGGGCATGTGCCGCGACAGCGCGCCGAGCATGGCCTGGCACTGGTCGCTGTAGAGCTTGCGGATGGTCGGGATGTGCGAATCCAGGAAGCCGTCCTTGATCACTTCGTACGCCGCCATCTGCGACAGCGTCGAGGTGTGCAGGTCGGTGGCCTGCTTGGCCTGCACCAGCTTGGCGCGCAGCGCCTGGGGAGCGATCACGTAGCCCAGGCGGATGCCGGGCGCGAGGACCTTGGAGAACGAGCCCATGTAGACGGTGCGCTCCGGCGCCAGCGAGCGGATCGTGCGCGGCGTGTCGCCGGCGTACGACAGTTCGCCGTACGGATCGTCTTCCAGGATCAGCAGGTCGAGTTCGCGCGCCTTCTCGGCGAGGCGGTAGCGGCGCGCCTCGGCCAGCAGGCGTCCGGTCGGGTTCTGGAAGTTCGGCAGGCAGTACAGGAATTTCGCGCCGCGCAGCGAACCGCCCATCGTCTCGGGCAGCAGGCCGTCCTCGTCCGAGGGGATCGACACGAACTTCGGTTCGAACAGCGAGAAGGCCTGCAAGGCGCCGAGGTAGGTCGGCGTTTCGACGAGCACCGTGTCGCCCGGATCGATCAGCACCTTGGCCAGCAGATCGAGGCCCTGCTGCGAACCGGACACCATCAGCACCTGGTCGGGATGCACCGGCGCCTCCGGCGTGCTGTTGCGCGCGGCGATCCATTCGCGCAGCGGGGCGAAGCCTTCGGTCGTGCTGTACTGCAGCGCCTCGCGGCCGGCGCCGGTCAGCACGCGCTCCATGGCGGCCAGCGTTTCCTTGACCGGGAAGGTCTCCGGCGCCGGCAGGCCGCCGGCGAACGAAATGACTTCGGGACGCTCCGTGACCTTGAGGATTTCCCGGATGGCCGAGCTCTGGATGGCGCGCGCCCGTCCTGAAAAGAGGGTTTCGAAATCCGGGGACGCAGGGGCCGTGTCGCTTTTCATTACGGTATTCGTTTTCATGGAGTCGATCGCTGGTTTTGGTCTGGCCCGAACCCCTTGATTTTTGGGCGCGGGAGGGCGAAGCAGGCAGTTTACGCCTTTGTCCCCGCGTTCGCAAAAAGGTATCGCCGCCGTCTCAGACGCGGCGGCCGGCCAGCATCTGCCGCTTGCCGGCGAAGCCCGGGCGTTTTTCCACGGCGAAGCCCGCCTCGCTCAACGCCCGCCGCACGCCGCCGGCCACCGACCAGGTCGCCAACGTAGCGCCCGGCTTCGCCAGCCGCGCGAGGTCCCGGCAGACGGTGGGCGACCACAGCTCGGGATTCCTGGCCGGGGAAAAGCCGTCGAGGTAGAAGGCGTCCACCGCGGCGTCCAGCTCGGGCAAGGCTTCCACGGCGTCGGCGAAGACGAGCCGGAGATCGACGCCGCCGCCGTCCAGCGCGATCCGGTGTTCGCCGGCGACCGGCATCGGCCAGCGGGCGCGCAGCAGGGCCGACAGTTCGGCGAATTCCGGCCAGGCGGCATGGGCGATCGCCAAGTCGGCGGCGGCAAACGGGTGCTTTTCGAGCGAGATGAAGCGCAGCGTCCGGCAGCGTTGCGGATCGTCGTGCCAGGCCAGCCAGGTCGCCAGGAAATTCAGCCCCAGGCCGAAGCCGGTTTCCAGGAGGGTGAACGCCTCGCGGTCCTGCCAGCGGGCCGGCAAGCCGTTGCCGGCCAGGAACACGTGCCGCGCCTGCGCGTGCCCGCCGGCGGCCGAATGATAGACGTCCCCGTAGAACTCCGAAACGGGCGTGCCGTCCGGCGCGAGCGTCAGACGGGCGGGGACGAGCGGGGCTGGCATGGCGGAATCAGCGGGCGGGAAGCGAAGCGGACCGGCGACTGTAGCAAACAACGGCGGCGCGCGCATCGTCCGCGGAAAAATTGCCGGGAAAACAAGGCGCGTTTGCGCATACAATTAGCGCCGCCACAGCCTCTTCATCGCACTGTCCGCCGGACGGTGTTCTTTTTTTCAGGAAGGAAAAACATGAAACTGCTCACCAAGATACTGCTGCCGTTCGGACTGGCCGTGCTTTTCGCCGGCGGTGTCGGCGCCCAGCAGAAGGAACTCGTGGTCGGTTCGAGCGCGACCTATCGTCCCTTCGCCTACGAAAATCCGGCCAAGGAGATCGTCGGCTACGACATCGACATCATCAAGGCCGTCGCCCAGAAGGCGGGCCTGCAGATCAAGATCGTCAACACGCCGTGGACCGGCATCTTCGCCGCGCTGAACAACGGCGACGTGGACCTCGTCATCTCCGGCGTGACCATCAACGAGAAGCGCAAGCAGTCGTACGACTTCACCGCCCCGTACTTCGAGGCCCGCCAGCTGATCGGCGTGCACAAGGACAGCCAGGTCAAGGGGCTGAAGGACCTTGCCGGCAAGAAGGTCGGTGTGGTCACCGGCAGCACCGGCGACGACATCGCCTCGCGCGAATTCGGCAAGACCAGCCCGGACATCAAGCGCTTCGAGAGCACGCCCGTGGCCATTTCCGAGCTGGCCAACAGCGGCGTCGACGCGGTCATCGGCGACAACGGCGTGATCGCCTACCGCGTGCAGGAGCACAAGCAGCTCAAGACGGTGAGCGATCCGAACTTCCCGAAGGAATATTTCGGCATCGTCGTCAAGCAGGGCAACAAGGCGCTGCTCGACAAGCTGAACGCCGGCCTGGCCGCGATCAAGGCCGACGGCACCTACGCCAGCATCTACAAGACCTGGTTCCAGGCCGAAGCCCCCGCGCTGCCGGCGCAATAACCGGAGGCCGGTCTGATCCATGGAACCAACGCTCTGGTTCGGATGGTTCCGCGCCGACATCATCGCCGAATACGGGGTGATGTTCTGGCGCGGGCTGCAGATGACCATCCTCGTCACCGTCGTATGCATCGTGCAGGGTACGGCGCTCGGGCTGGCCATCGGGCTCGCGCGCCTGGCGGACGCGCGCCATGCCCCGGCACGGCAGATTTGCCGCTATTTGCTGCGTTGGCCATCCACCGTCTACGTGAGCTTTTTCCGGGGCACCCCGCTGTTCGTGCAGATCCTGCTCATCCATTTCGCCGTGCTGCCGGTGTTCGTCAATCCGGCCGACGGCCTGCTGATTTCCGGCGAAACGGCGCGCAGCCTGAAGCAGAACTACGGCGCCTTCATTTCCGGCGTCATGGCCCTGACGCTGAACGCCGGCGCCTACATCTCGGAGATATTCCGGGCCGGCATCCAGTCGATCGACCGCGGGCAGATCGAAGCCTCGCGTTCGCTCGGCCTGTCGTTCGCGCGGACCATGTATCACATCGTCCTGCCGCAGGCCTTCCGCCGCATGCTGCCGCCGCTCGGCAACAACGCCATCGCGCTGCTCAAGGATTCGTCGCTGATCTCGGCGATCGGCCTGGCCGAGCTGGCCTACACCGCGCGCACGGTGGCGGGCGCCTATTCCCGCTACTGGGAACCCTATCTCTCGATTTCATTCATGTACTGGATACTGACGCTGGGTCTCGCCTGGGCGGTCAAGAAACTGGAGGCTCGCTATGGACGAGGTGATACGCGTTGAGGGTCTGACCAAGAACTTCGGGCCGCTGCAGGTGCTGCGCGGCATCGACTGCTCGGTCAAGGCCTCCGAGGTCGTCTGCGTGATCGGCCCGTCGGGGTCGGGCAAGAGCACCTTCCTGCGCTGCCTGAACGGCCTGGAGGACGCCTCGGGCGGGCGCGTGCTGGTGCACGGCGTCTCGGTGCACGACCACCATACGGACATCGACGCCCTGCGTTCGGAAATCGGCATGGTTTTCCAGCGCTTCAACCTGTTTCCGCACAAGACGGTGCTGGAGAACATCACCCTGGCGCCGACCAAGGTGCGCGGCGTCTCGGAAGAGGAAGCCAGGACGCGGGCGCGCGACCTGCTGATCAAGGTCGGGCTGCTGGACAAAATCGACGCCTATCCCAACCAGCTGTCCGGCGGACAGCAGCAGCGGGTGGCCATCGCCCGCGCGCTGGCCATGCAGCCGGCCATCATGCTGTTCGACGAGCCGACCTCCGCGCTCGACCCCGAAATGGTCGGCGAAGTGCTGAGCGTCATGCAGACGCTGGCCGAGGAAGGCATGACCATGATGGTGGTCACCCACGAAATGGGCTTCGCCCGGCGCGTCGCGCACCGCGTGCTGTTCATGGACGAGGGCGTGCTGGTCGAGGAAGGCACGCCGGAAGAGGTCTTCGACCACCCGCGCGAGGAACGTACGCGGCGTTTCCTGAGCAGCATCCTGTAAACGGCGCCGCGCTCGAACGCCGGGCCGGACTGATCTAGAATGGCTGTTTGCCAGCCGGCCGGCGGTCGACAGGGAAGGAGAATCGTGAAAACTGGCCTCAAGCGGACCTTGGGTCTCGTTGTCCTCTGCCTGGGCTTCAACGCCTTCGCCGCGGAGAAGATCACGATCATGGTCAGCGGCATCGACAAGCTGATCTACCTCCCGGCCAAGCTCGCGGAGCAGCTCGGCTACCTCAAGGAAACCGGGCTCGACATCGAGCTGCTCAGCGAGCCCGCCGGCAGCAACGCCGAAACCGAAATGCTTTCCGGCGTGGCCCACGGCGTCATCGGCTTCTACGACCACACGCTCAGCCTGCAGGCGCGCGGCAAGCTGGTCCAGTCGGTCGTGCAGTTTTCGCACGCGCCGGGCGAAGTCATCCTGGCGTCCCAGGCCGCGGCCGGCGACATCCGCGGCCCGGCGGACTTCAAGGGCCGCACGCTCGGCGTCACCGGGCTCGGCTCGTCGACCTACCATCTGACGCGCTACATCGCGTCCCAGGCGGGGCTGAAATCGGCCGACTACCGGCTGGCGCCCGTGGGCGCGGGCGCCTCCTTCATCGCGGCGATGGCCAAGGGCGACATCGATGCCGGCATGACCACCGAGCCGACCATCTCCAAGCTGCTGTCCACCCGGTCGGCAACCGTCGTGGTCGATCTGCGGACCATGGAAACGACCCGCGCGGCGCTCGGCGGCCCGTATCCGGGCGCCTGCCTGTACATGCCGGCGGCCTGGGTCAACCGGCACAAGGAGCAGGTGCGCAAGATCGCCGGCGCCTTCGTGAAGGCCCTGCAGTACATCAGGACCCACAGCAGCGAGGACATCGCCGACAGGATGCCGCAGAGCTTCTACGGCGCGGACAAGGCCCTGTACGTCAAGGCCATCGAGGACAGCAAGCAGATGTTCACCGCCGACGGCGTGATGCCCGAGGAGGGTCCGGCCACCGTGCTCAAGGTCCTGCGCGCCTCGGATAAATCCCTGCAGGGGAAATCAATCAACCTGGCGAACACCTTCACCACGCGCTTCGTCGTCCCGGGCCAGCCCTGATCCGCCGGACCGGCCGCTTCAGCGGCCTGACGGGAAACCGACGTCCACCCGCAGTCCCTGGCCCCCGGCCGGGGTGGACAGCGTGATCCGCGCGCCCAGCGCATCGCAGATTTCCTTGACGATCGCCATCCCCAGGCCGGAACCGTCGGGATTCGCTTCGTCGACGCGGAAGAAGCGCTCGAACACTCTCTCGCGCAAGGCTTCGGGAATGCCGATGCCGTTGTCGATCACCGACAGCGTGGTTTCCCGCTCGGCCGCCACGACCGAGACGGTCACGTGCCCGGCCCTGCCCATGTGCTGGATGGCGTTGCCCACCAGGTTGGTCAGGAGTTCATGCAACAGGCGCGCCGGCGCCTCGACCGCGGCATTCTTGTCGAGCGATTCGACGCCCAGTTCGATGCCCTTCTGCTGGCCCAGGGGCGCGAGTTCCTCGATGACGCCGGTGACGACCGGCACGAGCGGAACCTTCCCGGCGGGCGCCGCGCCCTGCCTCGGCTGTTCGAGCGAGGCCAGCATCAGCAGCTGGTTGATGATGCGCGTGCACTTGCCGAGCGTCTTCTGCACCGCCCGCAGCACTTCCTGCTGGACGGGATCGGCGCCCGCGGAGCGCCGGGCGAAATTGACCTGCGTGCCGATGATGGCGAAGGAATTGCGCAGGTGGTGCGCGGTATCGGCGACGAACTTTTCGTAGGACTTCAAGGTGCGGTCGAGCCGCTGGACATAGTCGTTCATCGCGTGGATGACGGGCGCGAGTTCGCTCGGCGCGTCCTGCTCGTCGAAGCGCTCCAGCGATCCCGGCTGGCGCGCCTCCAGTGAGCCGCTGAACCCGGCCAGCGGCTTGAGCATCCAGCGGAACGCGATGACCATGAAGAACACGGTCACCGCCATCAGATAGAAATGGCGGCGGATCGTCGAATCCAGCAGGCCGTCCCGGAACTCGTTGTGATTGCGCAGCGTCTGCGCCACCTGCGTGACCACCGAATCGCCGTTCGGAGAGTTCGGAATCACGTAGGAATAGGCGATGACCCGGACGCTCTCTCCGCGCAGAGTCGTCAGGAAGAATTCCTCGCCCTCCTGCCCCATCTCGCCCTGGAAGGGCGGCAACTGGTCGTCGCCGGCGATCAGCTGCCCGTCCGACCCATGGATGGCGTAGGCCACGCGGTCCTTGAAGCGGTTCTTCAGCAGGTCGAACGCGGCCGGCGGCACGCTGATCTCGTATTCGTCGTCGCTCAGCGTCAACTGCTCGGAGATCATGGCCGCCGCGCCGTGCAGCAGTTGCTGCTGGACCAGCGTGGCGATCTGCTCGCTGCTGCGGAAGGAGACCAAGAGGTCGATGGCGATGATCAGGATCGAAGGCAGGAACACCCAGACGGCGAGCCGGCTCTTCAGGCTGCGCAGGCGGAACAGGCTACTCGGGCGCATACGCCGTCAGCATGTAGCCCAGTCCGCGCAGCGTCACGATCTGCGCCCCGGTGTTCTCGATCTTCCTGCGCAGACGCACGATGTAGATCTCCAGCGCCTTCTCGGAGACGGTGTCTTCGAGCGTGAACAGGCCGTCCACCAGGTCCTTCTTGGACACCGTCTTGCCCGGATAACGGATCAGCGCCTCGAGCACGGCATGCTCGCGCGGCGTCAGCGACAGGGCCTTGCCGTCGCTCGAAAAAATCTTCGAATTGGTGTCGTAGCGCAAGCCGCCGCAGGCCAGCACCGGACTCGTCTTGCCCGTGGCGCGCCGCAGCAGCGAACGCAGGCGCGCCTCGAGTTCGAGGATGTTGACCGGCTTCACCAGGTAGTCGTCGGCACCCAGATCGAGATGGCCGATGATGTCCTGCAGGGCGTCCTGTGCGCTGACGATCAGCACCGGGACGTCGTCGTGCCGGTCCCGGATGCGCTTGAGCACCACCTGGCCCTTCATGTCGGGCAGCATCAGGTCGAGCAGGATGGCGTCGTAATTCTGGGTCATCAGGAACTGCAGCGCCTCCGCGCCCGAGAAGGCCTGTTCGACCGCGTACCCCGCCTGCGCGAGCAGACGGGTCATCCAGAAGGACAACTCGCGGTTGTCCTCGACAAGCAGCAGTTTCATCCCCTCCCCGCCCCTGTATCGGCTGTGATGCGCCGTATGAGGCGGCAGTATGCCACGCCGCGCGATCCGGATCAGCGCAAGCGATACCCCTGCGGTTTGTAGGCAAATTGAAGGCATCCGCCTGATAGATTGCCGGCCGAATGCACCGGGATCATGGAGTTCGAATAAAGGTCCCGTGCGACGACGGTGATTTTCGTTTATTCAACTACTGGGAGCAGTCATTCATGAACGATCCGACCACGCTGGCGATTGCCGGCTTCACCATGATCATCGTATTCATGTACCTGATCATGTCCAAGCGCATGTCAGCCATGAACGCGCTCATCCTCATCCCGATCGTCTTCGCGGTCGGCCTGGGCTTCTACGACGCCAAGCTGGGCAAGATGATGTTCGACGGCGTCAAGAAGGTCGCCCCGACCGGCATCATGATCTGCTTCGCCATCCTGTTCTTCGGGATCATGATCGACGCGGGACTGTTCGACCCGATCATCTCGCGCATCCTCAAGGCGGTCCACGGCGACCCGATGAAAGTCTGCGTCGGCACCGCCCTGCTCGCCGCCTTCATCTCGCTGGACGGCGACGGCTCCACGACCTACCTCGTCACCTGCTCGGCCATGCTCGCCGTGCACCGCCGGCTGGGCATCAACCCGATCATCCTGCCCGCGCTCGCGGTCATGGAAAACAGCGTGATGAACATCATCCCGTGGGGCGGCCCGACCGGGCGCGTCCTCGCCTCGCTGAACGTCGAAGCCTCGCAGGTCTTCGTGCCGATGATCCCCGGCATGGTGCTCGGCACCCTGTTCGTCTGCTTCATGGGCTATCGCTGGGGCGTCAAGGAACGCGCCCGCCTCGGCGTGCTCGACCTCAAGCACGACACCAGCCACGACACCATCGTCGATGATCCCGAGGTCGCCAAGCTCAAGCGTCCCGAGAAGTTCTGGATCAACGCCGCGCTGGTCGTCGTCCTGATGGTCTGCCTGATGAACGAAGTCCTGCCGCTGGCCATCCTGTTCATCATCGGCACCGCCCTGGCGCTGCTCATCAACTACAAGAACAAGGACCAGCAGGCCCGCATCGCCGCCAACGGCGCCAACGCGACCCCGGTCGTCGCCATGGTCTTCGCGGCCGGCATCTTCATGGGCATTCTGGCCGACACCAAGATGGTCGACGCCATGGCCAAGATGATCATCGCCGGCATCCCGCAATCGTTGGGGCCGCACTTCTCGTTCATCACCGCGCTGGTCAGCCTGCCCGGTACCTTCTTCATGACCAACGACGCCTTCTACTTCGGCGTGCTGCCGGTGCTGGCCAAGGCCGCCGCCGCGTACGGCATCGACGCCGCCGAGATGGGCCGCGCCGCGCTGATCGGCCAGGGCGCCCACCTGCTGAGCCCGCTGGTCCCCTCCACCTACCTGCTGGTCGGCCTGAACAAGGTCGAATTCGGCGACCTGCAGAAATTCGCCCTGCTGCCCGCCGTCGGCATCTCGCTGATCTGGCTGGCGACGGCCGTCGTGCTCGGCCACATCCATCTCTGACCCCCGTCCCGGCGCCTCGTCACACGGCGCTGGAAAGCGAAACCCCGGCTTCGGCCGGGGTTTTTTTTATTCTCTGCAGGAGATCGCCCGCCCAGCACCCTCAGGGAGCCTTGGCAAACAGCGCCACGTCCGGCAGCCCTAGCGCTACGCCGTCACATAAACGGTGGCCAGCTTGTGCGCGCAGAGCAAGTCCGCCGCCAGCAGCGGCACCGTCAGTAGCGGTCCGCGCGGTCGCGGTAGTCGTCGGTGCGGGTACCCTCCGCGATGCCGTCCAGCTCGTTCAGCTCGGGCACGGGCATCACCAGCACGCCCTTGCCCTTGGGGATGGAGACGAATTCCTGCCCGGCCTGCCAGTGCTGTTCCTCGCGCACGGCCTTGGAAATGGAAATCTGGAACTTGCTGGACAGGGTGGTGGTGGCGGTCATGGTCGCACCTTCGAACCATCGATCAGGATTTGGTAAGAATAAACGGTTTACTCCGAGAAGCCAGTCGCCGTTTGCCGGAGTTGCATCGAAAAAAACCCGGCCGAAGCCGGGTTTTTCACGGATGCCTTTCAGCGCATTGCCTTTACCGCCGCATCAGCCCGCGCCGAAAAAGAGCGCCGCCCGGTAGGTCACGAACGCGGCGAGATAGGCCAGGCCGAACAGATAGCCGGCCATCACCAGCGGGATCGTCCATCCGCCGGTTTCCCGCTTGACCGCCGCCAGGGTCGCCAGGCAGTGCGGGGCGAAGACGAACCAGGCGAGCATGGACAGCGCCGTCGCCAGGCTCCACGAACCGGAAATCTGTTCGCTCAACGCCTCTTCCGTCTCCGCCTCGTCGTCGGAGGACAGCGAATACACCGTGCCCAGCGCGCTGACCACCACTTCGCGCGCCGCCATCGCCGGGATCAGCGCCACGCTGAGCTGCCAGTTGAAGCCGATCGGTTCGAAGACGACGGACATCGCCTTGCCCATCTGGCCGGCGAAGCTGTATTCGATGGCCGACTTGTCGCCGCCTTCCGGCGCCACCGGATAGCTGGCCAGGAACCACAGCAGGACGCTGGAGATCAGGATGATGCCGCCGACGCGCTTGACGAAGATCGTCGCGCGCTGCCACAGGCCGATCCCCACGTTGCGCACGGTCGGCATGTGATAGCTCGGCAGCTCCATCATCAGCGGCCGCACCTGCCGCCCCGCCGCGGTGAAGCGCTTGAGCAGCCAGGCCACCAGCATGGCGCCGAACACTCCCGCGAGATACAGGGCGAAGAGGACGAGCCCCTGCATCTGGAACGTCCCCCACACTTCCCGCTGCGGGATGAAGGCGCCGATCAGCAGCGCATAGACGGGCAGGCGCGCCGAGCAGGTCATCAGCGGCGCGATCAGGATGGTCACCAGCCGGTCGCGCGGATTGCTGATGGTGCGCGCGGCCATGATGCCGGGAATGGCGCAGGCGAAGCTCGACAGCATCGGAATGAACGAGCGCCCGCTCAAGCCGACCCAGCCCATCAGCCGGTCGAGCAGAAACGCGGCGCGCGGCAGGTAGCCCGATTCCTCCAGCACCAGGATGAAGAAGAAGAGGATCAGGATCTGCGGCAGAAACACCAGCACGCCGCCGGCGCCGGCGATGATGCCGTCGACGATCAGGCTCTTCAGCCAGCCGTCGGCGAGGCGGCTGCCGGCCAGCGCGCCCAGCCATTTCGTGCCCTCCTCGATCATGCCCATCGGCGTTTCGGCCCAGGCGAACACCGCCTGGAAGACCAGGAACAGCACGGCGGCCAGCAGCAGCGGACCGAGCACCGGATGCAGCACGAAACGGTCGATGCGGTCGCTCGCCGCGTGCGGCACGATCTCATCGAGGTCGAGCTTCTGCAGAATTTTGCGCACGGCGAGGTGATCGCCGTGCTCGGACGCCTCGTCCGCCTCGGTTTTCGGCGGCACGGCGCGCCACACGCTCTGGTCGTCGACCAGCGCCAGCAGCGCCTCGACGCCGCTGCTCTGCACCGCCACCGTGCTCACCACCGGCATGCCGAGTTCCGCCGCCAGCGCCTCGGGCGCGACGCGGATGCCGCGCTTCTCGGCGAGATCGGTCATGTTCAGCGCCACCACGCAGGGCAGCCCGAGCCGCTTGATGGCCAGCGCCAGGCGCAGATTGCGGCGCAGGTTGGTGGCATCGACGACGCAGACGACGAGGTCCGGCCGCTTCTCGCCGGCCGCCCGCCCGAACAGGACGTCGCAGGTCACGCGCTCGTCGGGCGAACGCGGGTAGAGGCTGTACGCGCCCGGCAGGTCGAGCACGCGGACCGCCTTGCCGGAGGCGGTGACGAATTTCCCCTCCTTGCGCTCGACCGTCACTCCGGCGTAGTTGGCGACTTTCTGCCGGCTGCCGGTCAACAGGTTGAACAGCGCGGTCTTGCCGCAGTTGGGGTTGCCGACCAGGGCCATCAGCGGCCCGCTCGGATGCAGGTGGATGACGGCCTCGTTCATGCGCGCGCTCCTTCCACCACCGCCCGGTCGAGCGACGACGACGCGGCGAAGGCGTCGACCGGCACCACGCTGATACAGGCCGCCTCGGCGCGCCGCAGCGCGAAGGTGGACTGGCCGACGCGCACCACCATCGGATCGCCGCCCGGCACGGCCTTGGCCATCAGGCGCACCTGCTCACCCGGGACGAACCCGATTTCCTCCAGCCAGCGGCCCCATTCCGGCGCCTGCGCCGGCGCGTCGATCCGCAGCACGGCCAGCGCCTCGCCGATGATCGCCCGGTCCAGCGTCGAACACGAAGGAACACAGTCGTTCGTTTTCAAATCAATCTCCCATTACCCCGATCACACGGGCTGGCGCGCGCCAGCCGCATGATCGCTCATCGAAACCTCTCAGAAACGCCAGGTCAGCCCGGCCGTCCACGTATTGGTTTTTGCTTTCGGGCTGTCGTTGTCGGTGGTGCGGATGAAACCGACCGCCAGGTCGAGATCCTTGTTCGCCGAATAGATCGCGCCGATTTCACCATATTTCGCGCGCACCGTGTCGCCGTTGGCGCGCGACCAGTCCACGCCGAAGTCGGCGGCCAGCTTCCATTGTTCCGAGACGTCCCAGACCGGCGCCACCGACAGATGCTTGGTAGTGGCGTTGTCGTCCGAATTGCGGAACCGGTCGCGCCCCACGCCGGCGTTGAAATGGATCGAACCGAACGGCACGTCCTGGCTCAGGATGAAGGTCAGCGCGCCGGAGGTCTTGCCCGTGCCCAGGCCGTCCTCTTCGCGGTGCGAACTGACCGGCGCGGCGATTTCCGGCTTGATCGCCAAGCTGGTGCCGGACTCCTCGTTCTCGAAGAACCGCCACTTGGCGCCGATCACCGTGTTGCTGAAACCGTTGGCGTCGTCGCCCGGCACGCGGATGCGCTGATAGGCGATGCCGGCGTAGACGTCGACCGTCTCGGTCAGGCCGTAGGTGTAGACCACGGGCACGGAATGGACCCGCTCGGTCTCGCCGCCCGCCCGTGTGCGATCGTGGCCGTACGAGACTTCGAGCTGGTTGCCGCCCTCGCCCTGCGTTCCCGTATCGTCGGTGATCAACGGCTGCAGCGCCGAAGAAGACGTCGAAAACGCCGCCAGCGCAGCCAGCAGGGCGGCGGAAGAAAGCAGCCGCGAGGAGTTGAAAGACAGATGTTGCATTTGCGGACCTCCTAGGTTATAAAAAGTTCCATGAGAATGCTTCACATTTTAGGTGACAACGATTATCGCCCGCAACAGGAAAACAGGGGATGCACGAGGCATACATATCCACATGAAAACAAAGGAAATTCTCGAACACCCCCAAGCGTCGCCGGCGACTGCGCAGCTGTGTTTTTGCGGAAACGGGGTTGACGCTACACCAAAAATAGTGCGTAATGATAACTATTCGCATTTGTTACATTTGGGTCTTTCGATGAGAAGGGCTCGCAACAACGACGTGTTCGGAAATCGACGATGAGAAATGCTTCCGAATCCCCGGCATCGCCGACAAGCAACGCCCACTTTTTGCCGAAAAGAGAAAGGCCGTGACGGACAACGCTGTTTCACCGGGGAGCACGCCGCGCATCCTGTCGGGCGCGCTGGCGTATCTGGCCCTGCACATGGAAGGAGACGGCTCCTGTCCGCGCGCGGCGTACCTCGCGTCGCTGCTGCTCAACCGCATCGCCGACGATCCGCAGAACGACGCGCAACTGCGCTGCGAAGCGCAGCGCCTGGCGGAAACCATCGCGGCCGCCGGCGACCATTACGGTCCCGCGCGCCGGAGCCGCTCCCTCCCCTCCGATTCCACGTTTTGATCGACCCAGCGCCATGACCCAGCAACTTCGGCTCGCCGCCATCATCGCCCTGCTCTCCTCGTCCGCCCTGCGCGGCACGACGGCCAGCAAGGGCGCCGCCCTGTGCATGCACCTGGAGACCCTGCTGAAGCAGCCGGACGCGCTCGACGGCCACCTCCGGGAGACCCTCGCCGCGGCGCTCAAGGAATGGAAGCTCGCCGCCCACGTCCAGTCCTGCCCGCCGCAGCACCGGACCAACCTGTCGTCAGCGCCGGCCGTATTGCACTGACCGTCTCACCACCCTCGCTTCGATTGGAGAAACAACCATGTCGCGTTATACCGGACCCCGACGCAAAGTCATGCGCGCGCTAGGCGTCGACCTGCCCGGCCTGTCCCGCAAAAGCACCGAAGGCCACAACCATCCGCCCGGCCAGCACGGCCTGCAGAAGGCGAACCGCAAAAAGTCCGAGTTCGGGCTGCAACTGATGGAAAAGCAGAAACTGCGCTTCAACTACGGCGTGACGGAAACCCAGCTGCGGCGCATCGTCGAGGAAGCCAAGCGGCAGAAGGGCGCCACCGGCAACCGCATCGTCGAACTGCTCGAACGCCGGCTCGACAACATGGTCTTCCGCGCCGGTTTCGCGCCGACGATTCCGGCGGCCCGGCAGATGGTCAACCACGGACACATCCAGCTCAATGGGCGCCGGGCCACCATCCCGTCGATCCGCGTGCGCGCCGGCGACGTGTTCGGGCCGACCGAAGGCGGCAAGAAGCTCGAACTGCTGCAGGCCACGCTGAAGGACCCCGCGCTCGAACGCCCGGAATGGATCGCGCTCGATGCGCAGGCGCCGTCCGCCCAGCTGACGCACCTGCCGGAGGGCGCCGACGCGGCGCCGTTCCCGCTCGACGTGCAGCGCGTCGTCGAATATTACGCAACCCGCATCTAGCCGGATGGCACGGGCAATGTCCGGGAACAGCCTGATCATCAGCGTGCTGATCGCGGGCGCGGTGCTGTTCCTGGTATTGCAATTCGGCTGAACGGACGCCGCGGACGGACATGACGGACACAACAGCGGCGAAACATCCAGGCCATCAATCGAGAGAGTCCTTTCCATGCGGTACCGGTTCTTCTGCTTTCTGAGCGGCTTGCTGCTGGCCCTGTCGGCCGCGGCCGCGACCTCTTCGGCGCCGGACTTCCCGGCGCTGGCGCGCGACATCGAGCGGCGCCTGGACCTGGCGGCCGAGCTTTATGCCAAGCAGGACGCCACCGAGGCGCGGGCCCAGGTGCAGGGCGCCTATTTCGAGGTGTTCGAGAACCTGGAGGGGCCGATCCGCATCAACCTGTCGGCGCAGAAGAGCATCGAGATGGAAAGCGCGTTCGGCGAGATCCGCAAGATGATCGCCGCGGGACGCCCGCACGCCGAGGTCGCCGCGCGCATCGGCAAGCTCAAGGCCGAGATCGACGAGGTGGTGCCGCACCTGAGCAGCGGCCACCAGCTGGTGGCCGAAAGCCAGCACGGCGGTTATGACGATCCGCGCATCCTGCCCCATTGGCGGCAAAGCATGCAGATCATCGACGACCGGCTGGCCGAGGCCATGAGCGCCCACGAGGCGGGCAAGGTGGAGGAGGTGCGCCAGAAGATCCAGCAGGCGCAGTACGACGGCTACAAGAACTCCGAAATGGAAATCGCCATCCGCCAGTTCCGTTCCAGCGAACAGTCGGGCGCCATCAACAAGCAATTCACCAAGCTGATGGAACTGGCCGAAAAGCAGGCCACGCACGGCGAATTCGGCTACGAGATCACCAACCTGCTGCAGGACATCGGCGACCTGCTGCCCGACCTGCCGGCCACCCGTCCGGACCAGAACCCGCAGCCGGCCGCCGCCGACGCGCAGGGCGCCAACACCGACTGGAAAAAGGTGGTGGCCGACATCGACGCCGCCGTCGCCGCCGCCATCGCCCAGTACAAGAACGGCGACGCCAAGCAGGCCATCATGGCCGTGCAGGACGGCTACTTCGACCTGTTCGAGGCCTCCGGCATGGAAAACAAGGTCGGCGCGCGCGATGCCGGCGTCAAGACCACGCTGGAAGGCTATTTCACGCGCATGGTCAGCCTGATGAAGGCGGGCCGGCCGGCCGACGAGGTCGCCGCCCAGGCCGCCTCGCTCAACGCCGACCTGAACAAGGCGGCCGAGATGCTCGGCGGCTCCGGCCAGCAGAGCAGCTGGGGCCTGTTCATCTACAGCCTGCTGATCATCCTGCGCGAAGGGCTGGAGGCGCTGCTGATCGTCGCCGCGATCGTCGCCTACCTGGTCAAGAACCAGCATCGCGACAAGCTGCCGCTGATCCGCCAGTCGGTGCTCGTGGCGCTCGGCGCCAGCGTGGTCACCGCCCTGCTGTTCCAGATGCTGTTCGCCAACTCCGGCGCCAGCCGCGAGCTGCTGGAAGGCTTCACCATGCTGATCGCGGTGGTGATGCTGTTCTCGATGAGCTATTGGCTGCTGTCCAAGATCGAGGCGCGCCACTGGAAGGCCTATCTTGAAGGCAAGCTGTCTCAGTCGCTGAGCAAGGGCTCGCTGGTCGGGCTGTGGCTGACCAGCTTCCTCGCCGTGTATCGCGAGGGCGCCGAGACCGTGCTGTTCTACTTCGCCCTGTTCGGCGACGCCTCCTCCACGGCCGACATGGCGTCCATCGGCGCGGGCTTCGTCGCCGGCTCCGTCCTGCTGCTCGCCGCCTACCTGGTGATGCGCTACACGGTCGTCAAGCTGCCGCTCAAGCCCTTCTTCCTCTTCACCGGTTCGTTCATGTACCTGATGGCCTTCGTCTTCGCCGGCAAGGGCGTGCTCGAACTGATCGAAGGCAAGCTGTTCCAGCCCACGCTGCTGCCGGGTGCGCCCGAGATCGGCTGGCTGGGCATCTACCCCTATGTCGAGACCCTGGCGCCGCAGGCGGCACTGATCGTTGCCGCCCTGGCCGCGCTGTGGGTCATGGCGCGCCAGCGCGCCGGCAGCCCTACCCCGCAGAACACCGCGGTTTCCTGAGTCTTTTTCCCGTTCCGGGCTTTTTCTAAAAAAGGTAAAACCACCATGGACTTCCGTAAAACCCTGTACACCGGCGCCTGCACCGTCGCCATGTTCACCGCCACCCAGGCGTTCGCCTTCAAGGAATATCCGGCCGGGGAGCCGGTGACGATGAACGAGATGGAGATCGCCGCCGTCTACCTGCAGCCCATCGACATGGAACCGCGCGGCATGGGCCTGCCGGCCGCCAAGTCCGACATCCACCTGGAAGCCGACATCAGCGCCACCGAGGGCAACAAGAACGGCTTCGGCAAGGGCGAGTGGATGCCCTACCTGACCATCTCCTACACCCTGGTCAACAAGGACACCGGCGCCAAGCAGACCGGCACCTTCATGCCCATGGTGGCCAGCGACGGTCCCCACTACGGCAACAACATCAAGATGATGGGCGTGGGCAACTACACCGTGACCTACCACATCGAGCCGCCGCCCAAGGCCGGCATGCACCGCCATACCGACAAGGAAACCGGCGTGGCCCGCTGGTGGAAGCCCTTTGACGTCAAGTTCGACTTCAAGTACACCGGCCTCAACTAGGACGGTGCCCGCCGCACGGCAAAACGGCTGGTTCCACGGAACCGGCCGCTTGCGTTTCAAGGAGCCGCGCGCCGACGCCGTCGGCGCGCCCATGCATCGATGAGCCATTTCTTCGTCCTGGTCCTGCAAAGTTTCCTGATTCCGGTCCTGCTGCTGGGCCAGCACTGGAGCGCGCAGGCGCGCGTGCCCGCGCCGCGCGTCGCGCTGGCGACGGCGGTCGCGCTCGCCGCCGGCACGGCGCTGGGCGCCGTGTGGCCGGCCGAGCAGACCTTCGTGCTGGGCGCCACGCTGGCGCAGATCGCCATCCTGGTCCTGCTGGTCGGCGCGCAGTTCGGCCCGCGCTCGCTGCGTCGTCCGCCCCTGGCGCTCGCCCTGCACGCGCTGGTGATCGCCATGGCGGCCTTCCGCTGGGGGCAGAACCCGCAGCTCAAGGCCGTCACGCCGACCGGCATCGTCAATACCGACCTGCTGCTCAACACCGCCGCCATCGCCGGCGCCTTCGCCACGGTGGCGGCGCTGGCCTTCCTGCTGGCCTGGATGGAGCGGCGGCAGCCGCGCTGGCGGCGGCCGTTCATGGCGCTCCTCGCCTGCCTGCTGCTGGTGCCGCTGACCGGCGAGCTGATGCTGGCGCTGGTCAAGCTGCAGGTGCTGCCGCTGACCCGCGGCTGGATCAGCGTCATCGCCCGCGCGACGGCGTTCTCTGGCCAGCTCGGCTACGCCGCCCTGGCCCTGCTGCTGGCGCGCGCCGGCCTGTACGCCGCCGGCGTGGTGCTGCCGCAGCGCGCCGTCATGCGGCATGAAGCGAACGCCATCGCCCGCCGCCAGGCCACGGCGAAGTACCGCGAGACGCGCCGCGTGCTGGTCGGCACGCTGGCGCTGCTGCCGCTGGCCGGCAGCGTGCAGTGGTACTGGAAGGCCGTCGCCTCGCGCCCGCCGCGCCTGTCGGAAGCCACGCGGGTCGCGCTCGACGCCGGCGACGAGATCCGCCTGGCCGTGGAGCCGCTGCGCGACGGCCGCCTGCACCGCTTCGCCTGGGTGGCGGAGGACGGCAAGCTGGTGCGCTTCTTCGTCATCAACCGCTATCCGGACAAGCTCAGCCTGGCCGTGGTGTTCGACGCCTGCCTGCTGTGCGGCGACCAGGGCTACGCGCAGCAGGGCGACCAGGTCACCTGCGTGGCCTGCGGCGTGTATCTGTTCACCCCGTCGATCGGCAAGCCCGGCGGCTGCAACCCGGTACCCATCGAAGGCTGGCAGGTCGAGGGCGACGCCCTGCGCATTCCGCGCGCCAGCCTGGAGGCCGGCCAGCCCATGTTCACCACCGTGGTGGAACTGACCGTGACCGATCCGGTGGACGGCAGCCAGCTCAAGAACACCACCGCCGAGTACAGCTACACGCATGGCTCGCGCACCTATTTCTTCAACGATCCGGCGCATTACGAAGCCTTCCGCGAGGCGCCGGAAAAATACCTGCAGGAGCCCTAGCCGTGTTCTGGCGAATCGTTCGTCAATCCTGGCGGCGCAACCCGCGCCGCCGGCTGCTGGCGGTGCTGACGGTGTTCCTCGCCGCCGGACTGGTGTCGGCGCTGATGGCGGTGTCCATCGACGTCGGCGACAAGATGGCGCGCGAGTTGAAATCCTACGGCGCCAACATCCTCATCGAGCCGGCCGGCCAGGCCACCCTGCCCGCGCTGTTCGGCGAGCAGGACAGTCCCCTGACCGGGCAGGATTTCCTCGACGAGGAGGAACTGCCGGTGATCAAGGACATCTTCTGGCGCAACAACATCGTCGGCTTCGCGCCGCTGCTCTCCGGGGTCGCGCGCGTCGGGGAGCGCGAGGTCGGCGTGCTCGGCACCTTCTTCGACCAGCCGCTGGCGGTGCCGGACGAGGACGACTTCCACACCGGCCAGAAGATCATCAGCCCGTACTGGAAGGTGGAGGGCGCATGGCCCGCCGACGGGGAGGCGCAGGCCCTGGCCGGCCGGCATCTGGCCGCGCGCGCCGGCTGGAACGTCGGCACCGTGCTGACGCTGGCAGGCCCCGGCGGGCGGCAGGAGATCACCATCACCGGCCTGCTCACCACCGGCGGCGAGGAGGAAACCCGACTGGTCCTGCCGCTCGCCCGGGCGCAGGAACTGCTCGACTTGCCCGGCAAGGTGCAGGCGGTGCGCGTCTCCGCGCTGACCGTGCCGGAAACCCAGCTCTCGCGCAAGGCGCGGCGCGGCGTGGACAGCCTCGACGCCGAGGAATACGACCTGTGGTACTGCACCGCCTACGTCTCCTCGATCGCCCACCAGCTCGAAGAAGCCATCTCCGGCTCGGTGGTGCGGCCGATCTGGCAGGTGGCGGCCTCGGAAGGCGCGATCATCCGCAAGATCCAGATCCTGCTGGCGGTGGTCACGCTGGCCGCGCTGGTCGCCTCGGCGATGGGCATCGCCTCGCTGATGACCAGCACGATCATGGAACGCTCGCGCGAGATCGGGCTGATGAAGGCGCTCGGCGCGCGGCCCTGGCAGATCCTGCTGGTGTTCTACGCCGACGCCGTGCTGGCCGGCCTGATCGGCGGCGCGCTCGGCTGCCTGGCCGGCTGGGGCGTGGCGCGCGCCATCGGCATGGCGCTGTTCGGCACGCCGCTCGGCTTCGCCTGGGTCGTGGTGCCCTGCGTGCTGCTGCTCTCGGCGTTCATCGCGGTGAGCGGCACCTGGCTGCCGGCGCGGCGCATCGCCCGCCTGTACCCGGTGGAGGTGCTCTATGGCCGCCACTGAGGCCGTTTTGAGCACCGGCCCGAAGCCCGGCCTCCTGCCGGACGCCGTCGCGCGGCGCCGCCGCGCCATGTTCTGGCACCTGGTGCTGCGCGCCCTGCGCCTGCGCCGGCAGCGGGTGCTGGTGGTCTTCGGCGCGCTGGCCGTGGGCGCGGCCATCGTCACCGCCATGGCCGCGGTGTATTTCGACATCAACGCCAAGATGAGCCAGGAACTGCGCAGCTTCGGCGCCAACTTCTACGTCGGGCCGGGCGGTACCGGCCGCATGGCCGAGGCGGACTACGACGCCGTGCTCGCCGCCGCGCCGACGGGCCTCGTCACCGCCGCCAGCCCGTATCTGTACGGCATGGCCCGCACCGAGAAGGAAAAGGTGGTGATGCTCGGCCTGTCCTTCGCCAGCCTGCGCCAGCTGGTGCCCTACTGGCAGGTCAGCGGCAACTGGATCGGCGTCGATTTCGACGACCGCAGCGCCATGCTCGGGCGCAAGCTCGCCGAGCGCCTGGAGCTGCAGCCCGGCGGCACGCTGACGCTGGTCGAGGGCGGCGCGCGCAAGGCGCTGCGCGTGCGCGGCCTGATCGAGGCGGGCGACGCCACCGACAACCTGCTGGTGGTCACCCTGGGCCTCGCCCAGCGTTGGCTGGACGCGCCCGGCCAGATCAGCCACGCGCTGTTCAGCCTGGACAGCAACCTCGGCCGGGCCGACGGCTTCGCCACGCGCATGCGCGACGAGCACCCGGACCTCGACGTGCGCCCGATCCTCAAGGTCTCCGCCAGCGAAGGCCAAGTGCTGGACAAGATCAAGGGCCTGATGGGACTCGTCTCGGTGGTGATCCTGGTGCTGTCCACGCTGTGCGTGAACACCACGCTGATCGCCATCGTCGGCGAGCGCGCGCGCGAGTTCGCGCTGCAGAAGGCGCTCGGCGCGCGCGACCGCGACCTCGTCCTGCAAATCCTGGCCGAGACCGGGCTGACCGCGCTGGCCGCCACCGTCACCGGCTGCGCGCTCGGCTACCTACTGGCGCAGGGGCTCGGCCGCGCGGTCTTCTCGGCCGCCATCGACCTGCGCTGGCCGGTGCTGCCGCTGACC
>JADHEE010000278.1_pt1 | contig 23287 bp, 26 predicted proteins | sample 8952401 | NCBI WGS metagenome assembly JADHEE01 (sample SAMN16124438, study PRJNA663242) | bioreactor sludge metagenome | isolation source: sludge (ammonium) | place: India:Bengaluru | collected 2019-02-28 | reverse complement strand
TAAGGTAAGCATCCATGAAAAGCATGAAACTGGAGTGGAAAAGAGGTGACTGGGCGGCGTACTTCGGGTTGATGACCAACAACCTGACGAACCTGCTGACCATGATGGGGCTGCTCATTTTTGTCGTCGGCATCCCGAAAGAGATTGTTTATGGCCGTATTGCGCCAGCCTTCGGGCTGGCGGTACTGGTGGCGAGCGTCTGTTATGCGTGGTTTGGCCTGCAGATGGCGCGCCAGACCGGGCGTAACGACGTGACTGCACTGCCGTCGGGGCCGAGCGCCCCGTCGATTTTCACCGTCACCTTTCTGGTGCTGATGCCGGTCTATCAGCAGACCGGCGATGCCGATTTCGCCATCCAGATCGGCCTGGTGTGGTGCTTCGTGGAGGCGATGATCCTCGCGGGCGGTTCCTTCCTGGGCGAAACCATCCGCAAGATGATCCCACGCACCGTGCTGCTGTCGTGCCTGTCTGGTTTAGGTTTGCTGCTCCTGGCGATGAACCCGATGCTGCAGGCGTTCGAAGCGCCGACCGTGTCGTTCATCGTGCTGCTGCTGATCTTCATCAACTGGTTTGGCAAAAAGCCGATTTTCGCCCGCATCCCCACCGGTCTGCTGCTGCTGATCGCCGGTACGGCGCTGGCGTGGATCTCCGGCCTGCAAAGCCCGGAGGCGATTAAAGCCTCGATGTCCTCCTTCGGCTTTAACCCGCCGGAAGTGCATATCGACAGCTTTATGCAGGGACTGCCGCACGCGCTGCCGTATCTGGCGTCGGCGGTTCCGCTGGGGCTGGCGAACTACATCTTTGACCTCGAGAACATCGAGAGCGCCCACGCGGCGGGGGATGAGTACCCGACCCGCAAGGTGATGCTGGCCAACGGTCTGGCCTCCATGCTGGGCTGCCTGATGGGTAACCCGTTCCCGGTGACGGTCTACGTCGGCCACGCGGGCTGGAAAGCGATGGGGGCCAGCATCGGCTACACGCTGGCCTCCGGCGTGACCATGTTCATCGTGCCGCTGTTCGGGCTGGGGGCCTTTATGCTCGCCATCATCCCGATGACCGCCATCGTGCCGATTCTGGTCTTTATCGGGGTGGTCACCGCCAACCTGGTGGTGAGGGAAACGCCCAAAGTGGAGGTGCCCGTTATCTTCATCTGTCTGTTCCCGTGGATCGCCAACTGGGCGCTGACCATGATGAACAGCGTGATGGGGGCGGCGGGCACCAACGCGGCGAAAATCGGCACCGACGTGCTGCACAGCAAAGGGATTTACTACGAAGGGCTGATGCACCTCGGCAATGGCGCCCCCCTCGCCAGCATGCTGTGGGGCTGTATCGCCATCTTCGCCATCATCAATAAACCGCTGCGCGGTGCCATCGCTGCCGCCGTCGGTGCGCTGCTGGCCCTGTTCGGGGTGATCCACGCCCCGGTAGTCGGCTTCGCCGAAGGCAGTTCCCTGACCTTCGTGCTGGCCTATCTGATGATGAGCGGCATGTTTGTGGTGAAGCACGTGCTGGATAGCCGGGAAGCGTCGAGCGCGGCGGCACCGGTTTCCGAAGCTTAAGAGCGACCCCTCACCCTAACCCTCTCCCCCTAGGGGAGAGGGAACGATTACACCCTCTCCCCTAGGGGGAGAGGGCAGGGGTGAGGGGCCCAGACCGCACCGTTACGAAGGAAAACGTATGAAACAACTCATGGTCGTCGCCATCGGCGGCAACAGCATTATCAAAGATAACGCCAGCCAGTCGATTGAACACCAGGCGCAGGCGGTGAAAGCGGTCGCGGAGTCGGTGCTGGAAATGTTGGCCTCCGACTATGACATCGTGCTTACACACGGCAACGGTCCCCAGGTGGGGCTGGATCTGCGCCGGGCCGAAATTGCCCACGAGCGGGAAGGACTGCCGCTCACCCCGCTGGCAAACTGCGTGGCCGATACCCAGGGCGGGATCGGCTACCTGATCCAGCAGGCGCTGAACAACCGCCTTGCCGCTCGCGGCGAGCAAAAGGCGGTGACGGTGGTCACCCAGGTGGAAGTGGATAAAAACGACCCCGGCTTTACCCATCCCACTAAACCCATTGGCGCGTTTTTCAGCGAGGCCCAGCGGGACGCGCTTCAGCAGGCCCATCCCGACTGGCATTTCGTCGAAGATTCTGGCCGCGGATACCGCCGCGTGGTGGCCTCGCCGCAGCCGGTGCGTATCGTCGAAGCCGACGCCATCAAGGCTCTTACGCAAAAAGGCTTTGTGGTGATTGGCGCGGGCGGCGGCGGCATTCCCGTAGTGCGTACCGAACAGGGCGACTACCAGAGCGTGGATGCGGTGATCGACAAAGATCTCTCCACCGCGCTGCTGGCCAGAGAGATCCGCGCCGATGTGCTGGTGATCACCACCGGCGTGGAGAAAGTGTGCATTAACTTCGGCAAACCCAACCAGCAGGCGCTGGAGACGGTGAACGTGGCGCAGATGACGCGCTACATGGAGGAGGGCCACTTCCCGGCAGGCAGCATGCTGCCGAAAATCGTTGCCAGCCTGGCATTCCTGCACCACGGCGGCACGCGGGTGATCATCACCTCGCCGGACTGCCTGCCTGCGGCGCTGCGCGGGGAGACCGGTACCCATATTGTGGCTTAACCCCGGCGGGCTTCAGTCCGCTGCGTGTGTTGTGGCTTAACTTCGGCGGGCTTCAGCTGGCGGCATGCGGGTAATCATCACCTCGCCGGACTGTCTGCCCGCAGCGCTGCGCGGGGAAACAGGTACCCATATTGTGGCTTAACCCCGGCGGGCTTCAGCCCGCTGCGTGTGTTGAGTTTAACTTCGGCGGGCTTCCTGCCCGCTGTGTGTGGTGTGACTCAACTCCGGCGCGCTTCAGCTCGCGGCATGTGTTGTGGTTTAACCCCGGCGGGCTTTAGTCCGCTGTGAGTGTAATGAATTAACCCTGGCAGGCTTCGGCCCGCTGGTTGTGAATAGGTAAGTAAAAGGAAGAGACAATGACAGAGAATAAAAGCCGCCGGGAGTTTCTCAGCCAGAGCGGCAAAATCGCTACTGCTGCCACCGCCTGCGCCCTGTTTGGCGCGACCGGATCCGTCGCGTATGCTGCTGACCCAGCGAAACCGATCTGCGAGACGGGCAAACCGATGAACATCACCGCGACACACTACTATCTGGACAACGTGCTGCTGGAGGCCGGGTTTAACTTTGACGGCAACGTGGCCGTCAGCACCCGCACCGAGCTGAAAACGCTGGAGATCAAGGACGGCAAAATCGCCGCGCTGCTGGACAATAACAGCCACGCCGACGCCACGCTGCCGCACTACGATGCTGGCGGCAAGCTGCTGCTACCGGCGATGCGCGACATGCACATCCATCTGGATAAAACCTTCTACGGCGGCCCGTGGCGCTCGCTTAACCGTCCGGCGGGCACCACCATTCAGGATATGATCCGCCTTGAGCAGAAGCTGCTCCCGGAACTGCAACCCTACACTCAGGAGCGGGCAGAAAAGTTAATCGATCTGATCCAGTCGAAAGGCTCCACCATCGCCCGCAGCCACTGCAATATCGAACCGGTTTCCGGGCTGAAAAACCTGGAAAATTTACAGGCGGTACTGGCCCGGCGTAAACCTGGCTTCGATTGTGAAATTGTCGCCTTCCCGCAGCACGGACTGTTGCTCTCGAACGCTGAAAAGCTGATGCGCGAAGCGATGCAGGCCGGGGCGCACTACGTCGGCGGGCTGGATCCCACCAGCGTCGATGGCGCGATGGAGAAATCCCTCGACCTCATGTTCCAGATTGCGCTTGATTACGACAAAGGGGTGGATATCCACCTGCACGAAACCAGCCCGGCGGGCGTGGCGGCGGTGAACTACATGGTGCAGACCGTGGAGAAAACCCCCGAGCTGAAAGGCAAGCTGACCATCAGCCATGCCTTTGCGCTGGCAACGATGAACGAGCAGCAGGTGGATGAGATCGCCACCCGCATGGCGGCGCAGCAGGTGACTATCGCCTCCACGGTGCCAATTGGCACCCTGCATATGCCGCTTAAGCAGCTGCGCGATAAAGGCGTATTTGTCATGACCGGCACCGACAGCGTGATCGACCACTGGTCGCCGTATGGCCTCGGCGACATGCTGGAAAAAGCCAACCTCTATGCCCAGCTCTATATTCGCCCGAACGAGCAGACGCTTTCTCGCGCATTAGGGATAGCGACCGGCGACGTGCTGCCGCTGAACGACAACGGCGAGCGGGTATGGCCGAAAGCCCAGGATGCCGCCAGCTTTGTGCTGGTGGATGCCTCCTGTTCCGCCGAAGCGGTGGCGCGCATTTCCCCGCGTACCGCCACCTTCCATAACGGCAACCTCGTCTGGGGCACGGTAGGCTGAGAGATCCCCACAAAAAAATGGGCACGGTCGGCCCCCTCTCCCCTTTGGGGAGAGGGTTGGGGTGAGGGGAAAAATGCGACCTCCCTGTGGGCTGAGGCTCCCCACAAAAAATTGGCACGGTCGGCCCCCTCTCCCCTTTGGGGAGAGGGTTGGGGTGAGGGGCGAACATGCCACCTCCCTGTGGGCTAAGCGATCCTCACACAAAAACTGGCACGGTCGGCCCCCTCTCCCCTTTGGGGAGAGGGTTGGGGTGAGGGGAAACATGCCACCTCCCTGTGGGCTAAGCGATCCTCACACAAAAACTGGCACGGTCAGCTCCCTCTCCCCTTTGGGGAGAGGGTTGGGGTGAGGGGAAACATGCGACTCAGGTGGGCCGAGGGATCCCCACAAAAAACTGGCACGGTCAGCCCCCTCTCCCCTTTGGGGAGAGGGTTGGGGTGAGGGGAACAGGCGACCTCCCTGTGGAATAGGACAACAGATCGTATTGGCGCTACAGGTGATACCCCGATAATCGCAGCTCCCGGTCAATCCACTCGACAAACTGCTGGATCTTCCAGCTGCGCTCGTTCATATGCGGCATCACCAGATGATGCGCGTTAATGGCAATACCCGGCTCGGCGGGAAACACCTCTACCAGCGAACCGTCGTTCAGGTGGTCGGTGGCCATCATTTTACTTTCCAGAATAAACCCCAGTCCCATGCGGGCGGCTTCAAAGCTCATATAGGAACGGTCGAAGCTCAGGCTGAAGTTGAGCCAGGGCCTGTCGATGTTGTGCCACGCGAACCATTTTTCCCAGTTAACCAGGGTGCTGGTGGAGGAAATCAACGCCTGTTGCAGGAGATCCTGCGGTGACGCGACCGGGTGCTCGCGCAGATAGTCCGGCGAGGCCAGCACCACCAGCGCATCGTTTTTAATGGTCATCACCCGATAGGCGTCCCAGTCCGGGATGCCGTGACGAATATCGATATCGATGTTATCCCGGGCGAACTGCAGGTTTTCATACGAGCAGGTCAGGTTAACGGTGATATCAGGATAGTGCGCGCGAAACTTGCCCAGACGGCGCAGCAGCCATGTCAGGCCAAAAGTGGGGGAAGAGTGAATGCGCAGCACCGGGTTATCCGCTTCCTTCATTACCTGCTCGGTGGCGCGGCCAATCGCGCTCATGGCCGCCGACACGTCACGGAGGTACTTTTCCCCGGTCTGCGTAAGCAGTACGCCTTTGCCGCTGCGGATAAACAGCTTTTTGCCCAGCCAGGCTTCCAGCGCCGCAATCTGATGGCTCACCGCCGATGGTGTGACGTTAAGTTGCTCGGCCGCCTGGTGAATACTCAGGGCATTGGCGACCGCCAGGAAAGACTGAATATTTCGCAGCGAGGGTAAGGGTAGCGTCTGGCGATCCTGCGCGGGCATAACCCGTTCTCCTTGAATCTGTTGCGGTAAAAAAACATAGCATTCTGGCCTGGTGCCAGCAATGTTATTCGGGCTGAATGGATTAAACATGATCCCCGCCACATTTTTCTGCGCATTATATCCCGGCCAATTTCCGCGTTATTTTTATGACGTATATCGCGAATCAAATTTATCTCAGCAATAAATGAGTTTTATTGCATGGTGTTTCAAATGCAAGCCGATATATTGACGTTGAACACGAAATTAAAACGACTCACGTTGTTCGAATAATGAGGTAAAACATGTCTCGTATAGAACAAGCTACCCCCTACATAGCGACCAAAAAAACCAATTATCGCTTCGTGGTACTGGCGTTGATATTTATTGTGTATGCCATTAATTATGCAGACAGAACAAATATCGGAGCCGTACTTCCCTTTATCATCGACGAATTCCATATCAATAATTTCGAAGCCGGTGCCATCGCCAGTATGTTTTTTCTGGGCTATGCACTCAGCCAAATCCCGGCGGGCTTTTTTATCGCCAAAAAAGGCATCCGCGGTATGGTGGCGCTCTCCATTTTTGGCTTTTCTGCCTTCACCTGGCTGATGGGTACGGCGACATCGGTACTGGGGCTGAAGTTTATTCGTCTCGGCCTCGGGCTGACGGAAGGGCCATGCCCGGTGGGGCTGGCCTCGACCATCAACAACTGGTTCCCGCCGAAGGAGAAAGCCACCGCCACCGGCGTCTATATCGCCGCAACCATGTTTGCGCCCATTTTTGTTCCGCCGCTGGCGGTCTGGATCGCCATGACCTGGGGCTGGCGCTGGGTCTTTTTCTCCTTCGCCATTCCGGGGCTGGTTATCGCGGTAGTCTGGTATCTGCTGGTACGCACCAAACCCGGTGAAAGCGCCTTTGTCTCCCGGGCCGAGCTGGAAACCATTACTCAAGGGCAAGAGACGGCCACCTCCCGCCGGGAAAATATTGTCATCGCACCGCGCTTTAGCGGGCTTGACCGCCTGATCCGCGTTCGCGACCTCACCCCGGTAAGCACGGTAAAAGGGCTGTTCACCTCGAAGAACATTCTGGGCGACTGCGTGGCCTACTTCATGATGGTGAGCGTACTTTACGGCCTGCTCACCTGGATCCCGCTCTATCTGGTGAAAGAGAAGGGCTTTACCTTCATGAGTATGGGGCTGGTCGCCAGCATGCCTTGCATCGGTGGGTTCATCGGGGCCATCTTCGGCGGCTACGTCTCGGACAAGCTGCTGGGGCGCAGACGCAAGCCGACCATGATGTTTACCGCCATCAGCACCGTGGTGATGATGATCATTATGCTCAATATTCCGCAAAGCACCGTGGCGGTCTGCATCGGCCTCTTTTTTGTCGGTCTCTGTCTGAATATCGGCTGGCCCGCCTTTACGGCCTACGGAATGGCCGTGGCAGACAGTAAAACCTATCCCATTGCCGCGTCGATCATTAATAGCGGCGGCAATCTCGGCGGATTTGTCTCACCGATGCTGGCCGGTTATCTGCTGGATAAAACAGGAAGTTTTAATTCCGTCTTTATTTATTTCGGCATTTGCGCGGCCATTGGTTTATTCGTGATATTCCTGCTGGAAGAGCCGAAATAATAAATTTAATACCCCTCACGATCATGGAGTAAATATATGCTACTGAAAGATAAAGTCGCCGTTATTACCGGCGCGGCCTCCGTACGCGGTTTGGGTTTTGCCACCGCAAAATTATATGCCGAACAGGGGGCAAAGGTTGTCATTATTGATTTAAATGCCGACGCCAGCCAGGCGGCTGCGGCGAGCCTGGGAGCAGCCCATCTGGGCCTGGCGGCCAACGTCAGCAACGAGCAGCAGGTTAACGCCGCTATCGAGCAGGTGCTGGGTAAATACGGGCGTATCGATATTCTGGTAAATAACGCCGGGATCACCCAGCCCATCAAGCTGATGGATATTAAGCGCGAAAACTATGACGCGGTACTGGACGTGAGCCTGCGTGGCACCTTGTTGATGTCCCAGGCGGTGATCCCCACCATGCGCGCTCAGCAGTCCGGCAGTATCGTCTGTATCTCCTCGGTATCGGCCCAGCGCGGCGGCGGCATTTTCGGCGGGCCGCACTACAGCGCGGCAAAAGCGGGCGTGCTGGGGCTGGCAAAAGCCATGGCGCGCGAGCTGGGGCCGGATAACGTGCGCGTGAACTGCATCACCCCGGGACTGATTCAGACCGATATCACCGCGGGCAAACTCTCCGATGAGATGAAAACCGCCATTCTGGCAGGCATCCCGCTGAACCGTCTTGGCGATGCGCAGGATATTGCCCGGGCCGCGCTGTTCCTGGGCAGCGATCTCTCTTCCTACTCCACCGGCATCACGCTCGACGTGAACGGCGGCATGCTGATCCACTAAGGAGACATCAACATGACTGATACGACAGTACAACAGGTCGCCGCTGCCGCCTGGCGCATTCGCCGCTATGCGCTGCGGATGGGGGAAGTGCAGGGGCAGGGTTATATCGGCCAGGCGCTGGGCTATGCAGATGTGCTGGCCACCGCCTTTGCCCACGGCATGTCCATCAAACCCGACGAACCCGAATGGAAAGGACGCGACCGCTTTCTGCTCTCCCACGGGCACTACGCCATCGCCTGTTATGCGGCGCTGATCGAGGCGGGGATTATCCCCGAAGAGGAGCTGGAGACCTACGGCTCGGACGACAGCCGTCTGCCAATGTCCGGTATGGCGACCTACACGCCGGGCATGGAGATCTCCGGCGGCTCGCTGGGACAGGGCTTGAGCATCGGCGTGGGCATGGCCCTGGGGCTGAAGCATAAAAACAGTGCAGCCTGGGTGATCAACTCCATGTCCGACGGCGAGCTGGACGAGGGGTCTACCTGGGAGGCGGCGATGTCTGCCGCCCATTACGGCCTGTCGAACCTGATCGTGCTGGTGGATATCAACCGTCAGCAGGCCGACGGCAACTCGCACAAAATCCTCGGCTTTGAGCCGCTGGAAGATAAGTGGACCGCGTTCGGCTGGTACGTGCAGCGGGTCAACGGTAATGACGTGCCATCTCTGGTCGCGGCCTTTGATAACGCGAAGCGCTACCCGGAGAGCCAGCCGCGCGTCATCCTGTGCGACACCCTGATGGGCAAGGGCGTGCCCTTCCTTGAGCAGCGCGACAAGAACCATTTCATACGCGTGGACGCTGACGAGTGGCAAAAAGCGCTCGCGGTACTGGACGCGAACAAACCGGAAGGAGTGCAATGATGAGCCAGACAAGCGAGAAAAAACCGCGTTTAACCACCTCGGCCATGATCGCCTCTATTGCCGACGAAGGGCAGGAGACCCGCGCCGCGCCGTTTGGCCACGCGCTGGTGAAGCTGGCGGAGCAACGCCCGGAGATCGTCGGCATGACGGCAGATCTGTCGAAGTACACCGATCTGCATATTTTTGCCCAGGCTTACCCGGAGCGCTTCTACCAGATGGGGATGGCAGAACAGCTGTTAATGGGTGCCGCAGGCGGGATGGCAAAAGAGGGCTTTATCCCCTTCGCCACCACCTATGCAGTATTTGCTACCCGCCGCGCCTATGACTTTATTCATCAGGTGATCGCTGAAGAGCATCTCAATGTGAAAATCTGCGCAGCGCTACCGGGGCTGACCACCGGTTACGGCCCGAGCCATCAGGCAACGGAGGATATCGCCATCATGCGCGGCATTCCGGGCATGACCATTATCGACCCCTGCGACGCCATAGATACCGAGCAGGCGGTCCCCGCTATTGCGGCGCACAATGGCCCGGTCTATATGCGCCTGCTGCGTGGCAAGGTGCCGGTGGTGCTGGATCAGTACAACTACCAGTTCCGCATCGGTAAAGCCGCGCTGCTGGAAGAGGGGAGCGACGTGCTGATTATCGCCTCCGGGTTAATGACCATGCGGGCGCTGGAGGCGGCAAAACAGCTGCGTAAAGATAACATCAGCGTGGCCGTGCTTCACTCGCCGACCATCAAGCCGCTGGACGAAGAGTCCATTCTGGCGCAGGCGGCGAAGCCGGGCAGGCTGGTGGTAGTGGCGGAAAACCACAGCAGCGTCGGCGGGCTGTGCGAGGCGGTGGCCTCGCTCCTGATGCGCCACCGGGTGAACGTCGATTTCGATACCGTCGCACTGCCGGATGCCTTCCTCGATGCCGGGGCGCTGCCGACCCTGCACGACCGCTATGGAATCTCCACCGCGGCGATGGTGGAAAAAATTCGCCGCAGGCTGTGACATTAACCGGGGCGAGGCCGACTCGCCCCGATCGCCATTAATATCCCACCTTATACACCCGTCCGCTCTGCACCCCTTCCACGCTGCGGCGATAGGCCTGGGCCACGCTCGCGGCGGACACGCTTTCAAACCCCGGGAAGAAGCCGTCGTAGGCCTCGGCGGATTCGGTAAGCACCGTCGGGCTAATCAGGTTGATGCGGATCCCCCGCTGCAGTTCGCAGGCGGCAGCGCGAACAAAGCCTTCCAGCGCCGCATTCACCGTGGTGGCGTTCACGCCCTGGGCAATCGGCTCGTGGGCCACAATCCCGCTAATCAGGGTAATCGAGCCGCCTTCATTCAGGTAATGCTGGCCGGTTAGCGCCAGGCGCACCTGACCCAGTAACTTGTCCTGCAACCCCTGGTTAAATTCGCTGTCGGTCATGGTCGTAAGCGGGCCAAAGTGCAGCCCGCCGCTGGCGGAGACAATCGCATCCACCGGGCCGATCTTCTCAAACAGCGCCTGCACGCTGGCCTGCGAGGTGATATCCACCTGATGATCGCCTTTCGTGCGGCCCACGCGAATGACGTCGTGACGACGACTTAACTCTTCTGTGACTGCGCGACCAACCGTACCGCTGGCACCAATAATGACGATTTTCATAGCCGACTCCTTATGTTGTGAGCCTTCATTGTTTAGCAAATTAAAAGAGGGATAAACTGGGCTAAAGTTAGATCATTACTAACCAGAGGTTTGCAATATGGATAAGCTTCGCGGCATGGAGACTTTTATCGCGGTGGTGGAGAGCGGCAGCTTTACCGGTGCCGCGGCGCGGCTGGAGATGTCGGCGGTGATGGTCGGGAAGTACATCGCCTGGCTGGAGGCGCAACTTGGCACCCGGCTGCTGGAGCGCAACACCCGCCGCCAGAGTCTGACCGATGCCGGGCGGGTCTGGTTTGAAGAGGCAAAGCGGGTCATCGAGCAGGTCGCCATCGCTGAACGCTCGGTAGAGCGTCTGCGTACCGCCCCGGCGGGCACGCTGCGGGTGACGGCGCCCACCTCGTTCGGCGGGTGCGTGATCGCCCCGCTGACCGCCACCTTTTTGCAGCGCTTCCCGGAGGTGCGCGTCGAGCTGGATCTGACCAACCGGATGGTCGATCTGGTGGAGGAGGGGGTGGACCTGGCGATCCGTATCGGCGACATTCACACCGAGGATCTGGTGGCGAAATACCTTTGCCCGTACCGGATGGTGATCTGCGCCGCACCGGACTATTTAGCCCGTCACGGCACGCCGCAAACGCCGGACGATCTGGTGGATCATCTTTGTCTGTCGCACACGGTGTGGACCGCGCGCAACGAGTGGCGGCTACCGGGCATGGAAGGGGAGGTGCGCTGGAAGCGCGATGCGATCTTGCGCTGTAACGACGGGTACGGGCTGCGAATGGCGGCGATTGCCGGGGCTGGATTGCTGTTACAACCGGAGGTGCTGGTGGCGGACGAGCTGGCGAATGGTCGGCTGATTCGGGTGCTGGAGAATTTCACCCCACAGCCGAGGCCGGTGCATTTGTTGTGGCGTCAGGACTTACGACCGTTACCGAAACTTACCCAATTTATCGCACATATCATGAAACATGCACAGACTGTCCCCTCTCCCTTTCAGGGAGAGGGTCAGGCTGAGGGTTAGAAGCGATAACCTACGCCCACATTCCAGCCGTTGATGTCGTAATCGTCGCCCAAATCGGCAGTGGTGCCTTCGTAACCGACGTGGATCGACAGGTCAGGCGTTGCGTTAAACTGCACGCCCGCGCCGTAGGCAAAAGAGGTGGATTTCTCATTGATGCCGTCGCGCTGGGTATAGTAGTCGCCACCGTTCACCCAGGTGGTGTGGCCGTCTGCTTTCACGCGCGCCACACCGCCCAGTGCATACAGGGAAACGAATTCGTTCAGGCGATACGCCGGGCCAGCCATCAGGGAGTAATATTTCACTTCGATATGGTTTTTAACGGAGTCAGAGAAGAGATAATAATGCTCGTCCTGGTCGCCGCTCATATAGGTGAAGGAACCCATCAGGCTAACCGGGGAATCCCACTCATAGCGATATTGAACGTTAACGCCGCGGATATTTTTAAAGTCTTCAACGTTACTCTGCGCATAACCCACAGAAACGGTCTGATTATCCGCCAGAGCCGCGCCGCTTGTCAGCGTTGCCGCAACGCATACCGCCAGAGCTATTTTTTTCATTTCCCGTAATCCTTGTTGTCGTTTTTTATGTGTAATGCCATATCTCCCCATCCTTCAGGCTGGAGATATTCCACTGCAAATTAAGGCGGTAAAATTGTTGGTTTTTTTACTGGGGGATAAAATAGGGAATAATCTTAAAGGCCGGAATAGTCCTGGAATTAGCCCCCCCTGTATTGGTAGGGGAGCACGTTTACTCATCATAACCGTTGGTCATATTATTCTGAGTGTAATAATCCCGCAGATTAACTAACAGGAGACGTAAAGGGTAACTGGCGAGCAAGGATTTACTTTGCATCAGCAGGACCGGCATTAACCAGTAATTGACCGATTCTATTGTGCAGATCCCCTAACTCGCTCATATATTTATCAGGAGATTTCATGTAGTAGGTGAGTAGTGTCTGCTAATCGCCGTATTTAAAATCAATAGTGATTTTGAGCTTTTCAACATCGACTGTTATTTCACAGGCGTGCCAGAATGAGGGCCGTTGTGATGAGACATTTTCCACAATAAATGTCCTCAGCTCAACTAAGAGATCCAGCAATTCAGCATTGGCATGTGCGCCAGCAGTGAACCAGTTTGTCTCTCCTGAGGTGATGTCAACAAAATCAAATTCACATTTGCAGTGGTCGCCTTCAGGCGACAGCTCAGCGCGCGCGATGATTTTTGCGGCGTTATCGGGTGCTGCGGCTATTAAGACCGAGCCAATATCATTATAAATATCCTGGGATTGACGCATCATTTTTCCTGACAGATAAATTAGTTCAAATGAGGCAATTTTTATGCCCGTAATCATCATACACCATTCAGGCTAAAATTTGATAAAAATCGTTGCAAATTATGCTGTTATAATTTTTTCATCAGCGTTGCGTGACACAGGTAATTATGCTCCGTGTACTGAAGATGTAGTGAGTGGTTCCCATATTCGTATTTTGACCATCCATTGATCCAGCCAAGGAGCATGTCGACTTTGCCTTCGCCAGACAACGTGGGTTTTCCGATCAATTTTGTAATGAATGTCCTGTCCATCCCGCCTTTAATTCCTGGGATAAAATTGCCTGTAAAAGGTGAATATCCATCTTCATTGCCAAAATAAAACGAACATGACTTAAGCAGGCTTTCCGAAACCCCATCTCAATACCAGAGTGGAAAAATTTATAGTACTTCGTTTTCCCATCAGGATCGTTATATTCATCAGCTTCAGTTGATATAACCGGGGATTCACCAATAGCCTGACACAGGTTAATAACTTCAACAGAATCTTCCCTTTTACCAAGGACATCTATAAAACTAGCCCATTCCACTGTCATTTTATAACTCCCATCTGGCGTGTATTTCTCAACAATAATATCTTGTTCGTTAAAGCACAAACTTATAGCAAAAATTCCGCTAACCGAGTGCCAGGCAATTGTTAATTATCATAATAGGGTGTTCCCTGGGCTGTTTATCGGTAATAAAAAAACCAGATGATCAAACCTGCAGGCAACCCCAGCCAGGTTAACTCAAGACATATCAACACATCTTTGAAAGAGAAGGGGAAATCCTCCTTCACATTCCATGCTAATCCCGCACCGACTAAACGGCCAAGGAGCGTCAGGATGAACACGGCCAGACCTGTCGCGCAGCACAGGTAAACAAGGTTAATAAACGATTTAATGCTGTTTCTCATTCTTGAGATTCCCACCTGCGAAAGCGGATTTTTGTTCAGGAAAGAAGGTTAAACAGGTCCCGTCTGAGCTGATCGAATTCATCGTTTTCACCCATCAAAACTTTTCCGTTTCTATACAATACGAGATCGCTTAGTGACCCCATTCCGCTATACGTCTGTCAGCATGCTCCCGGCACAAAGGCCGGGGTTTTTCTATTTATTCAACAAATAAGGATTATACAGTGGTGATGCCTGCATTTTGGGCTTTATTTCATCATGCCAGATGCCAGATGCCAATTGCCCACTGCCGCGATTTCCCGTTAATAATCGGAACCACCGCAAGATCGGTTTCAAAAGATTTTAAAAACTTGCTGTAACAATGCATATAATCTTTTGATGATAAAGCGGAAAAATCTAATGTATCATCGAAGAGGTCATAGGTTTCATAAACTTTTTCCATAACCTCTGTGCTTACTCCGGCAATATAAGGCCGTAGATAAGAAGCGATAAAATCAATTGCGGAAGATCCCAATGAGACACCATCTTGTCCTCCGAAATACAACCATCCAGCCATAATTACCTCATAAGGTTAACAATATTTCCTGATTTTATTGTAACCAAAAAGGTTCATCATTTGGTCCTAATGCATTGTATTGCTCTGATGTTCTATTAACATCATCAATATAATGCGGCGCGTCGGTGAACCCAACTCTTACAGGTATATACTCATTAAAGCTTTGATAGTAAACCTCTGTACATTCTAATGCTTCATCAAAAGCTTTAAAGAATCGCTCAAAGACTGAAAACAGACTCCTTCCTTCAAAATTTAATCGGGAGTGATTTTTATCTATCCCAAATGACGACCACTCAATATTATCAGGTAATATTGCTGAAAATTCATTTTTAATGGAGTCCAGTTCGTTTTTGACTTTGTAAAGATCATCATAAGCTAAAGACCCACGGTAAAGTTTTTCCATTACCCAGGGATATTTGCTACCGTTGGTGCCGTTTTCTAATAAAGAAAGCACCACATTAAAAAAAACTTTCACATCAGACGCTGGCCCAACTTCTGCAAGAGTCATCGCTGCAAGTATTCCTACATTTTTCATTGTGTTTTAAACCTGATTGAGGAAGGAGCAATTGCACCATTTGATTTTTCTACAACGCCTTTTACAATTTTCATTCTATCTACGGCTGTCACACTCTGCCCACGCATATCAATCACTAATTGCTTTTGCATTCCTTCAGGTAAATTCTTCTGTCGCTAAACAGCCTGTTTTGCAACATTGTTAATCAATCCATTTTTGTTAGTCGTAATATTATAGTTTTTTACTTCAACACTACAAACATATCCTTGGCACCAGTCAGGACGAACTCCGCCTTTCGTACCATAAGGAACCTCTTTGCCGTCTTTGAAGCTGACTTGTTCACGCCATCCGTCACCGAGATCTTTACCTACATCTATTTCTGATTGCCTGCGGCTGGGACGTGAAGCAGTGGCTATCTCATCGTTGGCTTAGACGCTTCAATAACATCACCTTTAGCCAGTGCCTTCTCTGCTATTTTGAGCACGCCTGCAGCAACACGTCCTCCTGGAATTAAGGAAGCGGCTGCATTGAGATAATCCAGTGCTGACTATGCCTCCGCTACACTTTTTATAGTACCCACTACCGGAACAAAATCCGCTCCGAGCGAGGCCATCTCTTTCAGCGCTTCCCGACGCTCAGTGTACATTTTAACCGAGCAGGCTTCGGCGCTCATTCCGGCACAGTTTTCGCGCTTATAGCGTTCATTTTCGGCCTTCACCTGCTCTTCGGCCACTCAGGATGTGCGAGAGATTTAGAGAGTATTTGAGGGGGAGGGCCGAACTACGGCTACACTGAAAGGACAGCTTTGATAAGGTTAATAAACGATTTAGTGCTGTTTTTGATTTGGCTAAATGTTTGAAAAATCTCATAGCCCGATGCAAATGATCGGGCTGTTCTTTACCTGAAACGGGACATTCTGGCGTGCCGACACAGATTTCAGGATTTTTTACTTTTTATACTCCACAAACTTTTCTTCTAAATAATTCACCCAGTTCTCCATTAAATGATTCATATTTTCCGTCTGAGAATGCGTGGATGGATCATATCCATCAGCAGGAGGCATATATTTAACAAAACCCTCTATTTCAGCGGGGTAGTCAAAATCTGCATAAATAATTTCAACTTCAGATAATGGATCTGCAAAACTAGCACGATTGTTCCAAAGCCAGCTTAGAACGATAAATAACCATTTTTGCCTGATCGTCGAGTCATTGTCTTGCTCAAACCCTGTGCACAACTTCTCTAAAAAGAGAGACACCTCATTTGAACTCTCAGGCATAAGGAATGATAATTCAAGTTCAGAATCAGTATAACTTCCCGTTAAGACTATTTGTTCCGCCATCTTTATGGGCACGTCTGATGCAATGAGATTATTTTCATAACCCCACTTCACATCACACCATGAAAGATGAGTATTTTTAACAATAAAATCATAGGGTACCGGATATAACGTCATGTCACTTATCCTTCGGTGGCCGTTGATTAGGAAGACCGGTTATATTACCACCTTCAATAAATCTTTGGTGTGTAACTTTCCCTTGCTTATCAGAGATATACTCGTATATACCTTTCTTATCATTAAAGGAATCTTCAGCCTGAAGAAGTTTTCTTTCTACACCATCCCCCCCTTTGAGAGTGAAAACTTTCCCTTCCATCAATTGCTCCCGGCTCAGATAATTCGCCCCCCGATGAGTTGGGTCAGGTTTTAAACCACTACCAATTCTGTCTGCTCTAAGAATTTTATTAACAACCGAAGATTTTAATGCTGTTTCCACCATAGTCGTGGTTTTCACAACAATCTTCTCCGTGAGAACGACGCCGTTTTTCACCACGCCTGCACCACCAGCAAGCAGTCCAGCTATATCGGTAACCAGCTTGCCACCCTCGACCCCCGCATTAAACGAACCACTGGCGCCAGCTTTCTGATACTCCGCTTCCAAATGGTCAATACGATCTATATAGGACTGCTTTATCGCATCTGAAACGTTACCTAACACATCGCCACTGTTAAACAGTGATTTCAGCGCTTCGTAAGTTTGCTGCGGATTTGCCCCGACCTTCACGATACCGTCAACGGCATCATAGAGTCCTGCCGGCACGCCTGCGATCATCCCTGCTGCAAAGCTGCCATCCTGTCCAAGGTCAATTGCAGTCCATTTAGCCTGTGCGCCTGCCTTACACGCTAAAGTCTGACATTCAAACGGCCAAGGAGCGTCAGAATGAACATAGCCAGACCTGTCGCGCAGCACAGGTAAACAAGGTTAATAAACGATTTAGTGCTGTTTTTCATTCTTGAGATTCCCACTTGCGAATGCGGGATTTTTGTTCAGGAAAGAAGGTTAAACAGGTCCCGTCTGATTGCATGCTCCCGGCGTAAGGGCCGGGAGCGTTGATGACTAATCGTCGTATCGGAAGTCTATATTGAGTTTCATTTTTTCAATATCCAGCGTCACTTCACATCCATGCCATGCAGGGCGGCCATTGGTCAGATTATTTTCGATATAGTAGTTGCGAAGCTCTACCAGATAACGAAGGATATCTGTATTCGCCCTTCCACCTGCCGTTAACCATTGAATTTCATCAGCAGCATCAAGATAATCATATTCATACTTACAATGATCGTTTTCAGGTGATAACTCTGCACGCATAATGATCTTTTTAGCTTCGTCGGGAGCAATGCTGTATAAAACAGTACCGATATCTTTATAAATCTCTTGATCATTTCTCATTATTTTCCTCCCGGAGCATTAATAAAGTTTTATTATACTGGGCGCCCGCCATTGATAGAGTATAAAACGTTAAAGCTTTCCGGGCGACCTCCCGTTCCAGAATACACAGGTTCTATCTTACATTGACCTGCTTACCCTCTTTCAGTGCAGCAGCCCACGTATTTTCCATTTGTTTCCAGACACCCTTATTCAGATTGCCACTCATTGGAACAATATTAAACTTCTCACCCAAACCTCCAAAAATACTGGCTATGAGGTGACCACCTTCATCCCTGTAATCCCACATTTACCAGCCTTGCACTGTTGGTAGGTATTACGATCTCTCGTCAATAATGACAGATCGGCTTCAACAGATGCTACCCGTCCATGACTATCGGTCACAAAAGTTTTATCACCATCAATTTTATACGTTTTATTTGGCAGAGGATTATTCAGCTGTTTAATCCAGTTTCCCTTACTACCAGATACAGCAACAATTTCATCACTGGCCTTATTGATTAGCGTAGACGCAGTATCAAGATCGTCTTTTGCCAGTGCCTTCTCTGCTGCTTTAAGTACTTTCCCTGCTCCGTCACCTGCCCCCGGAATAATCGCTATTACAGCGGCCAGATAATCTACTTCAGATTGCGCTTCCGCAAACCCTTTAATATCTCCGACGATGAGTACAAATTCCACACCAAATAACGCCATATCCTTCAGCGCTTCCCGACGCTCAGTGTACATTTTAACCGAGCAGGCTTCGGCGCTCATTCCGGCACAGTTTTCGCGCTTATAGCGTTCATTTTCGGCCTTCACCTGCTCTTCGGCCACTTACTTTGTAATTTAACCCTGCGCCAGCATCGCTGCGATGTTGCCCTCAATTATGTATAGAGGCTATCGTCGTAGGGCGCTTCAGCCAGAATTTTTTGAATGTCAACTCGCGCCTCCGACTCCCAGGCTGGGTTCATATTCGCCATTATTTCAATAAATTTTGGAAAAGCGATGCGCCGTCCATCCCTCCCTTCAACCCTGTGTTCTAACTCATACTGGTAGGCAATCTGATAGGCGAATTCGGACATTATCCAATAAAGCAGCGTATTCAAAGAGTGAGTGACTTTTCGGGAAAACTCATACCCTCTTTCTGAGTAAATATAATTGTATGAATCTTTTTCGAATGAAATATAGGGAGTGCCGTCGCCATAGGGAGCAGAACACAGATTCACTGAATGTTTTGGAAAACCTGCTCGTAAAATAATTTCATCAACTTGTTTTTGTATTTCATTAATATTGGCGAGCATATTAGTGAACCTCACTGCACACTATTTCAACGTTAACTGGATGTTGCTACCATCAGGAACATCTCTTATTTGCAATGCAATATGGGCTCTTGCTTTCATTGCTACTGTCGATTTTTCTAAGTAAAGATTATCTGGCTCATATTTGCCACCCACAACAAACGGAATTTTGGGGGCCAGGCGATAGCCCGCAGGTATTGAACCATACTTCTTCTGCCATGCGTTTGCTAGTGGATAGCCTGTTAAGACCTGATAGTCTTCAAGTATGTTTTTACACCATTCATTGATATCAGGCGCAAGGTAATCAAAAGAGCCTGTTTCTGGATCGAACGTGTATATGCCATCTTTTTTTATACAAAATTGGCCGCCAAAAACATCTTCAGCAAAGAAAATGGCGTTACGAGCAAGATCATCGTAACAATCAATCCATAAGCTATTATCATTCCAGTCGATGAGGCCGATCTCTTCCCCGTCTGTCTCAACAGAGAAAACATGTAGAGCTGACTCGAAACCATAAAATCCGTTTCGTTTATTTAATAAATTAATTAAATCCTCAACCAGAGGATAATCATGAAAAGCTGCGGGTACTTTTTGCCCCTTTTCTGAGGAGATATCACTGCTGCAAACGGATAAGAGCTTTTCCCAAAATATAGACATGTTTAGTTCTCATATTTAAAGTCAATGTTAATCCTGAGTGTTTCAACGTTTACCGTTACCTCACAGCCCTGCCAGAACGGCTTTTCGAGTGATTGAACGTTATCAACGAAAAAATTCCTCAGTTCGACCAAAAGATCTAAAAGTCTTGCACTGGCATCCGCTGTTTCAGTAACCCAATGCTGGTTTCCCTGTTTATCAACATAGTCATAAGTAAACTCACCGCAGTCACTTTCAGATTCTAACTTTGCGTTCAGAATGATTTCTACCGCATCCTCAGGCGCGATCGAAAGCAATACCGCACCAATATCATTATAAATGTCCTGGGATTCGCGCATCTTTCCTCCTGTCTTGAACAAAAATCTAAAAAACCACCTGCGAGAGCGGGGGGTCAGGAAAGAAGGTTAAACAGGTCGCGCCGGAGCTGATCGAGTTCATCGTTTTCACTCATCAAAACCTTTCCGTTTCTATATATTACGAGATCGTTTAGAGACCCCATTCCACCATAGAGATTGAGAAAAATGTGTTTGGTATCATCAGAATCAAGCTCATATTTTTTAGCCAGTTTAAAAATACTGGCTGACCATTCGGCATATCCGCCTAATTCTAATAAGGTAGCCATGCGTTGCATTTTATCTACGATTAGAGTCGTTTTCTCGATGGTCATTTTACCGTCTTAATATCCATATTTTCAGAGGTTTTAAGTCCATAACATAGATACTGCAGATTTGTTGCCGCCAATGCCGGTCTGTAAGAACGATTCATTAAATGAGGTTAACGTAAACCCAGCGTATCGGGAAGGGCTTTGACAAAGTCGGACTCATCCCCCCGGTACGCTTTCGCAATTTCTGCAAAGGAATCGATAACGCGAATTTTCTCATCGTCCTTTAATAGCTGAAGCTCGGCGGCTATATGTTCCATCATTTCCACAGCGGCATCTGGATTGAGCGAATTTTCGTCAGTAAATTCAAGGAAAATGGCCATATCGGCAATAACTTTAATTAAATGATGTGATTGAGTCACAGATTGTTTCCCCACAATAAAGTCAATTCGGCGTATCGGAAAGCGTTTTAACAAAGTCATTATAGGCTTCATGAAGATGATAAAAATAAGCATCGGGCTCATCCTTAACAACCTCAAATCGTGCTAACAATTTCGTGAATAGCCCTTCGGGAACGGGATAAGGTGTGGCTTCGTTTTTATCACAATAAAAATAAAAAAAAGTCTTTTCAAGTTCCGGGATAGAAAGTCTTTCCGCCTGGCTATAAAGATACTGATACGCGAAACGCCATTCACTGGACAGTAATAAGTAATCAAGTGCGGCTGATTTTAGTTCATCATTGACCTGGGACAGCTGCAAAAATCTCTGACAATATTTTAGCGCCGCGGGTTGATCTTCCATGAGCAGCATACCCAGATATTCCAGCGTATCATCATTCGGATCGTTAAATGAATTTGATTCGACATAGCCGTTTAACAGGTAGAGATCTAATCCTGTCTGTAGTTGATCAACTGATTTGGTTGCCATTTACAGGCTCCTGTCTTCACCGAAGATAATTGTTTCGTTTCATCTCCCGCCAGCAGGGGCGGGAGATGATTCACATTGCAACCTGTCAAGGTCTTTTACCGGTGATAAAAAAACCAGATGATCAAACCTGCAGGCAGCCCCAGCCAGGTTAACTCAAGACATATCAACACATCTTTGAAAGAGAAGGGGAAATCCTCCTTCACATTCCATGCTAATCCCGCACCGACTAAACGGCCAAGGAGCGTCAGAATGAACACAGCCAGACCTATCGCGCAGCACAGGTAAACAAGGTTAATAAACGATTTAGTGCTGTTTTTCATTCTTACTACCGCTCTCTTTCAGCTTATCTGAAACCATACCCGACATCGCAGAGTCCCCTGCGTTACCCAATATTGAAGGTAAAGGGTGTTGTGGTACAGGTTTGGTTATTGTCCAGACGCCTGTTGGAACCCACTCGTACTGTTTTGATACCGGGTTGAATATTTTATCAAACGGCACTTTGATCATGTTCCCTGTAGCGAAACCTGCAGAAGCACCCGCCTTACTCAGTAAAGCTGCGAGCATAGGATCGTCGCCATTGATTTGAGCTTGATAGTAACCACCTGCTGCGTTCCATGTCACGGTTGGGTTATAACCTTTACCCGCGGTGATCGCCCCGATAACCCCAGATCCAATAAGATCGGCAAGTTTGACTTCACCCGTCGTTTTGTACTGAATACCTGCCCCTAAACCGACACCCACGCCCACAGCGATAAGCTGCTCTTTGGTGTTATTTACGGCGTTGGTCAGAATCGCTCGTCCGCCCATGATGATCACCGGCCATGAGGTTGGATCCATCACCACAGACAATACGCGATCCCCTTTGGTGATATTATCCTGCAGGAATTTCAGGTCCGCGCCATTCAGATAATTCACCAGTGCCGCTGCCGTCGGATCTTTGAGTTTTTCATCCAGGCGGAACTGCCCCGGCTGCGGATCGTTGGCCACGTTGGTAGAGGCCTGGATCAGCTCCTGCCAGGTAACACAGGTCACCCCTCCGCCGGTACAGGCATCCGCAAGCTCTTTGCTCTTCTTATTACTGATTGCCAGATACTTCTCAACCACCTTCATGCAGTCACCGCCGGAGGCTTTACACTCCAGTAGCTCTTTATCTAGCTGACGTGCTTCTGCCGTACTTAGATAGTTATTCTCAACCGTCGTTTTACCCGCCTGCGCTCCCGCCACAGCAGAGGCAGAGCTGTCGCCCACCAGCCCACCGGACAAGCCCGCCGCCAGCGTTGCCAGCGCAGAGACCGTCTGCTTCTGGGTTTCGTCCAGCTCGTCGGCAGATTTCCCGTACATCTCGGTGGCGATCATCCCCACCAGCTCGCCCGTGGCGGCACCGGCGGCACCCGCCAGCGCGTTTTGCCCCTGGGCGGCGGCCAGCGCGGCGTTGACCACCGCGTGGGCCGCGACTTTGCCCGCGTCGTTCAGGCCGCTGTAGTGACCAATCACCTCCGCCACGTACGGCGCAGCACCGCCAGCAAGGGCCGCACTGAGATCGCTCCCGGCCAGCCCCTGAACCGCCGCCGTCGCCGCCTGAATCGCCTGCTGATACTGACCGCCGGTGCCAAAGCCCGAGGCGCTGAGCGCGTCGTTGTAGGCCGTCTGGTAGATCTGACCGTTGATGTCGCTAAGCGTCGCGGTTTTGCCCGGGTTGGCTTTTTCCCACGCCGCTTTCGCCTCCTGCAGATCCTGTGCGTTGACGTGATTCAGCTTCTCTTTCGCGGCGTTAGTGGCCCGGATGCTGCCCTCGGTGCGGGCAATATCGGCCACCTGATTGCCAATCTCGCCGATCAACTGCGCCTGCTGGAGTCGCTCCTGCTCTTTCTCTTTGTCGAAGATAGGGGAGAGCGTCTGGTTGGCGTGCGCCACGTCGCGGCTAAGCTGATTCACATCCTGAACCTGACGATCCTGGTCGCGGACGATCAGCGTACCGTCAGATACCGCGGCGTGCGTGGTGCTGCTGTCATGCCCGTCGCGGTTCGCGCCCACCAGCAGGCCGTTAGCCATATTCCCGGCAAACTGGCTGCCGATGCTGCCCCCGGTGCTCATGCCCACGCTCTGGTGTTCCA